>Ga0247840_10005977_pt1 | contig 17841 bp, 19 predicted proteins | sample LaCruzMarch2015__FD_192404 | JGI IMG/M metagenome (GOLD analysis project Ga0247840, IMG submission 192404) | Freshwater microbial communities from meromictic Lake La Cruz, Castile-La Mancha, Spain - LaCruzMarch2015_17m | ecosystem: Environmental > Aquatic > Freshwater > Lake | place: Spain... | reverse complement strand
AAACCATTTCTCGTGTTCTGAATGTTAGCATGAAAACGATAGACCGGGTAAAAAAACGATTTGTAGAAGAGGGTTTTGATATGGCACTTACCGGCAAACCCTCAACAAGAGTGTACAGACGGAAAGCGGATGGTGACTTGGAAGCTCATTTAGTGGCGCTGAGCTGCTCAGCCGCACCTGAAGGACATCAACGCTGGACCCTGAGATTATTGGCAGACAAAGCTGTTGAGTTGGACTATGTGGACAGTATCTCCTATGAGACAGTTCGAAGGGTTTTAAAAAAAACGTCATTAAACCCTGGAAGAAAGATGGGTGGATAATTCCGTCGCTCGGTGATGGGAATTTTGTAGCACATATGGAGATGGTGCTGGACGTTTATAAGCAGCCCTATGATCCACTGTACCCGGTTGTCTGCATGGATGAATCACCAAAACAGTTGATTGCTGAAACAAGAATACCGATACCGGCAACTCCTGGGCAGTTGGCCAGATATGATTATGAATACAGCCGGAAAGGTACCTGCAACATTTTCATGGCCAATGAACCGTTGGTTGGCAAGCGGATGGTTCGAATAACGACAAACAGAAAAAGAGTTGATTGGGCAAGATTCCTTGAAGAAATAGCCAATCAGTACAAGAATGCAGAACGGATCATGCTGGTGATGGACAATCTGAATACACATGAGCCCGGTTCATTCTATCATGCATTTAACCCGGAAAAAGCAAAGGCATTATTGGACAGGTTTGAATTTGTGTATACCCCGAAACACGGAAGTTGGTTGAATATGGCAGAGATAGAATTGAGAGTCTTGACGACTCAGTGTTTGGATCGTCGCATTGATACGATTACAAAAGTCAGGTCGGAAGCAGCCGCATGGGAGATGAAACGCAACAATAAAAATTCCAAGATAAATTGGCGTTTTACAAACGAAAAGGCGAGAATCAAGCTGTTACGCCTTTATCCGACAATTGAAGAGTGACATGACACTAGCCTGAACGATATTCTCAATAATGCAGTTAATGCGCCGGGTACGACATCCATTGCAACGGTGCCAAATACACCAGACACCAACATGTATCAGATGCTAAGCCAAGTGCAGACACTCGATTCTTACATCTCGCTACTAACGGCGTTTAGCATTTATAATGAACACCCTAAGCCATATGACATAACGATTCCAGCGGATGCTAGCGCATTTACTCGGGCAACAGCGAAGTGGCGCAATTATGTCATTACTGGTGGTGCAGTCAGAGCGATGGCGGGGTATCTTCCTGTCGGTAGTATTACCACGCAATCCTACTCTAAGAGCGTGACGAGCGCCGATCTGCATCTTGAATTTCTTGGCGAACTTTTTAGTGCTTTCTCGTTTCCTGAAGCTGCGTTGAAACAGTTGGACAGTATTTTGACAAAGGTAGTCGCCCAGTTGGGTCATTTGACGCTTTCGTTCGAAACTCAAACGGCAACGCTGGATCATTTCCTTACTTATTACTACTTTTCTACTGTTCAGGGAACGGGTGGTAACACTGGGATTCCGGCAATGTACGTTCCCAAAGTTCGCACTTTCTATCTTCACATTGATCAATCGTCATGGAAGGCCTCTGTGGGCAAATCTAGTGTTGATCATTTTAATTTCAATATGAATTACTTCGACATGGATACGACGATGAATCCAGGTTTGGTCGCAAATGACATGACAGCTATTAACGGGACCATTCAGAAACTTACAGGACAAACTGCGGCTGAAGTCAATAAATTGATGAATATGCAGGCCGTCCATGCGGATCCACAAAAGGCATAGCTGTTACAGCTAATCTTTAATCTTGTCCTATTGAGACACCAATCGCTCTGGAATAGAGACATCTATCGGAGCGATTGGCACACTTATCAAAATAAACACTATTAAAGGACGAAAGAATGCGTTTACTACATGGCGGAGCATACACATCCGATATTCGCGCCCTTCGCGCTCAAATACGAGCAAACGGAACACGACCAAACTTGGGAATCATCAATATTTCTCACCCCCTTACTCCAAACACAGTTGATTTGTATATTAACCTCGCCTACCAACAGAATTCCAATTTCCCTCCAATTAATGGCTCCTTGTACACAGTTGCCTTTCGAAGCAATTTGGTAATTTGGCACTTTAACGTTGGTGCTATAGGTGTTGGCTTGCCTGGCGCCGCAATTCCTGGTGCACTAGCAGGGGATTACGCAAGCCTTGGTTACCCTTTAGGTTTACCTAACATAACAGATGCAAATCTATTGGCTGCAGTTAATGCTGTCTTCGGTTATGCTGGTGCGGCGCCAGTACCAGCCCCTGTTCTTGATGGCATTACACGCTTGATAATTGCAGTTAATGAGGCTGCCAGATTTGATGAAGTTGAAGGAGGCATTGATAGCGTACTTGGTAATGTGGGCAATTATACCCCACCGGTTGCGACAATACACAACTGGGGCGGACATATTCTCGGCAGTTAAAACGACTATAAAATAGCAAGTTATCAAGGCTAACAATCGTATGCACTCAGGCAGTAAAAAGCAGGGCTCGTTCCTCGCACTGCTTTTTATTGCCGGTGATGCGAGGCGTTAGGTGGCGCGAGTTCTTACTCGCCATTCTCGGAACAGTGATTCTGACACAATGAACGTAGCCGCTGAGCAATATTTCGGGTTCATGGTACCCAATCCCACTTCGTAATTACTTGAATCATGGGCACATGTGATCGGAAAACAAGAAGAAGCCAAAAACGGAAAATAAGAATCACCCAGGGTTAGCGTAAAAAACACCCATAGCTCGTAGTTTGAAGGTGCGAACCAAATCAAACCCCGGAGCCATGAGGACACAGTTAAAACGGGGAATAGGGGGCGGTATTCATTCCATTTTTGACCTGTGGTGTTTTTTCCAGGGAATGCGGTTGCTGCAATCTGAAAGAAACTCGAAGCAGCCGCAGTCATGCTCGAGTTATCGCATGACATTGTTTCTCATAGGCGATGAAGATCGCCATCATGTAGAGCATTGTCCGAGTCACTGATCCGCGAGCAAGGTTTGTGGAGAAGCATGGTGCTGCAAAGCGTTTCATAAAGGGAGACGAGAAGCGCAGCGGCGGGGATGAGCAGTGAGGGCCATCGCACTTTTGAAGGAATTTGGTTTCAGGCTACATTAAAAAAGAGATGAAAACAGATCATGGTGAAATGGAGAAGGGTCAAAAATTACGCAAGATTTTTATAGAGGAGATGACGCAATGAAGACAACTAATTTTGATGACCTGCTTGCAGAGAATCTCAGAGATGAAGATTTCAAAAAAGAATATGAAGCTCTCGAAGAGGAATTTGATGTCGCTAAAAAGATTGTCCATCTCCGCTTGACTGCCGCTCTGTTATCCGTCATTTGTCTGTAAAGCTCAAAACGTTCAAGCAATAGAGGGGGAAGCCGAAAGCGGGATTGTTCGGAGCTACGGAAAATGCTAACTCTGAAATATGTGCTGGAGTTCGGATGACCTATGCCGGAGCGGCGCGTCAGCTCAGGATCTTGACTGCTGCGGTGAACGGGATAATTAAGAGTTGTTTTAGAACCAGGCGATGAGGGCGGTTACACTGTACTTGTGCCTGCACTGCCAGGATGCATAAGCGAGGGAGAAATACGGGAAGAGGCCCTTGAAAATGTTTGGGAAGCTATAGCCCTCTATTTGGAACCCGTTGAAGATGATGCGGAATACAGTGAGAATGCCGAATTTTTGGAAGTGGCTGTATGACGAAGGTTCCGAGTGAAAATTATGATACAGTCATTCGAGCCCTACGCAGGGATGGTTGGGTCGTGGTTCGCCAGAGGGGGAGCCATACCAGCCCATCGTCCAATAAAGCGCTCAACGCTATCACACATTCTGAAATAGGCTCGGATGGATGTTGACCGATTTCTCGACTTGATTTAAAGCTCAATCGGAACTATTTATCCTGGAAGATTTTGAGAAGTTTGAGGTGCTGAACAACTTCCATTATGCCTTTGCTGCCCAGGCGCGGACGGATCGAGCCGAGTTTTTTCGGCGCATGGTTTTCAATGTTTTGATTTAAATGTTGACGATCATTTGCGGAACCACGTTTTTTTTGATGACGAGCAGGCACGGATGGATATTGTCTCCGGTGTTCGATCTCAATCCTACACCTCAGGATCTGAAACCGAGGGTTTTGTCTACAGCCATCGATCTGGAAGACGGAACCTGCTCGATCGGACTGGTTCGTGATGTCGCCCATTATTTTGGATTGCAGAAGGCTGATGCTGATCGAATGATTTCTGAGGTTGCCTATGTTACGCAGACCTGGGGCGAGGAGGCAAAAAGTGTTGGTGCACGACTGGCAGAAATAAAACGGATGGAGAGTGCTTTTGAGCATGACGACCTGTACCGCGCTTTACGCTTGTGAGTCGCTGAGAGGCAGGTGAAAAAATGGAGGCTCGTTGACGCTATTCCGTATTCTGAAATTTTTTTAGTAGTATGGTCGCTATGCAGGCCGTTTTAACAAAATCTGGAACCCTGCCTGTTCAAAATGATGATCAGTACTGAAAATATCCTTTATTCCTATATTCTTCGCCACATGAATACTTGCACAATCAACCAAACCCCATTCTTTATCCATCATTTGTCTATACAGTTCAAAACTTCTGCTGATAATATTTTCATCAACAAGGATGCTTGTCCATTTTTTTGATTGTCTTATTGCATCAATCAACTTGATTGCAAAAGGTTTCAGAGTAACCGTACTGAAAGCATTTCCAAATTCAAGCAAAATTGCACTTGTTGTTACAAATGTAATGTTTGACCTGCTCAATTTATCATTGATGCCAATGGCCTGAAAATGAAAAGCATCTCGTTTATTACCCAGGGCAATCAATGCTGATGTATCAACGAAAATATGCTCCGTCATCGCTTCGCAATTCCATAGAGGTAATGATCGTGATTTTCGGCAAAATCGTCCCTGCCGGTATCAACTGCAATTTTATCAATATTGAGGTTATCCCAGGAATCATATGACAGCGCCTCTGGCTTTATTTCTACAGCAATACCTTCCTTGGTAAAGAGAGCTTTCAATTTATTAATAACCGGTGATAGTTGATCCGGCAGAATATCAGGTAATGTAATTGTTAATTGCATTGATAGTTACAGTTTCAGGATTATAAAGTAATCTGCCTGGATGTCGAATTCATGTTATTTAGGTGGATTGGTTTCTTTAATGTGCAGATCACACCTCTGCAAAAAAATTCAGCGTACCCGTTAAAAAGATAACCAAAAAAATGAAAAAAATTGTTCCTCTCCGCTTAACTGCCGGTATGACTCAAAAAGAGCTTGCGCGTCAGGCACATACGTCACAGGCTGCGATTTCCCGCCTGGAATCAGGCACGTACAGAAACGTCAGTCTGGCCTTTCTGCGCCGTGTCGGAGCTGTTTTGGGAGTCAAGCCACACGTTCGTTTTCAGTAGCAGGTTCTGACATCAGGGAATATATGAGAGGATGAAGCGGACAGAGCCGCTTGTCTTGTCGTTAAGCCTTTTCTTTTCATAACATAAAGCAGGCATTATGGCTAAAAGTCAGGGAATGTGGGTCTATAGTCCATCTAAACCACCGGCACCAAAAGTGCCAGTGAAGACAAAAGAAATCGTCCAGCAAAAGGCGGATGAATTTGTGGAAACGGTTCTGAAACCAAAGCACATTCAACCGCCACCCGCTCCTGATGAATTTCAGCGCAATTACATCGCCGATATGTATACAAAGTGGTATCGACACTATTTTTACATTTGTGCAAAATATAATGTCCCTGGACCCAACGCTGAAATACCTTTCTTTGAAGCCAAGTTGGTTCGGCTGGAATATATCCGGGATAATCAGTTCAATATGGCGTTCATGCGCTATACTGGCGATTGGGTAGAATTGTATCAAGACTTGTCGCTTGAACAGTGTTTGGCAGCAGTTCAAAACGACCCGTTTTTTGATTTGTAGCCGTCAGGCAAAGATAAAGCTCTGTTCATCATGACTTTTTGAGCATTTTCTCAAATCGTTTCAACTATCGATTATAGAAAAAATTGCTAACAAATGGTTTGCCTATGCACCTGAATATCTGCATACGAACCATCGAGAGAGGTGTGGTATCGAACCGTAATGGCAGGATTAATGTTTCTTCGGCAGCATTGCCCTGGCCACCAGCACGATGAGCACCAGCGCCGACAGGATGGCCAGCGGAGCGCCCTCATGGTGTGCTGATGCCGTAAGCCAGCCGGTGATACCGACGGTGGCACGCTTGCCAAGGGTAACTTCAAAGCAGCTTATCCTTCCATCGGGAATCCTGCATGAAACCATTCAAGCAGACCGCCTGAAAACACTTTGACATTCTTGTAACCGTTTTTCTTCAGCTTTTCAGCAACATGCCGGGCATTGCCGCAACGGGGCCCAATGCAATAGACCACAATAAGGGTTTCAGCACTTTTGTTTTGACTGAACTCAGGAAATTGCTCGTCAAACCGGCTCATCGTAAGAGAGCGGGCTCCTTTGATATGCGAAATGTCATAAGCGTATTCGGAACGTGCATCGACAAAAAAGGCCGACTGAGTGTCAAAAAGGGCTTTGGTTGCGGAGAGATCGAGTTCACCGCTTTCTTCTTTCGCCATTGTTGCCGATGCTGCCGCATAGAGTGGTGATGCGGCAGGCGAAAGGCTTGAAAGCAAGAGAACCGAAGCGATCAGCTTCCTCCGTAAAGGCTTTCCTGACATGGTGCTTGGAGAGGTGGTTATGCTATGAAAAAAAAAGGAATCAGATCGGTGCTGTTATTCCCATTCAATTGTTGCCGGTGGTTTCGATGAGATATCGTAGGCCACTCGATTGATGCCGCGTACTTCGTTGATGATGCGGTTTGAGACGCGGGCCAGAAAATCATGCGGCAGTTGAGCCCAGTCGGCGGTCATGCCGTCAGACGATTCCACAGCCCGCAGTGCCAGAACATTTTCATAGGTGCGTTTGTCGCCCATCACACCGACCGACTGTACCGGCAGCAGCACGGCGAACGCCTGCCATACCTTCTGGTAAAGTCCGGTTGATTTCAGCTCTTCAATAAAGATTTCGTCGGCATCCCGCAAAATGTCGAGCCGTTCTTTGGTGACTGACCCGAGTACCCTGACGGCAAGACCTGGGCCGGGGAAGGGGTGGCGCATCAAAATATCCTCGGCAATGCCCAGTTCGCGGCCAACAGCACGCACCTCATCCTTGAAGAGCTCCCGAAGCGGTTCAATAAGCTTGAGCTTCATCCGTTTCGGCAGTCCACCCACATTGTGGTGCGACTTGATGGTTTCCGAAGGGCCTTTGACGCTGACGCTTTCAATGACATCAGGGTAGAGCGTGCCCTGCACCAGAAATTTTTCCTGCTCCATCTGCTCTTCGAAGACTTGGATAAAGGTGCGACCGATGATTTTGCGTTTCTTTTCCGGAGAGGCTACCGTTTTGAGCCGTTTCAGGAAGAGATCGGAAGCATCGACCAAGGTTACCCTGAGGCCAAGTGTCGAGAGAAAGGTCATTACCTTTTCTGCCTCATTTTTTCTCAGCAGGCCGTTATCGACAAAGACGCAGTGCAGTTGTTTGCCGATTGCCTTGCCGACCATAACGGCTGCTACGGTTGAATCAACGCCTCCGCTGATACCGCAGATGACCGTCTCTTTGCCTGCTTTGCGGCTGATCTCTTCGAGCTGGTGTTCGATAAAGCTTTTCGACGACCAGTCAGGCGTGATGCCTGCAATAGTAATCAGAAAATTCGACAGAAGCTGTTTGCCATAGAGGGTGTGCTGCACCTCAGGGTGAAACTGCAATGCGTAGATCTTCAGGGCACCCTTGCTTCCGAAACTTTCAAAGGCACACATCTCCGAGTTCTCGCTGCTGGCCGTTACCCTGAACCCTTCAGGAAGCTGCATTACTTTGTCGCCGTGGCTCATCCAGACATCAGAATCCGGAATATCGTGGAAGAGAGGGCTTTCAGGCTCATTGTCCTGGGCAACCATAATTTTTGCACGGCCAAATTCATGCTTGGATGAACTGGCTACCTCTCCTCCGAAATGTTTGGCGATAACCTGCAGTCCGTAGCAGATGCCAAGCATGGGAATCCCGAGAGAAAAGATGCTATCATCAGGCAGAATGGCTGATGCATCGTAAACGCTGGTTGGCCCACCTGAAAGGATGATTGCCTTTGGGTTGTGTTCCCTGATACTCTCCGGCGTGGTATTGTAGGGAAGAATTTCAGAATAAATACCCAGTTCACGTATGCGACGGGCAATTAACTGCGTGTATTGTGATCCAAAATCAAGAACCAGGACTGATTGCATAAAAAAAACAGTTGTACGTTAAATGAACGGGATATCAGAAAACACTCTCTTCTTTTGCTGGAAAAGGCATCTGCAGATGCGTTGATCCGTCGTGGTTTCCGGAATCAGAGTTCTCTCCCTCTGCAGAAGGGGAACTTCCATTGTTTGGTTGTACATGATGGGACTGATAGTACTGGAAGCCCTTTGGCGTATAATACTCCATATAGACATTGCTGCCGAGCATATCAGAAGGGGTATTGGTCTGCGGGGAAATCGGTACGGCAATAATGGTCTCGGGTATATGAAAAGAGCGATTATCGAGTTGCAGAGAGGGATCACTGTAACAGCGTTTCATAAAGCCAGCCCATATGGGAAGCGCTGCCCGAGCGCCCTGACCATATTCCATGGAGGTAAACTTGATGCGCTCATCATCAAATCCAGTCCATACAACAGCTACAAGTTGTGGTGTGAAACCCGCAAACCAGGCATCTCTCATACTCTGGGTTGTGCCGGTTTTGCCCGCTGCATCAATGTTAAAGCCATAACGGGATCGGACTGCTGCACCGGTACCCCTGTTGATCACATCCCTGAGCATCGAGACCATCACAAAATTGGAGGTGGAGTCAATGGCAATACGGTGGTTTGGAATGTATTCCGAAATGGGACGGTTGTGCTTGTCTTCAATTTTCAGGATTGAGACCGGTTCATGCCAGATCCCATTATTCGCAAAGGTTGAAAAGGCTCCAGCCAGTTCCAGTGGTGACACTGCCGACGTTCCAAGAACGAGCGAGAGATTTGAAGCAAGGGGGGAGGTGATACCCATTCTTTTCGCATAGCTGATGATTTCCGCTACCGAAAGTTGTTCATAGGCAAGCCTGACCGTAACCTGGTTTAATGAGTGGATCAATGCCGAACGCAACGTCGTCATGCCGCCTGACGAACCGTCGGAATTTCTCGGCGACCAAACGCCGTTTCCTGAAGTAAACGTGAGGGGTTGGTCGAGGACCTGAAAGTTTGCAGGCAATCCTTTATCGATGGCTGCGGCATAGACAAAAGGCTTGAATGTTGAGCCGGGTTGTCGCTTGGCCTGCCAGACATGGTCGTATTGATACCTGTATTCATCGGGTGAGAACCTGTTTCCTCCAACCCACGCCTTGACATGACCGTTGCTCGGATCAATGGCCACCAATGCCACCTGTATTCTGGTTTTATCCCTCAGCAGTTCTTTCACCCAAACCTTGTCTGCTTTGATCTTTGCCATCGCCTGCTGATTCGAGAGACCATTCTCTTTCAATCCCTTGAACCGTTCGCTCTCCATGATCATCTGGTTCTTCAGCGATTCCGGCCATACCCATGAGCGGTCAAATGTAGCCTGCAGTTCAGCCAGATGTTCGGCGGAGGCCTGCTGGGCATAGTTTTGCATGCGGCTGTCGAGTGTTGTTCGTATCGTCATTCCGTCACGGAAAAGGTCAATGTTTCCGACTGTCGGCGATGGTTTCAGCGTCTGGCGGATATACTCGGTAAAATAGGGAGCTCTACCCTGGTGGTCTATCGGAGTATACCTTACAACCAATGGGGTTCTTTGTGCTTTGGCTGCCTGTTGGGGCGTAATGAATTTAACCTTTTCCATCAAAGAGAGGATCAGGTTTCGCCGGCTGGCTGCGCTTGACGGATACTTTGCAGGGTTATAGGCTGTCGGGTTTTTCAGTGTTGCTATCAGCGTTGCACTCTCCGGCAGCGTAAGGAGAGAAGCGGGTTTTCCAAAATAAGTATGGGCTGCGGCCTCAATGCCGTACGCTCCGGCACCGAAATAGACGGTGTTGAGATAGAGTGCAAGAATCTCATCTTTTGTATAGGTCTTTTCGAGTTCAATTGCGGTAATCAACTCCTTGAATTTTCGGCTTATGGTTCTCTCCCTGGTCAGGTAGAGATTTTTGGCAAGCTGCTGGGTAATGGTGCTTGCTCCCTGCCAACGGGTTCGCCCCTTGATGATATTTTCACCCATTGCCAAAACAAACCGTCTCAGATCGACTCCCCAGTGGCTGTAAAAAGCGACATCTTCGGTTGCAATCAGGGCATAACGGGTAGACAATGGAATTGATCTCAGCGGAACGAAGGTTCGGTTTTTTACAAAAAATTTATGGAGCAGCACACCATCCTCGGAATAGACAAGAGAGGCCAGTTCCGGGTTGGGATTTTCAAGTTCCTCAAGGCTTGGCAGACCCAGAAAAGAGCCTTTTGCGGAGATCTCCGGGGATATCAGCGTTATGGTAACGAACGATATAAAAAGAAAAAAAAAGGTCTTGTTCAATAGTTTACTCACAGTAGCGATTAATGTTAAGGTTTACACTTGCAGCCACGCCAGCAGCGTTGCGGACGAAAGATCAGATTTTCTGTCAATGGTGGCCTGCAATTTATTGCGGACTCTTTTTATGAAATTGTTCCGCAAATTCAAAATGTTTTTCAAGTTCATTCGCAAATCGGGCAGTGTCTTCAAGCATGGGCAGATGGCCAAGATCCATAAACTTTGCCAGGCTGGTCGGAGCAGATGAGACGGCCTTGCGTCTTTCGTAGAGCGTGAGGGTACCCTCGGGAGGAATGGTCTGATCGGCCATACCGACACAGCAGAGCATAGGTGAAGAGATCAGCAGCACGTGACGGGTATACCTTCTCAGTACATCCCTGTCGATCGAAAACCTGCCCACAGCATTGGTTGCTTCCTTGTCGGATTGCGTGAAGTCTTCGATAAGAACATCGTGGTACTCCTTGCTGATTGCTTTTGTGGCCGCCCGTTTGATAAAAAGGCTTTTCAGAGGCTCATGCTGAAAGACGTTGCGAAAATTCATGGAAACATCAATCAATCCTCCCAGAAAAAAGAGGCCAAGAGAGGTGAGCGCGGTCTCCTCAAAGATGCCGCAGGCAATGATGGTCGCCGACAGCAGGGCATCCCGGTAGCGAAGGCAGAGTTCAGTAGCAACCATGCCGCCCATCGAATGGCCGACAATATGCAGTTTTCTTGAGTTATGGAGTCCAAGATGTTCAATAAGCTCGGCCGCTTCATCCGTAAAGCCCTGAATGGTAAAGGTCGGGTTGTAGCCCTTGATGACTGTTTTTCCCGTCCCGCTCTGGTCATAGGTAATGCAGCGGTACTTCGCCGAGAGCCTCTCGACCAGCGGTGTCCAGTAACGGGAGGAGACAGCCCATCCGTTTACAAAGAGCACCACAGGCTTTCCCTGACTTGAAGGATCAGATTCTGCACTATCATGGTAGTACAGACGGCAACGCTTGGACGTAAAATAACTCATGGGAGTTGCATTGGTTTCTTGTCACAAAACAGAAACTTAATATATAACAATAAAACTTTTCTTCAGTCATCCCTCAACCCTGGCGGTGCGTCAGGTTTTGCGACTCTGGTGCTCAATGAGTACATTGCACTCGGCTAACAGCAGAGGTTTTTTATTATTAAAGTAATGCCATGGACTATTCCCTTACCAGTCTGCTCGCTTCTCTGGTCGATTTTATTCTCCATATCGATACTCACCTTCAGGTACTTGCCGCGCAGTACGGCCTCTGGCTTTACGCGATTCTTTTTATCATCATCTTCTGCGAAACCGGACTTGTCGTCACCCCCTTTCTGCCTGGCGATTCCCTGCTTTTTGCTGCAGGCTCCCTGGCCTCCATGCCAGGCTCATCGCTCAACCCCCACTATCTCTTTCTTCTCTTCTTTTTTGCAGCCGTACTTGGCGACAGCCTCAACTATCAGATTGGTCACAAGCTCGGGCCAAAAGTGTTCAGTTATCAAAAATCCCGCCTCTTTAATCCCCGGCACCTTGTCAAGACCAACCAATTTTTTCAGAAATATGGTGGCAAGACCATTATCATTGCTCGTTTTATTCCCATTATCAGAACCTTTGCTCCTTTTGTGGCAGGTATTGGCGCCATGCACTACAGCCGCTTTCTTCTCTTCAATATTGTTGGCGCGGTGCTTTGGGTCGGGGTTTTCAGCTACAGTGGCTACTTTTTTGGCCAGCTCCCCTTCGTTCAGCAGAATTTCAAGCTGCTGATTATTGCCATTATTATCATCTCTGTTATGCCACCCTTTATTGAGTACCTGAAGCATCGGTTTGGCCGGAAACAGGATACTCCGAATTGTTAATGGAATGTTGATAACTTGTTGGTGCATTGTTTATTTCCTCCTTCAGCTTGTCTGATGGTAGTTCTGTGCTGTACTTTGATATGTTGCTTAACTTGTTTTTAAGAAATAAGTTGTTTGCTTCTTTCCGGATTTTGTAACACTTGTTGTGCCTGTTGCCGGAATTTGTACACTCTTGTGGAATTCTGCACAGAGTGTTGATACCTGATAACGGCAGAGTGGAATAGAGCGGGAATCCCTTTTCATGAAAGAGAAAAAGAGTGCGGATTTTTGAAATAAAATTATGTTAATCCAGAGAATTTTTTATAATTACATCCTCTTTCCGGATCATATCGGCGTATAGCGCAGCCTGGTAGCGCACTTCCTTGGGGTGGAAGGGGTCGTGGGTTCAAATCCCGCTACGCCGACTCTCTTACCTGCATTTTCTTCTCCTGCACGAAATACCCGAAACGCAACTCTCTCTGCTTCTCAAAGAGGAGCGATGTTGCAGCCACTGCGTCAGCTCCGTTTTTTCTGAAGAACTTCCTGGGGACTCCTGCGGTTACTTCTACCTGCAAGAGTAAACCAAAGGATGTGCCATGAAACTGCAGGATCTGAATATTGTTGTCATTGGAGCCGGGATAGGCGGACTTGCCGCAGGCGCGCTGCTTGCGCGTAAGGGTGCCATGGTTACCGTGCTTGAAGCGCAGGACTATCCCGGTGGCTGCGCAGCAACCTTTTCCCGAAACGGCTACCGTTTTGATGCCGGGGCTACGATTGGTTGCGGCTTTCATGCAGGCGCTCCGATGGAGAATCTCGGCAAAGAGCTTGGCATTACCTGGCCTGTAGAGCCGGAACCGGTTGCCTGGCAATATCGCCATGGCGCCCTTCATCTCGATCTTCAGCCGAATCGCTTTGACATTCTTGAGCGTTTTCCCCACTCGGCGCCATTCTGGGCAGAACAGAACGCATTGGCAAAACTGCTCTGGCATTTCTCTGAAGGGGGGCTTTCCTGGCCAGTCAAGGGAGTTGGTGATCTTGCCCGTCTTGCCCGTAAAGCTCTTGCCGGATTTTCCGGAACCCGGCATCTGCTGCCATTTGCCAGAAAAACAGCCCGTGAATGGCTTGCTTCGCACGGCCTCGATACGGATCCCGATTTTGTGCGTTTTATTGACGCCCAGCTTCTGGTCTCGGTGCAGACCACCTCAGAGTACGCCAATGCCATCAACGCCGCTATAGCCCTTGATCTGCCGGTTGCAGGCGCATATCATGTCAAAGGAGGAATTGGAACCGTTTCCAGGTTGCTTGCTGCCTCCATAGAGGAGAACGGTGGAGCCGTTCTTTACCGTAAGCAGGTTATTCGGATTGATTCGGTAAGGGGGCAGGTGTTTGGTCTTGAAACCTCGGATGGTAGCGCTCTTGCCGCTGATTATGTGCTTGCCAACCTCACACCGGACTCCCTTGATCGCCTCCTTGCATCAGAAGGGGAGCCTCAAGAGGAAAAGAGGGAGAGCCTCCTCTGGAGCGCCTTCACCCTCTATCTCGGTATGGAACCAGCCCTCTTCAGCGCCTTGTCATCCCGTCATGTGCAGATTATCGGCAGCAGTGGGGAACTGGCTGAAGGCAACTCCATTTTTGTTTCAGTTTCATCCGCTGAAGAATCCGGTCGTGCCCCTGAAGCCCTTTGCGCGGTAACGGTTTCGACCCATACCAGGCCGGAGCGGTGGTTCGAGGCAAAAAAGAGAGGAGAGGCTGCCTACAGGGAGCTGAAGAGTGCCTATACTGCACGGGTACTCGATGTTCTTACAGAGCAGTTTCCCGCCGCCCGCAATGCCATTCGCAGCATAACGGCCGCAACACCGGTTACCTGGGAGCGCTACACCGGACGTTTTCAGGGTTGCGTTGGAGGCTATCCCCAGACCTCGCTCTTCAAGGTTCGCGGGCCGCTCACCCGCTTCGACAATATGTTTTTTGTTGGAGACTCCATCTTTCCCGGTCAGTCGCTTCCCGGTGTGGTGACCGGCGCCCGGCGTACCATCGAGCTTCTCCTGCAGCGGAATACAAAAGTGGGGCTTCAGCAACCATAACGGAGGGAAAAATTAATTTTCCGGCAAGGCAATTCTCCAGTGAGCGCCCTCTTTCGTTCGTTCTTTCTTCACTATATTTCCCCTCATGGAAACCTTGTCGAAACTACAGATTCTTTCCGGCGCGGCGCGTTACGACGCTTCATGCGCCTCCAGCGGGAGCAAGCGTGAAGGGCCTGCTTGTGGAACCGGCAATACCTCAAACGGCGGCATCTGCCACTCCTGGTCGGATGATGGCCGCTGCATTTCGCTCCTGAAAATTCTGCTCTCCAACGACTGCCGTTACGATTGCGCCTACTGTGTGAACCGATCCTCCAATTCCGTTGAACGCGCCTCCTTTACAGCACGGGAAGTGGTTGACCTCACCCTTGATTTCTACCGCCGCAACTATATCGAAGGACTGTTTTTAAGCTCAGCCGTCATGGTGAGTCCCGACCATACCATGGAACGGATGGTCAGGGTTGCTGAAATCCTCCGTACCGAAGAGCACTTCGGCGGCTATATCCACATGAAAATCATTCCCGGCAGCAGCAGCGAACTGGTGCGGAAAGCCGGGCTCTATGCCGACCGTATCAGTGTCAATATCGAGCTGCCGTCGCAAGCATCCCTCCAGCGACTTGCCCCCCAGAAGCACAAGGAGGCCATTCTTGCACCGATGGCCTTGATTGGCCGCGAGATAGCCTCCAGCCTTGTCGAGCGCAAAGCGAGTCGTCGTGCGCCACTTTTTGCCCCGGCAGGCCAGAGCACCCAGATGATCATCGGCGCCAGCCCTGAAAACGACTTCCAGATCCTCTGCCTTTCACAGGGGCTCTACAAAAAAATGAATCTCAAGCGGGTCTACTACTCAGCCTACGTGCCAGTCAGTGACGACAACCGTCTCCCCGTGCTCGCCGCACCCCCGCTGTTGCGTGAACACCGACTCTACCAGGCCGACTGGCTCCTGCGCTTCTACGGATTTTCCGCCGAAGAGATCCTGTCGGACGAGGCCCCGAATCTTGATGAATCATTCGATCCCAAGACCGCATGGGCCCTGCGCCACCCGGAATTTTTCCCGATCGAGATCAACCGCGCCGACTATGGCACCCTCCTGCGCGTACCGGGTATCGGCGTCGTATCGGCCCGCCGCATCATCGCCGCCCGCCGATTTTCAGCCATCACCCCGGAAGGGATGAAAAAGATCGGCGTGGTGATGAAACGGGCAAAATATTTCATCACCTGTTCAGGCAGAAGTTTCGAAAAACCCGACCGGCCAGCCGCTCTTCTCCGCCAGCAACTGCTCCTTGGCGAAAGCACGGCACCGGCACTTTCAACACAACTGGTTCTCCCCGGTATTTTTTCCTGACACCATGAACCGATACCTCTACGACGGCACCGCCGACGGCCTTCTCTCCGCAATTGCCTGGATTCTTGAAGAGGAACCCGACCCGGAACAGGTTGCCCTCGCAGAGCGCCAGGACACTCTCTTCGAAGATGGCTTCTTTATCGGCACCGATGCCACCCAGGCCGAAGATCTCTTTTTCCGCCTCCGTAAACAGGCCCCCGACGCCGCCCATACGCTCTACTCCTTCATGCTTGCCGAAAAAGAGGAGATGGAGAGCAGCCTGCTCCACTACCTTGCACTCGCCTTCATCCACGGAGACAAGGTCAACGGCTACCTCACCCATCCATCGGTGCGCGACATTGTCGCTGTTGCCAAAAAAGCAGGCAGGGAACTCCACCGCATGAAAGGGCTCCTGCGCTTCGAAAAACTCCAGGACGGAGCCTACCTCGCAAAAATGGAGCCCGACCATAACATCATCCATCCCCTCGCCTGGCACTTCAGCCGCAGGCTCCGGGCGCAGCACTGGTTCCTCTACGACGTCCGTCGCCGCACCGCCGCCCGCTGGAATCAGGGCACACTCCAGTTCGGTACCATCGAACAGTTCACCGCCCCCGCCCTCTCAGACGACGAAAAAAAGGTACAGGCCCTCTGGCAGGCATTCTTCAAAACCATCGCCATCCCCGACCGCAAAAACCCCCGCCTCCAGAAATCCAACATGCCCATGAAATACTGGAAATATCTGACCGAGAAGCAGGAGGAGTGACGGAGGGGGAGTCGTTTCGTTTGCCGAGAGGAGGACGGAAATATTGTTGGCAATACAGTAATAATCGTTGTAAATTATTTATCGCTTAATGCATGTATAACCTTTTTAATATCAAGGTTTTGGTGTTTTATTAATAGATATTTGTTCAGGAAACTGTCAAAAAAAAGAGCGAAATTTTCTACGAATGAACCCTGATTTTCTTGATGCTCACGAACGCCATTGGGAGGACGCTGAACTCTTGAAGGATGAACGGTCGATTTACCAATACTCCGTTGATTGCTGGCGTGGAACTTTCAATTGAAACTGATGGAGGTACCAAATGACTGTATCCAACAATCAAACCATCCGACAAGCGATTATTGAAACTCTGCCAAGTGATACGTCCCTGCATGGCAGAGAACCCGATAAACGATCGGTCTATATTCCTCCTTCTCACCTGAAGGCTTTGCGCCTGGAATGCAGCCTTGTGATCGGGGCTCGGGGTGTGGGTAAAACATTTTGGAATGCAGCGCTGAATTCCAATGAAATAAGGAAGATGCTGGGAGGATCGGTACCTGATCTTTCCCGTGTTGAAGTTTGGACAGGATTTGGTGAGCGTCCCAAGCTTGATGCTTATCCTGATTCTGATGTTTTTGATGCTCTCCTGAAAAAAGATATTTCAGCATACGACGTATGGAGAGCTGTACTTGGTCGCTGGGCCGCCAATATTGGTTTTGCAAAAATACCTTCTGACTCTTGGGAGGAATCGGTCGAGTGGGTTAAAAATGAGCCCGAAAGTTTTGGCAGGATGCTGGAACGTGCTAACGATTATTTTGGCGAGCAAAACAAACACGCATTGATTGTCTTTGATGCTCTTGATCGTTCAAGTGCGAAGTGGCAAACAATGGATACGATTGTACGGGATTTATTGCGTGTGGTGTTATCTCTTAACCTGAATTATTCACCATAAACAAAAAAAAGGGGGCAAAAAATACCGCAATTACTTATATTATTGGTGCTTAAGTCAATAAATAAGACACGATATTTATGCAACCCCTTCAGCCGAATATAGTCACATCAGAGAGTACTCAACAAACATTATTTTCATACAATTCGGCATCAGCCATTGCCCCGGTAACGGGCAAAAAAGTTGCTCTGGATTTTGATGGTGGCAACATCACAAGCGATGCCGGGATGTTACTCTTGCGTGAAACCGAATCCCAACTTGGCATC
>Ga0247840_10005975_pt1 | contig 17843 bp, 13 predicted proteins | sample LaCruzMarch2015__FD_192404 | JGI IMG/M metagenome (GOLD analysis project Ga0247840, IMG submission 192404) | Freshwater microbial communities from meromictic Lake La Cruz, Castile-La Mancha, Spain - LaCruzMarch2015_17m | ecosystem: Environmental > Aquatic > Freshwater > Lake | place: Spain... | reverse complement strand
TGAAATTAATGCTAGAAACGGTTAGAAAATAAGATAATTAGTTGAAAAAAATGGTTTAAATTCATTTTTCCAGCATTAAATGTCCTTACAAAAGGATAAGATAATTTGCTCCGAAACTTTAGTTATTCATTAAAAGAGCTTGAAAAGAATAACTTCCTAAAAACCAAAGGGTATTCGATTATCTAAGAAGTTAATAAGTATGGAATCTTTTAAAATAGTGCCTGTACAACCATCTGTAATGTTAACCACTACTCGCATATTTAATCCAATAGGACATTGATTATTACTTATTTTAGTTGCTACAGCACTATATTTACATGGTTGATTATCAAGGTCAAATAAACTCAAGGATAACCCTGTTTTCGGGTTGATAGCACTATAATTTGCTCTGATTACACTATCTATTCCGCCTTGAATTTGTGTAGAAGTACATACATTAAAATTTAATGTGTCTCGGTTTGAAGGAGGTAAAAACAGGGTTAATTCTGGATATTTAAAACGAATTATCTGCGATATGGTGGCATCATTTCCCCTCTGGTCAATAGCCTGAAAATTACGTCGTAGTATTTTAAATATTGAATTACAATCTTCATTTAATATGACATCTGTCACTTTTAATTGTACCGAACCACCACAACCCTCTATAAATGTGGGTTTACCCGAATAATAAGGTGAACCAGGAATATTCCAACTCCCACTTGTGTTATAAATAAAATTAAAGTCATTACACCAATAATCAATAGTGTCCAAAATATTAAAAGAATTAGTTACTAACTGTGGCGCAAGGTTATCTAATGAATACATATTACCAACACAAAAAAGACTGTTATCAGCCTTAAATACTCCATAATTCCAGCCAGAAGCAGGACTTACACCATCTACAATATTTCCATTTCCAGGGGTTAAATCATTGATGGCAATCCTCATTCCCGTTGTGTCAATACCGCCAGCTGATGTATTTGTATTGGTTAGAAGGTTGATTAGGTAAACAGTTCGCTGGCAATTTAATGGACTATCAAATTCAATATATACATTAGCAACACATTGAGTAAAAGGAGAACTTGCATTTAATACAGGTAAAATATTAAAATAAAGGAAAATAAAAAGCAGAGCTTCTTTTGTTGGGAGCTTTAAAAATTGATAAAGGATTGTTTTATTTTTCATATTAATCTTTTTTGCTGTTTAATCTTTTAAACAACGAACTGATAAGCCCGTATTTTTTTTAAGGAAATCTTGAGAAATAACGTTACTATCAAATCTTAAATAATGATAAGAAGCATTACAATCACATAATGTATCAAGAGAGGAACTCCACCATCCACCTCCGTTTCCTATGCTTGTAAAATTAATAGGGGTAATACCTCGAACACCGCCTGGAAGCCCATTAAATACACTTTCTTTCGTTGCCCCCGTATTTGGAGAAGACCAATCTGACGTTGTTTTCATTTTGCCACCCGCACTTTCACTACCGCCAAGGTAATCCACTAAGATTTTCCATTCTGAATCGTCGGGTATATGCCATCCAGCTGGACAGATTCCTCTATTATCAATAATGGCATACCAGTTATATAATTTTCCATAGAGGTTGTTCTTTGACAAATCATTTCCATAGTAACTCCAAGCTCCAGTTAGGCGGAAAGACCAATTATCATTATTGAAATAGCCTGTATTTTGATAGGTAGAATCAATGGCGTCACCATTTCTATATCTTATAGTTTTTAAATTTTCACCCATCCAAACTTGACTACCTAATTGAATTGTTGTGTAAATATTGCCGGAATTATCTGACAACGTAGGGTTTAAAAGAGTGGTGAATAATTCCTGATTACCATAAATAGTTCCAACGCTGTTGGTTGCGAAGGCTCTGTAGTAGTAAGTTGTATTTTCCTTTAGGCCAGTATTTAATAGTCCTGAAAAGGATCCAGTACCAACGCCAAAGTTGATTTTTGAGTTATTAAGGGTTGGATTAGGCGTAATACCATAAACGATGCCTCTTACAGTTATGGTTGAACCACCATCATTAGTAACAATTCCCCCAACAATAACTGAGCCAGGCGTTATGGCATTTGGAACGCTGGTAGTAACCGATCCAAAGGCCAAACCGGTCCAGGTTGGAACCCCATTTACCAATTGTAGTATTTGACCATTTTGACCAGAACTTATATTTTCCCATTTGGTTCCGTTCCAATATAACATATTACCTAATGTATTGCCGGCTTGTGGGAGGCCGTTGTCGGAATAAAATGCATAAGGTACGCTCATCAATTCTTGAGTACCGATATCTTGGTAATTGTTTCCTCCGTTAAAGTCTGCTTCTAATTTGATAAAATGCGGCGCGTTTCCCCAGTTAATTTGACTGAACAGTCCTGTTAATGGTGTTCCTTCACCTATTTTTAAGCTCAGGAGACCCATAATATCTGTGCTTTTAATGTGATTTTCACTATAAATGCTCAATCCAATTAGGATTACCTGACAAAATTCCGATTTTTACGGAAACTTGCTTGTTTGATAATATTTCACCGTCATTATTTCTAATTACCGCTTGAAAATTAATTTTCTTAGGAACCTGGGCAAATGTTAAACAGGGTAAAAACAGCAGAATAAATATTTTTATATTCATTTTTTTTATTATTAAAAAGATTGTTACAACAGCATTTTCCAAACAAAATAGGCAATAATAGATTGGGAACCAATGAAGCAGACCAACACAACGAGACATCCTTTGCTCGTTTTGTTATATACTTTATTGTAAATGGCTTTCTCCGGATCAGTCAAAATGCCTAATCCCTTCGGTGCTTTAAATCCCAGGCTATGTCTGATAATTCGCTTTATGGAAGTGCGGGCAGCGATTCTTTTCGTTAAAGAGGGAATTCGAAATCCAAATTTCATAGGTTGGGTGTTATAAAATGACTATTTTCATACATTATAATTTATATTTCTTTTGGAAACTACGCAAAGTTAAGCTATATTTAAACACTTGCGTCACTCAAACAAAAATAGTTCTGCCAAATAGGGTCAAAAATGAAAATATTTTTGTTATAGCTCCCGTTAATCCATTTTTGCGCGATAAAAGTACTCGTCCCATTCATTTTGCTCAGGTATATAACCACTGTATATAAGTGGCTGTATTTTTTAAATAACTGCCTAAAAGTTTATGTAAATCTCTCTCTTACCCCATTAAAATTATACTCTACATAAAGTTCTCCCCAATCTCCCGCGTCTGGTTGCTCAATTACTCTTTCTGTTTCTTTAAGTAAATCTGTTGGAAAGTATTTTGTCAAGTCTTTTGTGTCAATGAATTTTTTTTGCGATAGTTGAATGAATATTCCGGTTAAAAACTGAGCCACTAAATCCGGGCCAATCCTGCCATCGTCAATGTTTTTTTTGACGAGGATAAATAAATCATGAATAATTGGCACAATGGTGACCGGAAAAAAATATTAATTTAGGTCAAAACTGTATCCACTGGCACAATGGCGACCGGAATTAATAATTCAACAGCACGTCATTTAATGGCATAATGGCGACCTGATTATCCAACCAGCTACCTAAACTACAACCTTAGCAATATACTTAGGGATTTTACAATAACGGTAAGCAGTCCGGTGCATCCGTTCGTTGCCTCAGGGATTGACCATTTAATTACATATTCCTGTAACTTTAATCCTGAATATCCACTCTGGTCAATTTAAACCGGGTTGGGTGGTCAATTTCACCGGATTATACAGCTTTTAAATGTGTTTGCAAATGCGTGGGTTAAATAAATTCTAGTTGTTTATCGAATGCTTGTTGTATTAATTCCATGACATCATCAAGTTCATTCAAATTAGAAATACCCACTTCTACGTCTCCATTTCCCCAACGACCTAAGCCTGAAACATCTTTACATAATCCTTTGGGGTCAATCATAGCGGGATAATCAATGTTTAACGAAAGTCGCAAACGTACTTTTTGTGGAACAATGTCTACAAAATTTGTGGATGACTTAAAAGCGATGTACAGTTTTTTATATTCCTCTTTTACCGAAGAATCAATGTTCAATATTCGTTTCTTTAAGGTATGGTATAATTCGAGCATGTCGCCCTTTAGGTGCTCGTATTGCTCTATTGAATATACTGTGGTTGTTTTCTCCTCCGTACTATATTTAACTAAAACGTCTTGCGATAAATTGGGTGCAAACCAAATCTGCCTTGCTTTTTCGGCCAGTTCTTTTGCTCTGGCTTCAATATTTTCTGCATTCCAACTATCAACCTTTCTTAAAAAATCATTCAAGCGAATTGGGGAGTCATTAAAGCCACCTTCCATTGTTTTCTTTTGAGAAAACGGCTTGTCGCTTAGTTCAGAATTATATCCTGTAAGGGTTAAATTCCCAAGTGAATGTAAATATTTGGATTGCACTTCTTTCCAATCTTCACCTAGCATTTTTTGCCATTCATGCGACAATTCTGGGTTTTGTGGCATAATGTGTTCAATGGTATAATCGTCAACATTTACAAATTCTTTACGCTTGAAGTTTTCTAACTTGCTTAACAGGTAATTTCTATTGCGGAAATTATATACCTCTTTTACCACAATCTCTTTTTCAAATTCAGCATCTGTTGGAAAGCGTTTGTAACTATCCATTAATTGAAATGCAGCTTTCACACCTTCTAAATAATCTGTTTTTTGGATTGATTTATATAGCGTTGCAAATGTTTTATTCATGCTATTGGTAGGAATACCGCAAATGGCTCTACGGAAAACATAGTTCTCTACCAAGCATATTATTTGCTTAAACTCATCCATTGTTATTGCACCAGAATCATAATCGTTGTAAACAGGCAAAAGGAATGGATAACTAACATCAACCTTTAATTTACTGATATTTTTAAAACCTTTTTGAAGGTCTGCATCGGGTTCTTTATGCAGAACCATGTTTACATAATAACCAGAAAACTTGTAAATATCTTGAACAACTTCGGTAATGGTATCAGGTGCTTTGCTACTCGAAGCATAAGTTTTAAAGCTATCATATACACGGTCGATGCGTGGAATAGTTCCTGTTTTTACCGAAAGATAATCTCTCATAAACCAATCGAATGAAGCGGTGTATTCGTTGCCATAGCTTTGTTCCATTGGGAACCAATACTTCTCGTAGAGTTTGGTTTGTAGTTTTATTTCTTGCCCCATCAGAATATAATTTCTAATTAAATCGGCTTGAGATAAATCTAACCCAGTACTGTTTAAACTTTCAAAAATTAACTGCGGATTGTCCTTGTCTTTTTCTAGGGCAACGTCCACAATAAACAAACGCATGATGCCATTGTAAATATCTACGGCATTTTCAGCGTTTATTTTCTCTTTGAAAAACTTAAAATTATCTGCTACCCGTAAGGAAGCATCACTTCCCAGCGGAACACCTTTGATAACGCTTATCAGCGAATCTTTGTCTCTACGTGTGAGTAATAACTTATACCTTAAATCGCCTTCCTCTTCGGGATTTAGCAAATAGTAGTTTTGTAGTTTCGTAAAATTTGTATCTATGTCAACAGTATTATCTCTGATAAATTCAGCCAATGCTGCAATCATTATTGAAATAGTTGTTAGCCTTTGCTGGCCATCAATCACCAATAATTTGGGCACATCAGAAACCGTGTGTATGTTTTCTTGAAAATACACCACCGAACCAATAAAATGACCAGGTGAACTGCCATTTTTGCTGATGCGTAAAATATCATTGAAAAGCTTGTTGCATTGTGCTAATTGCCAACTGTAGGTACGCTGGTAAATGGGAATCACAAATTGCTTTGGTCCTTTTATTACTGTGAGAAAATTTGCTGATTTTGCTTGCATATTTATATTTTTAATTAACCTTCACCTGCCCGTTCATGAGCATTGGCAATAGCCAATCTCGGAGTTCGGTGAGTTTTTGGTTTTGGAACGCCTTATTTATTATTGATTCATAAAAGTGACCTACTTGTGCATTATATTTTTTTAATATTTCTGTTTCATTATTTGGAAGTAAGATGAATGACTCATCAATGATTTCCTTATTAATATGAGGCTGTTGGGCACCAGATCTCATTTCCATTAACCTTGGAATTTCATTTTGTAAATAAGGATATAAGAAATAGCATTTAATATCATCTTTCTCCAAAATACCAATTACAGACTGATTAGCACACGCATCAATACCTAGAATACTTGGTCTTAAATGACGAGTGATAGATAACATTACACTTCCTTTTGGCAATAAATCTGTAGCTGAATTTTTTATTGCAGCCTCAGTAATTTTTAACTCAGAATCAATGATAGGAAAGTTTGCAATTTCGCCTGAATTGAGCCAACTAATCTTTCCATTTTCCCAGTATTCTTTAACTTTTGTTGATGGCGTTCCACCAAGAGATGTTTTTAAAATTTTTCCGATTTTTCTCACTTCCCAACCCTCCGGAATCTCCCTTTTCAACTCTTCATTCCAAACCATTTTACCGCTACTGGTTTTGTAGGGCTTGCCATTTTTATCTGGAAAATCAAACTGCACAAACCAATAATCGTATAGCGTTTTTGCCATCGCTTCTAACTCGGCATTGATCCGGTTGTTGAGTTCGATTTTGGAATCTAAAGCGGAAAGGACAGAGGCGATTTTTTGTTGGGTTGACAATTCAGGTACTCTAAATTTTAAATTCCCTAGGTCATTTGGTGATATCGACGGATAGGCAGAAACGCTATTAGTAGCTATTGTGTGTAAGTATTCTGTTATGTGAGGCTGAGTGAGAAGATAAAAAAGGTATTTTGGATTTATTTCATCATCAATCACATCCAATGTTGTAAATCCTGTTGAAACAACAATGTTATCTAGAAGTTTTTCAAAAATTCCAAAATGTTCTTGATTTGGACGAACAGTAGAATATAGTATTGTATTTTTTTTTATTTTTCGTTGAGCACGACTTGGAATAACATCAGTATTTATATTTAGAAATTGAAAATTCTCAACTATATTTTTTTTCAAGCTACTTGTGTCCAAATATTGAATATTAGTAGGAAATTCATCCTTTTTATACGTTGCTATGTTTAGCTCCGCAACATCTTTAACTTGAACAATTCTATACATAATTCAAACCATTTAATAATTTACAAATTCCCTTTCCAATAATTTTCATCCTATTCATTTTATGCATTTAAAGTATTCCGAGCAATGCGCTCTTTGGCTTCTATTAATAACTGATGTAGCTTTTGCTGCAATGCTTGTTTGCTTGGCATTTCTGTCCAATACTCAGCTACCATGATGCCGTCTTTCTGTATTTCTAATAATTCTATTTGTTCTTTATTGCCTTCGGCACAAAGTATCAAACCAATGGGTTCATTTTCGCCTTCGGCTTTTTCGTATTTGCTCAGCCATTTTAAATACAATTCCATTTGTCCTTTATGTGCTGCTTTAAACTTGCCCAATTTTAGTTCAATAGCTACCAAACGTTTTAGTTTTCGGTTATAAAACAATAAGTCTAAATAAAAATCATCCCCACCAATTATCATCCGTTTTTGGCGTTCCATAAATGCAAAGCCTTTGCCTAACTCTAAAATAAAGGCTTCCAATTCATGTAAAATGGCGCGTTCTAAATCTTGCTCTAAATAGGTATTTTTGAGGTTGAGAAAATCTAAAATGTAAGGGTCTTTAAAGGTGTCTTTCAATTCCTCTGGCAAATTAAATGATTGAATCTCTGCAATCTCTTTTCGCTCAAATGATTTTCTAGCAATCTGATTGCGCAGTTCTCTTATGCCCCAAACTTCCTCAGCCGCTTTTTGAGCATAATACAACTTGGCCTCTGTTGATTTTAATGGAAATATCTCAATGAAATGGGACCAACTCAATTTTGCCGACAGTGTCGGCAGAATGTTGAAATCTGAAAATTCTTGTGAAAATCGCACCATCCTTCTGATGTTTTTTTCATTGAAATTTCTACCGTATTTGTTCTCTAATTCTACCGAAATAATTTCTATAATTCGTTTGCCATATTTAGCACGTTCATTATGCAGCACCTCTTCATTAATTCGATTTCCGAGATGCCAAAACAAAAGTGTTAAAGTACTGTTTGCCGCGAAAGCAATTTTTTGTTTGCCTTGTTCAATTAAAGCAGAAAGCTCATCGAACAACTTGTGATGATTGTATTGCTCTATTTCTTTACTCATACTTCAATCCATTTAATTGTTTCTGGATTTCCATTTCCAAGGTTTTCGATTCGGCAAAAAGACTGTCTAAATTGGTTTTAAAACCATTCATTTTAGTTGCAAACTCGGCAGGGGTAATGTCGGTGTATTCAATTTTCACTTCAAAATATTGCCCCGCACTTAAGCTGTAGTTTTTTTCTTTTATCTGCTCGTAAGAAACCACTACGGTAAAATCTTCAACGGCTTCATGTTTATTAAAGGTTTCAATTATCAATTGTTCTTCCGTGTCAGATAGCAAGGTTTTTTGGTTCTTGCCATCTTTTACTGTGGTACCAAGTTTAGAAGCATCCATCAAAACAATGTCTCCTTTGGTATTGGCTTTGTCCAAAAACAAAATAGATACATTGGTGCCTGTTGTAGCAAAAATATTACTAGGCATACTCACCACGCCACGCAGCATTTTTTGTTCTACCAAGCGTTCACGTATTTTCTTTTCAATGCCACTTTGTGCCGTAATAAAACCCGTAGGAACCACAATGGCTGCTCTGCCTTTTGCAGACAAGGAGAAAATGATGTGCTGAATAAACAAAGGATAAATGGCCATCTTGTCTTTGTCCTTCTTCGGAATATTCGGAAAACCTGCAAAAAAGCGTTCGTTGTTTTGCTTGGTGTCCAAATCGGCTATATAATCGCTAAAGTCTAACTTAAACGGTGGGTTAGAAACAATGTAATCAAAGGTCATCAACTTGTCGCCTACCTTGTGGTAAGGGGTTTTAATGGTATTGCCTTGAATGATATTTTGAATGGAGTGTACAAGATTGTTCAATATCAAATTCAACCGCAACATACTGCTTGATTTTTGAGAAATATCCTGCGAGTAAATGGTACAGCGGTCTTCGCCAATGGCATGTGCCAAATTCATTAGCAAAGTACCCGAACCTGCCGATGGGTCGTAACAGGATACATTGCTCACGGGCTTATCTACCAAAATAGAAGCCATAATTTTTGAAACCGCATGAGGTGTGTAATACTCTGCATATTTTCCGCCACCATCTTTGTTGTAATCTTTAATGAGGTATTCAAAAATGGTAGAGAAGAAATCGAATTTCTGATTGAATATTTTTTCAAAACTGAAATTCACCAATTGGTTGATAATGGCTTTGCAGAAATTATCACGCTGGCTGCTGTCGGTAATGTAATTGCTTATTTCATCAAATAAAACAATCTTAGCACCAGTTCCTGTTTTTACTGAGAAAATATCGTTGTTGAAAATGGCAATATCCCGAAGGGTGTCGTCAAAGAATTTTGCAAATTCTTCTTTGTCTTGTTTGTTGTAAAGGTTAGAAAGGAAATGCTCTCTTTTTAGTTTGGCACTGTCGGGGTTCATGCGTAGCAATAACATTTCGTATTGCTTATCGCTGTATTGGGCAATTTCTTTTTCCCAACTTTCAGCGGTTGCCAGTTTGGGGTCTAATTGTTTTACCTCATAGCCGAATTTATCGTTCATGAATTTATATAGAAACACCTGGGTAATGATTTTAAATTCATTGCCATCGTTACCTAAGCCGTAAGAGGTACAAACACCTTTGAGGTTATCAATCAGCTCTTTTGTTTGTGCTGTAAAATCTTGTGTTACCATGCTCTATTTCCTTGATATTCGTTCATATATTCTTTTACTAAACAGGTGTTGATGTATTTAGCTGATTCTGGGTCGAGTTCAATTTTGTTTTTACCAAAACTGCCAATTACCATTTGTATCAACAGCTTGTCAAAATAACTTTCATTTTTCAACATTTGAGTATTAATCAATACTTTTTCGTCCACCTGTTTTTTAATGTCCAACAGCGTTTCGCAAATTTCACTTTCTCGTTTTGAGATGCTGCCTTTTTCCAAAATTCGCTTGTGCATTCGGGCATACTTGGCATCGTTCTCATATTTTACCTTTAGCAAATTATTCTTGCGGTTCAGTTCGGTTACTTGGTCGTAGATCTGTTGCAATGAACCAATATTGTTACGCATATCTTCCTGCGTTATTTCGTCCAAATTCTTTTTGTCGAACAAGCGTTTCAACTCGTCATATAAATTCACGAACTGCGGGTCGTTTTGGTCGAAGTTACCGCCCAATGCCTCACGGGTTTTGCGAAGCATATCTTTTAACTGGTCGGCAATTACCATTTCTTCTTCCGAAATTTTACGGAACATGAACAGTACATTTTCCAAAGCTACATTCAGCAGATTGGTCGTGTCCACATTGTTTTCAATGTTGGCTTTCAGATTCAGTAAATCCAAATGGCGTGAAGCCTCATTATAAAGTTGATTCAGTTTTTTGAAATCGACTTTCTCCAATAAATCAAAATGGCCTTCTAATCGAATGAGGTTGTAAATATTCTTGGAAATTTCTAAAGCCTTTTTAATTTCTAATACCTGCTTGCGGTCTTCAATCTGGCTGATTTGTTGGGAAAATACTTCTGCATTTTTCAAATCATAATGAAACAACTTTTCCTTAATGATTTTTATTTCTTCCTCAATCTCTTCCTTCGATTTAAAGAGGTTGGAATAGTTTTGCATTTCATCACCCAGTTCGGCTTGCAATTCGTCAAAGTAGGCTTTGTTGGTAGCATCAAACTCTTTGGTGATGTCGGCAAAATCTACTACATAACCGTAACGGAATTTCTTGTATGGTCTATTTACTCTTGTGAGTGTTTGTAGCAGATTGTGGTTTTTTATTACCCTGCCAATGTATAATTTCTTTAAACGCTTGGCATCAAAACCAGTCAGCAGCATATTGTACACAAACAGAATGTCAATTTTGCCATCTTTAAAATCATCTACTTCATCTTTACGGTCTTTTTTTGAACCAATGTCATGCAAAATCAATGAAGCAACCAAGTTTTTGCTTTGGTCAACTTTATACATTCCATATTCTACAGCAGGATCAGCAGCCATCAAATAAGGCTCAACTGTTTTTACTGTTTTTTGCGTTGGATTGTATTTGCTGATAAAAATTTCAAATAATTTTCGGGCTTGCTCGGCACTGTCGCAAACTACCATTGCACCAACAGAATGATCACCAAAACGAATTCTACTTTTGATAAAATCCTGAACAATGTAATCAAGCATTGGCTCAACAAATTTAGCATGAGCATAAATGATGCGTTTGTCGGCATCGCCTTTTAATATCTCAACTTCCTTTAATGCTTCTTTTAATTGAAACTTGTAGGTGGTTTCAATATCCTCGCGAATAAGTTTCAACGTATAGCCATCTGCAATAGAGGCATTATAATAATACTTGTGAATATAATCACCAAATGTTTGGCGTGATGTTCTGTCGTTGCCAATTAAAGGCGTTCCAGTTAAGCCAACAATAATTGCGTTTCTGTCCGAATTAAAAAGGTTGGCTAAGAAACTGCCAGCTGGGTTATAACTGCGGTGTACTTCATCCAAGAAATAAATCCGTTGGCTGCTGGTGTCGTAATCATTCGCTTTCAGCACATCGGTATCGTCTTTGAATTTCTGAATGTTTACAACCGTTATTTCTCTTTTGCCCGAGAGGTTGTGAATGGCTTGTCGGGTTCTGAAATTGCGAAGCAATTCATCTTTAGAATTTACAGTATGTACAATTAAACCACGACTTGTAAATTCTCGTTTCGCCTGATTCATTAAATCAATACGGTCAACAATAAAATAGAACTTAGGAACAATGCTTTTTTGCTGAAAATAGTCGGTCAGGTATTTGACATTGTAATAAGCAAGAGCCGTTTTTCCGCTGCCTTGCGTATGCCAGATAATTCCTTTTTTAATGCCATCATTCAATTTACGTTCAATGGCTTTGGTGGCAAACAACTGCGGATAACGCATGATGTGCTTTTCCAAACCTTTTTCTTCGTTCACATACGCAATGCTGTATTTCAAAATCATTGCAAATCTGTCTTTGCTAAATAGTGAAGTAAGAATGCGATTTGTTGGTGAGTTTGGTTCTTTGTTGGTAATAAATTCAGGCGAATGTTTAATGGCAGAAAGATTATTGTCTTTCAAAACCAAATTTTCTAAATTATCATCTTCTGCTTTCAATAACGTTGCCAAATCAAATTTCTCTTCTTCTCTAAAACAGTTGAAGTTTGCAGAAGCATAAGAAGTAGAAGCGTAAAATGCACCTTGAATCGGCTCGATAGATTCAATGTCGTATTCCATGTTGTTAGAGAATACCAGCACCTGTGAAATATTTATAAACTTTCTGAACTTTTTATTCTTGAATCGAACATTGATGCGGTCTCTTTCCTGTAAAACACCTTCTTGGTTGTTTGGCTTCTTTACTTCCACAAAAGCCAATGGCATTCCGTTTATGAGCAAAGTAATATCAGGTCTGAATTCATCATCCCCGTTTTTGTAGGTGAGTTCTGTTACAACATGGAATGAGTTATTATTAAAATCTTTGAAGTCAATCAGTTTTGTTCCAGAAGTTGCAATCAACATATTGTAAAATGCTTCGCCCAAATCTTCATTGTCAAGTACCAATGAAACATCTTCCAATACTCTTTTCAAATCACCTTGTTCTAAATCAGGATTGATGCGTTGAATGCTTTCCTCAAAAATGTCCGTGAAAATATTGGTATCAATATTCCATTTAGCCATTGATAGCGAAACATATTTATATCCCAGTCTGCACAGATGCAGAATAGCAGGAACTTTTACTCTTGTATTTTCGTTGAAGGCCATTATTTAATTTATCATATTTTCAAGGCTCTTAATATCGTCGTTATTGTTAGTGCGGCTGGCTAAAAGAAATTTTAAAAAATGCGAAGGAGTGTGGTAACTACCTTATAACCGTAACAATCTTTTGTATAGCCACTCATTTTGGTATTTATTATCTAAGCATCGTTCTGTTTTATTCTTATATGAAGATAAACTAATTAATTCAGAAGAACGCATTTATACAAGTATAATCTTTAATAGCAGAATTTTCATTGAGCACACCTTTTTTAAAAATATTTGTAATATGCAGACTGTTGTTTTGCCTGGAAGATAGAAACAATTCCATCATATTAGGCTGAGTGTAAAATCAGTACAGAACAAAACCATCCGAATTTGTGACCAACTCAATTGTCTATAAAGTGTGTATACTATTTGCTTATTTGATAATGTCTCTGCAAAGCGAAGGCAATGCCTTACTTGTTTTTTTTTCCAGTCTTCAGTATATTCTGCTGTCAATTGTTTCGACTGGATTATCCAATAACTTGGCTATTCCGGTTCAAAGTGAGCCATTTTGAAACGGAATAGCCGGGTCAGTGGCTCCTGATGCAAAATATCTAGTTTTTTGCCACTAGCTTTAAACAACTGGCACATATCTCTTTTTGTATTTTACGAAACCCGGATTTGATATCATCTCTCTCCCTATTTTTAGGCCATTTTCAAAATTGACATATTCTTCGCTGTGTGATGATCATAATAACCAATAGACAAATTAATGCAGCTAAAATCAAATAGTTTTTTCAACGCATAAACAGCTGTAAAAGGGTGCGAACCATACTCCGGGATAATGTATTCAATGAACACATTATTCGATTTATTGAAAAATTCACTCCTCCTGTCAAACAATTGAACGCCAGCTATGGAAACCTCTACCAGCATTATATATAACCGATGTAATGGCACAAAGGCAAATTCAATGTTCGCTTAGACATAGAAGTACAAGGAGGCGGCCCTGGTAAGGAAATTTGGGAAATTTCTGAAACAGTATTTAAAGAAACCGTCATCAATGCCTTTTCACACCGTGATTATTACGGTAAAGATGCTGTGATTAATGCAGAAGTATTTGATGATAGAGTGGAGATTAGTAATCCCGGAGGCTTGGTGAGTGCCATACCCGAATCGGTGTTCGGCAAACGTAGCCATTCCAGAAATCCATTCATCTATGGATTATTTGCCCGTATGCAATTGGTAGAGTAAGTAGGCTCTGGAATTGGCCGTATTCAAGACCTGATGCAAAAGGTGTCGGCCTGCCTGAACCTGATTTCCAAAAAAAGGGGATTTTAACGGTTATGCTTAAACGACCTGTAGAAAGTAGGGTGAAAAGTTCGTTGAAAAGTTCGTTGAAAAGTTCGTTGTGTAATCTGGTGAAATTGACCACCCAATCCGGTTTAAATTGACCAGGGTAAAGAATGGTTTCTAAAGGTAATTATTTGTTTTATTATTTTATTAATCTTGTTTAAAACAAATAATCCTTCCTTATTTATTTGATTTGTGCATGGTCAGTGCCATTTCATATTCTGCTTCATAGGGCAAATTTAATTGTGATACCATTTCAGGAAGTGCCAATGCCCAGCTCACATAGTAATAAGCTAAAATATGGTAGCCTGAAAAGGTTTTGCCTTTAACGGAGTTAATGCCATAATCATCTTTGTCAGGCCTATATCCCTGGGCTCCTTGCATTGCAATTTCATAGGCAATCTTTTTAATTTCCTCTTTTGGTTTACCTTCAAAAAACTGCAAAGCATCGACCATAAACATAGCGACAGCCATATTTGTACCTACTTGCTCTTGCGATTTTTGAAATTTGTCCATTTCCCTTTGTTTGTAAGGGTCAATATCTAACCTTTTAGTTCTGTACTCATGCTCATTAACAAGTTCAAAGTTCTTATCAAGTTTTAAGTCTTCAGCCCAATGTAAAACCAATTCATATTCTTCAGCAGGTTCTTTGTCATCTTTGTACTGTAGATATTCGTCATAAAAATCTGTAGCAAGTTTCATTTCTGCCGGAGTAGCATTGAAGTCTTTAATAAAGTCAAATCCAAATAATTCCTTGAACTGAATGGCATTTACAATATTATATACCTTGCTTTTTGAAATGATATCTTTGGGGGAGTGTTCAACAATCTTTTTATCTGTAACAGCCTTCAGGCCTTCTTGTAACATATTGTAAAGAGAAATAAATTGAAAAGGTCTGAGTTCTGTGAATTCAGAATAAAGGAAATTTTCAATAAACAAGTCAATTGGTGTATTGTATATTTGATTGTTCATACCTTCAAATAGATTCGAACAATAATCCTCAATGGACTTTTCTGAAATTCCCATTTTGTTGAATTTCTTGATGGTCGGTTCAAGTCCTTTCTTGAATGCTGTTTTATGATGCTGATTTGAAATAAACAATTGATTTAAATTACCTTTTCTCGCTTCAATAACAAAATCTAAATGCACCAACTCATGCATTATTAAGTGTTCAACCGCCGGGTAACTTGGTTTGTATTTTACCATGTGATTTTCTCTGTCATAGTTTTCGGCAAATTCAAATTTTGCAGCGGTACGAATTTGTTCATCTTGAACAATGTCAATTTTTCTGTCACCATCAAATTCAAGTTTATGCCTGTATTCCCTAAATATTTTATTATTACCTTCAGTAGCTATTATTTTTTTAGAAATCTCGAACGCTTTTCTTACAGTATTCTGATATAAAACATCCTTACTTTTATTCCCTTTAATTGCTTGAATGGTACTGTAAAAAGCAGAATGCAAGTCTTCTTCCTTTTCAGCAACCATTGCCAATGCAAAATGAGTGTTGGCATATTGGTCGTTAATCTTTAGTGCTTCATAAAAATATTTTTTAGCTTCTTCCAATTTGCCATGTTGCATAAGTTTTACACCAATATTGTTTATGGTGATATAGTCCTTTGGATTTGCAATAAGTGCCTGGTCATAATAATTCATTGCAGTAGGAACATCGTCGTTGAACTTTGCAAAAATATTTCCCATCATAAGCAATGCCCATCCATTCTTTGAATCCCAGCGTAATGCATCAATAAGGCAATTAATGGCTTCCTCCTGGTCGCCTTCGTCAGAATGAATTTGTCCCATAATTCGGTGATATTCCGAAACAGAAGGATTATTTTCGATGAGTTTTTTAAGAATAGGTTTTGCATCAGCATATTTACCTTTCTCACAAAACGCAATAACTTTTTGGTAGTCTTTATCTTGTGCCAAAATTGCAGGCGTGTCAATGTCAATTTTTACCCAACCGTTGTCAATGTTTACTTTTGGCTTGTAGGGGCCGAAAGTATAATATTTTTCTAAAGTATTGATAATCAAATTATTACCCCCCCCCCATTAGTTTTGGAAAAATGGTATATAAAAAGTTGTCTATTTTATGAATGATTAGCATCTAAATTAATTCTTGATTTTGGTTAATGCTTTTTTTATTCCTTGCGTCGCCAAAGGGTCATTATCAACCGCTTCAATAACTTTGTCGCAAAGTTTACCTCTTTTAGCCTTACTCATTAACTCACGTTTCTGTATTTTGACTTTTCAATAAGTATCAAATATAATAATTAATTTCGGTCTGTTAGGGTTGTTTGTAAAATTGGATAATCCGGTCACCATTAGGTTCTTCGTCACTTTTGGTGAAAATTTCTTGTTTTGTTTTAATTAGAAAAATAGGAATGATCAAGAACCGGCTAATTTTAACAGGAATCTTCATCGGAATGGGTGTGATTGAAATAGAATATGAGTTTAATAAAATTAATGTTTTCACCAAAAGTGACGAAGAACCACTTTAACCAGGAATATCCAGCTATTGCTTTAATGGAGAGAAGCTCTTTGAATTCAGTGTCGTTATGTATGAAATCAAGCCTGCTGAAGTACGTTTCTAACTATTGATTTTAAAGTGCGCTTTGTTTTGCCTGTTCCATATTGTTGTGTAGCCTTCATCAAAGCATCAGCATTAAAACTACGTACATTATTTGGTAATTTATCTAAGGCTTGTGTTTGGTCTTCTGCTAGGTTATCCAAATTGTTTAATAAATCAACGAGCAAATATTCTCTTGTGATATTCTTGGGAAATGATGATTTCAATTTGAATTCAAAAGTTTTTCCGTTGAGTTGAAATTCGCCTTTTCGTTTATGGTTATATACCCAAATTGTATTGTAAAGCTGTGTAAGCCCAAGCCCAAGTGAATTGAATGCATTTGGGGACACCAATAGAAAATCTTCGTCCTTCAGAAAACGTTCTACTACTTGGCGGTCATCGGGCGGAACAACACCAAATTTGGATTGCTTTGGTGAGTAATACAATCCTTGGTTTAATTTTACCAATGTTCCGTCTTTGGTTAATTGAGCCAAATGCCTATCTATGGCCGTGGAATAATATTCCAGGTCAGAACGGCGATATACCTCACCTTGCTTGATATGTTGACGGAGCAAATTCATTTCTTTAATACAAAAGTACAGATATTTTTTGAATTGCATGGAAAAAATGGAAAAATTCATGCATAAACTACCAATCCTCACCCAGCTTATCCATTTTCGCTATTTGTTAAAACATTGATCGAATGTCTTCCTGGTAGCTTCTGATTTTAGTAGATTCTGAACATGCACAAGTCATTTACTTCGGATACCCCAAAGTGATTCCGTTTCTTACAAGAAAGTATTAAACTTCATTAAGATCTGTCCTTTTATATAAGGGGCTGTAACATAGGGTATGTGCAGCATCGCGAAAATCAATTTTCCCAAACGGATAGGGTCATGATTTTGTAAATCAATATAATAAACTTCAAAAAGTGCATTAAATTTCACTTATTATTGATTTTAACCATAAAATGTATAGCTTTGTATAAAATAGAGCAATATGTCGCACTTTTCTATATTGATTAAACAAATAAAAGAAAGAAGAGAAATGCTAAAAATTACGCAAGAAAATTTAGCAGATTTAT
>Ga0247840_10005967_pt1 | contig 17877 bp, 13 predicted proteins | sample LaCruzMarch2015__FD_192404 | JGI IMG/M metagenome (GOLD analysis project Ga0247840, IMG submission 192404) | Freshwater microbial communities from meromictic Lake La Cruz, Castile-La Mancha, Spain - LaCruzMarch2015_17m | ecosystem: Environmental > Aquatic > Freshwater > Lake | place: Spain... | reverse complement strand
TTGGTTTGGAAAAAGAGAATGTCCGTACCGATTTAGCGGGAAATATCGCGTTAACAGCACATCCAGAGGCTTTTGGCGATAAGGCGAAGCACCCGTATATCACCACCGATTTTGCCGAGTCGCAGGTTGAAATGGTCACGCCAATTTTTGACACAACCAAGGAAGCACTTAATTTTGTTGAGGCGTTGCATGATATTGTGTCATTGGAACTGAATAATGAGGTTTTGTGGCCTTATTCTTTGCCACCAGTTTTACCTCACGATGATCACTTAATTAAAGCCGCACAATTTACCGATCCAGAAATTACCGAATATCGTGAATATTTAGCCAATAAATATGGCACACGTAAGCAATTGCTTTCAGGGGTGCATTTTAATTTTTCATTTAGCGATAAGTTTATGTCATTGATTTACAATGCTAATCCAGGGAATTTGTCATTTCGTGAGTTTCGTGATCAGGTTTATCTTAAAGTTGCGCGTTATTATTTGAAATATTGCTGGTTGGTAATTTATTTAACTGGTGCTAATTCGGTGGCGCATGAGTCGTATATTTCATGCTGTAATCCAGCTAAAGAAAAAATTAGCAGCGATAGTTATTTATTTAAAGGTTCGAGTTTTAGAAATGGAATTAGTGGTTACCGTAATTTGGAACATTTTTATGTTTCGTATAATTCCTTGTATGAATATATCGCCGATATCAAAGGTGCAATTAATGATGGACAAATTATTGCGGCTAAAGAATATTATTCGCAGTTGCGGCTTAAGGGTTCAAGTAAAGCTGGAGTGTTGAAAGATTTACATCAAAATGGAATTAATTACGTTGAAATTCGTACCTTGGATCTTAATCCGCTGACTAAAGTTGGGATTACACAGGAATCTTTAGACTTTATTCATTTATTATTGGTGTATTCATTGGTTGCACCTGATTTTTGGCTAAGTGATGAGGAATATCGCTTTGCTAATTTGAATCAAATTTTAGCCGCCGATGCTGATCGGAGTCAAGATATTCGTTTACATTATTCGGCGAGTGAAGAACGGAGTTTGCGTGAATGGGGCAGTGAGTTTCTTGAGCAAGTTTATACTTCGTTGAGTGGCTTGGGAATTGAAAGTAGCAAATTAGCGGTTTTGCAGAGCATGCAAGCCAAATTACGCGAGAATACGCCAAGTTACGCAGCACAAATTGCGAGCGAAATTGCCACCCACGGTTATAGTCAGTTTTTTATGGGGCAGGCGCAGGATTATTTAGCTCAAAGTCAAAAAACTTTCTATAAATTCAGTGGCTTTGAAGATTTAGAGTTATCCACGCAGGTGTTACTTAAAGAAGCGATTAAGCACGGGGTGAAATTTAACTTCCTTGACCGACAAGATAATTTTATTGAATTAGAACATGCTGGGGTTAGTCAAATTATCAAGCAAGCGACTAAAACTAAATTAGATAACTATGCCACAATTTTAGCTATGGAAAGTAAAGTCGTGACTAAGACTTTGATGGCGCGGCAAAATTTGGTGATTCCAAACGGTGAAAGCTATGCTTCATTAGCGGCGGCATTAGTTGATTATCCTGTATTTAAAGATAAAGCGATTGTAATTAAGCCTAATTCAACTAATTTTGGGCTAGGAATTACAATTTTTAAAAACGCATTTAGTTTAGCCGAATATCGTCAGGGTTTGGAAATTGCCTTCAAACATGATGGCAAAGTTTTAGTTGAAGAATTTGTGCAGGGTAAAGAATATCGCTTTTTTGTGATTGATAATCAAGCGGTGGCGATTTTAAATCGTGAGCCTGCTAATGTATTGGGTGATGGGGTTATGAGTATTCGCGAATTAGTTGCCGTGAAAAATCAAGATCCATTGCGCGGTAGTGGTTATGTTACGCCGCTGGAAAAAATTAAACTGGGCGAGGTTGAAGAAATGTTCCTCCATCAACAAAATTTAACCTTTGACTCAATTCCTGAGTTGGAGCAAAAAGTCTATTTACGCGAAAACTCAAATGTTTCAACTGGTGGCGATTCGATCGATTATACTGATGTTATGCCCAAGGCTTATAAACGGATTGCAGTTAAAGCTGCAGCGAGTGTTGGTGCGCTGATTTGTGGTGTAGATATGATAATTCGTAATATTAAAAATCCCTACCCAGAAAATAATTATGCGCTAATTGAATTAAATTTTAATCCCGCCATCCACATTCATACCTATCCGTATCAAGGCAAGGATCGCAAAGTTGCCGAGCGGATTTTGTTGGCATTAAAGTTGATTGAAAAAAACCATGTTAAGCAGTGAATTTAATTTACAAAATGTCAAATGCGCAGGCTGTGTTGGTAAAATCCAGTCTAAATTGAAACAGTTAGCTGGGATTCATTCTGCACAAGTGAATTTACTAGATAAGACTTTGTTGGTTGAATACTCTGGAGTAAAATTAGATCAAGCAGTGATTACGGAAGTAACTAAGCTGGGTTTTGGCGCGAGTTTAGATATCGTCATTGAAGAGCCCATTAACTTATGGTTAAGCGTTGGTGTGCCGTTAATTGCGGGCGGATTATTGATGAGTGTTGGCATGTTACCCGCCTTGATGCTTGATTTCTCCACGCTAGCTGGATTTAGTTTGGGCTTATTTTATGCCATATGCTCATTCGCCATTATTGGGCTGGTTGGCACTAAAATTGTTAAAAGCGGTTGGAATGGCTTAATTACGCTGAATTTTAATATGCACAGCTTGATTTTATTGGGCGTGGCTGCGGCGTGGATATATTCAAGTGGAATTGTGCTGGTAAGTTACTTTAGTTCTCTGGCAGTAATTCAACATGTCTATTTTGAGTCGGCACTAATTATTATCGGTCTAATTAATCTGGGCGCTTATCTTGAGGAGCGCGCCAAAAACTCGACGACGGCGGCGATAAAAGGTTTAACCCAACTAGTTCCTGCTACTACCACCGTCATGGTGGATGGTGTAGAGCAAGTGGTGGCAACTAATTTACTGCGCACGGGTGATGAAGTTAAAATTCGCCCTGGTGAACGTATTCCCGCCGATGGTGAAATTATCCTTGGCGAGGGGTATTTGAATGAATCAATGTTAACTGGTGAGCCGTTACCTGTGCATAAAAAACTCGGTGATAAAGTCATTGGCGGTTCGATAAATACCAGTGGTGCCTTGGTGTTTAGAGTTACGCTAATTGGTGAAAATACGTTATTGGCTGGAATTATTCATTTAGTTAAAACGGCGCAATTATCTAAGCCTAAATTGGCCAAACTGGCTGATCAGGTTGCCAAAATTTTTGTACCGAGTATTATGTTGATTGCTCTATTAAGTAGCATAGTTTGGTATTTTTGTGCTCCGCTTAATCCCTTTTATCATGCCATTTCGGTGTTTATGACGGTGTTGTTAATTGCCTGTCCGTGTTCGGTTGGTTTAGCGATTCCAGTGGCGTTAATGGTGGGAATTGGGCGTGGTGCCAGTCAAGGTATTTTAATTCGGGATGCCAGTTGTTTGAGCGCGGTTGAGCAATTAGATACAGTGGTACTGGATAAAACTGGTACGATTACTATGGGTAAACCACAGGTGTTGGGAATTACACTTGCTGAAAACTATTCACTGGAAGATGTTTTGGCGCTGTTAAGCGCACTTGAACTTAATTCAGAACATCCTTTAGCGGCGGCAGTTGTCGAATATTGCGGGGCATCAGCTGTGCCATTGCAGGTGAGTAAATTTGAGTCGTTAAGTGGCAGCGGCGTACGCGGCGTGATCGATGGAGTTGAATATATGGCTGGCTCGGCGGCGTGGATGATGCAAATTGCGCAGCTAAATTTGGACTTGATCGTTGATAGTCAATATAGTCAAATTTATTTGGCTAAGGCTGGCGAGGTGTTGGCACGGGTGGAAATATCCGATGCGCTAAAACCTGATTCGGCGGCAGCAATCGCAGAATTACAGCAGGCTGGGCTACGCGTAATTATGTTAACTGGCGATAATCAAAGCGCAGCGCAAGCAATTGCGTCACAAGTTGGTATTACAGAAATTTATGCTAATTGTCAGCCAGCGGATAAAATTAATTTGATTAAACGTCTGCAAGATGAAGGTAATAAAGTGGTATTTGTTGGTGATGGAATCAATGACGCGCCGAGTTTGGTACAAGCTAATCTTGGGATTGCCATCGGCGGCGGAACGGACATTGCGATGCAAAGTGCGGCAATTACCTTGATGTGTAACTCGCTTGGTGGTGTTACTCGTGCACTCGATTTGGCTCGCAAAATTAATCGTAATATGCGCCAAAACTTGTTTGGATCGTTTGTGTATAATTCACTGGCGGTATTAGTTGCGGCTGGAGTCTTTTATCCATGGTGTCACATGGCATTGAATCCAGTGATTGCGAGTGTTGTGATGAGTCTGTCTTCATTAACCGTGATAACTAATGCCTTACGTTTACGCTATGCTTAGTTTCGACTGAGTAACTAAATTTTTTTAGAAATAAATCCCGATGACTAAAGAACATAAATTGAAAATTAATCCTGCAGCAAGCTCTGCGGGTGGCGTCAAATCGTTAACCAACGCTGCACAGCATATTTGGCATAAATCTGATCTATTAACTGGAATTAAAGCGGTTAAGAGCATGAATAAACTAAGCGGCTTTGATTGCCCAGGTTGTGCTTGGCCAACCGCGCTTACGGAAAATTTAGCGGTTGAAATTTGTGAGAATGGAATTAAAGCCTTAGCCGAAGAAATCAGCCCGAACAATGCGGACAGTGCATATTTTGCCGCACATAGCTTAAACGAATTACGTGGGTTAGATGATTATCATTTGGGTTTAGCGGGACGTTTGAGCGAACCGTTGATTATTCGAGAGGGTGAAGAGCATTATCAGCCAATTAGTTGGGCTGCTGCGTTTGATTTAATTGCCGAACAATTGCAGGCTTTGGCGACACCAGATCAAGCTGCGTTTTATACCTCTGGACGCACCAGTAATGAAGCCGCGTTTTTGTATCAATTAATGGTACGCATGTATGGCACGAATAATTTACCCGATAGTGCGGATTTATGTCACGAAGCAAGTGGCATAGCCTTAACTGAAACGCTTGGAATTGGCAAGGGTAGTGTGACGTTAGATGATTTTTATCGCGCCGATGCGATTTTTATCTTTGGGCAAAATCCAGGGAGTAATCATCCACGGATGCTTAAAGCCCTACAAAAAGCCGCTGCCAATGGATGTAAAATCGTTAGTATTAACCCCTTAATTGAAGCGGGTTTAATGCGCTTTAAAAATCCACAAAATTTAAATGGCATCATCGGTAACGGTAGTGCTTTGAGTAATTTATTGTTACAAGTCACGATTAATGGCGATATGGCGTTAATTAGTGGCATTATCAAGGCGGTGTTTGAATTTGCTGAGCACGAAGATGCAACGGTAATTGATCATGCCTTTATTCAACAGCATACGCTAGGTTTTAGTGACTTTGCCGCGAATATTAAGCAGCTGGAATGGGATGAGATAGTGGCCAGTAGTGGAGTTAGCCAAGAATTAATTCGTGAGGCGGCGCTGATTTTTTGTCAGGCAAAACGCGTGATTGCGTGCTGGGGCATGGGTTTAACTCAACACCATGATGGGGTTGCAACCATTCAGCAAGTGGTGAATTTATTATTGTTAGGAGGGCATTTGGGACGCGAAGGGGCTGGAGTTTGTCCTGTGCGTGGGCATAGCAATGTTCAGGGTGATAAAACCATGGGGATAACCGAAAATCCTCCCGCCTATTTGCTGGATAATTTAGCCCAGAAATTTAATTTTACCCCACCACGTAAATCAGGTAAAGATACGATTGCAACGATCCAAGCGCTAGCCACTGGGGAGATGCAAGCCTTGGTAACGTTGGGTGGTAATTTATTGATGGCGGCACCTGATACGCATTCGACCGCCAAGGCATTACAAACGGCGCAGCTTAGCGTGCATATTGCCACTAAGATAAATCATACGCACCTCTATCCTGGCAAAATTGGTTTATTGCTACCGTGTTTGGCACGCAGTGAAATTGATCGTCAAAATGGAGTTGCGCAATTAGTAACGGTAGAAAATTCAATGGGGATTGTCCATCGTTCGGCAGGTGTGTTAGAACCTTGTTCGGCTAATTTATACAGTGAAGTTGCGATTGTCGCCAATTTAGCTGCGCGCTTATTGCCCAACGCATCCTTAAATTGGTTAGAGTTAATTGCAGATTACAGTCAAATTCGTGATTTAATTGCTCAAGTTATTCCAGGTTTTACGGATTATAATCACAAAATTGCCGAAACCGGCTGGTTTTATTTGCCCAATGGCGTACGGGATAAGTTAGCGTTTGCAACGCCAAGTGCTAAGGCGCTCTTTACCTGTCATTCATGGGCACAACGTCAGCTCGCCGTGGGTGAGTATTTGCTCATGACCACTCGCAGCCATGATCAATTTAATACCACCGTTTCTGGAATGAATGACCGCTATCGTGGTGTAAAAGGTGGGCGCATGGTCTTATTTATGAATCAACTAGATATAGCGGAACTCAATTTAACTGCAGGCGCACAAGTTACCTTGTATAATTCGGCATATCCAGATATGGAGTTGGCTAATTTAACTCTGGTGAGTTATGCAATACCTCGGCGCTGTTTGGCGAGTTATTTTCCCGAGGCTAATGTTTTGATTCCGTTTGATAGCTTAGGTGCGCGCAGTCAAACCCCAACCTCGAAGTCAATTGTAGTAAGATTACGCCCTAATTCTTAATTTTTTAAAGTAAAGAAACCATTATGCATAACAGCCTTGCGCGAAATATCATTTTAGATATTGATTCCTACAAAAATGATCATGGGAATATGTTACCTGCTAATACCGAATATATTTTCTCAACTATTGTGCCGCGTCGTGGCAATCGTTACACCAATATTGTTAAATCTATGGGGCCACAATATGTTATTCGTGAGTATCTTAGTCAACGCGTTGAGCCATGGATGCTCGATGAAGCCGAACAAGAGTTGCGTGAACAGGGCTTTACTTTTGAGCGTGAGCGCTGGGAATATATTATTGCTAAATATGATGGTTATTTACCATTGGAAATTCGCGCTGTGCCCGAGGGGATGTTTATTCCTGTTGGCGTTGCAACCGTAACGCTGGTAAATACCGATCCTAAATGTGCATGGTTGCCAACTTATATTGAAACGATGTTTCAACGGGTATGCTGGAAGATGACCACGGTTGCCTCATTGTCGGCTGATTTATATCGTTATTTAGATGATATGATGGAAAAACATTGTGGCGTGCGCGGTAAAGTAAATTTTCATTTGCATAATTTCGGTTCGCGTGGCGCGGATAGTTATGAATCAGATATTTTGGCGGGAATGGCACATTTAGCCGCTGGATTTAACGGTACCGATTGTGCGCAAGCGAATCGGAATATTAAACATTATTACAATACGCAAAAAGCCTACGGGATGAGTGTGAGTGCATCAGAACACAGTGTAATGTGTACGTGGTCGAATTCTGAAACTTTGGATGATTTGCCTGCCGTTGAAATGATGATTAATTTATTACGTGAAAAAGTGGCACGCGGCGATAGTTTTCCAATTGTATCAATCGTTGGCGATACTTACGATATTTATCGTTTATCGCGTGATTATATTGGTGGTATTTATAAGCAGGAAATTATTGAATTAGGTAAACACGGCGCTAAAGTGGTGGTGCGTCCAGATTCGGGTGACCCATTGACCATGTGTGTGGAAGTCATCAAAATTTTGATGGAACAATTTGGCTATACGGTGAATAAATTTGGCTATAAAGTGTTACCGCCATATATTGGGGTAATTCAGGGCGATGGGATTAACAATGATAGTATTCGTCATATTGTGGCGCGTCTTGATCGTGCACGGATTAGCTTAGAAAATATTGTCTTTGGTATGGGCAGCGGATTAACCCATGATGCTGGTCGGGATGAATTTTCCTTTTCGATGAAAGCGACGGCTTTATTTGATGGTAAAGAATGGCAAGATCTCTTAAAACGTCCAATTAGCGATCTAAAGAAACAATCCTTAAAAGGTCATGTGACTACGTATATTGACTCGGCTGGAAATATTTTCTCAGATCGGATTGAAGCTAAAGCTCAAGCTGGCGTGCGTGATTTGATGGAAACCTTGTATCACAATGGTAAAATTCTTAAAGAATATACCTTTGATGAGGTTTTAGCCTTTAATTCACAGCAACAGTTACCCTTAAAGTAATCATTTTCGATATTTAGTTATACTCACTATGTTTTGTGTGTTTTAGTTGACATGGCGTGCTAAGTAAGTAATTTTACGCTCAAGATCTATAGTTTTAGTAGTAAGAATAACAAGTACGGGAAAGCTAATTTATTTATAGAACCATCAAGAATACAAGTTGTATGTTGGTGGTTTTTTTATTATTGATACGTGCAATTAAAATTCATTTAAATAAAATATGTTAATTTAGAGTTGAATTCCATCTGTAATAGATTGTTATAATTAAGTATATGTAATAAATATAAGTTTTGCGTTTTGATTCAGTTGAAGAAGTAAAAATAATTTATAATCTGGGCTGATTTGTAACTAAATGGAATTAACTATAGGGCGCATTTTTATACTAGCTGGTTATTTCCACGCTGGTGATGATGAAATTAAGCTTTACAAGAGCTTGATTAGGCGCGAATGTTAAATTAAATTTAGTTTTGGGAAGATACTTTTTTAGGAATTTTATGCACGTAAGAAAAATATTTATTTTTAGTTTGTTCGGCGCTTCTACTGCAGTTTATGCAAATACGCCTACACCAACACCGTTAGTTGTCGAGTCAAGTACAGAATTAAGTTCAGATGATCTAAAAACCTTAAAGAAATTAGCTGAAAAAGAAAAATTAGCGGAATATTCTGGCTCGTTAGGTACGGCTCCACTTAATAAAACTGTTTCATCAACGGGAGCTACGTTGGAAGAGACTCCAGCTGGACCGCAAGCGTTTATTTTTTGGACGCAAACTTTGAGCAATGGTTTCTATTATGAAGGACGCTTATATGGTAAATATAATATGCGTACACAGAACCCAGCTTTTCCAGATGTACCACCCTCCGCAGAAAATAATCCTAATGGTTTTAAAGGTGTGATTAAACTTGGCTATAATTTTCATGTAACGGATATTTATGACATTACACCATATTTACGTTTAGAAGCAGGTAAAGATATGTCGCTGGTGTATGCAGATACTAATGGGGACTATATTCATTCAAAAAACTATGCTATTTTGCCAGGTTTTAAGCAAACTTTTAAAATGACTCCATTACTTACTCCATATATTGATATATATGGTGGCGTTTCGCAGGTTTCTTTAACTGGAGTAATGACTCAAGGAACTGCAGCCAATCAAATACAAGATGCCGAAGTGCAGCAATTACAATTGACAACGGAATTTGGCTTTGCGTTTAAAATTAGTGAGCATCAAGCAATTATTCCATATATGCAGTTTATTTATAATGCGAATAACCCTGACTCTACCGCAGCAGCTAGTTATGCCAATGGGGGATTTAATATTAGCTCTTTAACTAGTAGCCAGCAGGTTTATGCCATTAAATATGCTTACTCTTGGTAGTTGTGCACTAATACTAGAATAATAGTGCACTTGCTTTTAATGCTAGAGGTCTAAATTTATTCGCCGAGCCAATTAATTGGTTCGATGTGATTTTTTTGAAGATATTGGTTGGTGAGTTTAAAATGATTACAACCAAAAAAGCCACGATTAGCCGATAATGGCGATGGATGGACGGATTCCAAAACTAAGTGTTTTTCTGTATTAATTAGCGGTTTTTTACTGCGGGCAAAATTTCCCCAGAGGATAAAAACTAAGTTTTCATTTTGTTCGCTTAAATGGTGAATAATTTGATCGGTAACCGCTTGCCAGCCAATATGTGCCAATGAGTTGGCATCATCTTTTAAGACGGTAAGCGTTGAATTAAGTAGCAGTACGCCTTGTGCAAACCAAGTTTCAAGCGATATAGTTTTGTAGCTAGTTGTTGATTCTGGATGATATTCTAAAGCCAACTCTTTAAAGATGTTGCGTAAACTTGGTGGTAATTTAATTTCAGCATTAACCGCAAAAGATAAGCCGATGGCTTCATTTTCGCCATGGTAGGGATCTTGACCAAGAATGACGACTTTAACTTGTTGTGGCGCTAAACTTAACGCTCGTAATGTGTTTATTTGCGCAGGATAAATAGTTTTATTTAGATTTTTGAATCCATTTAATTGTTGATCGAGATTGACTAATTGACCGCTACATTTGGTTTTTAAAAATTTTTGCCAATGCGGATTAATAAGCTCCCAGCTTGGCGCTAAATAATTTAGTTGCATAATTTGTACTCTATTGTTTAAGGTTAGGTGGGGTGGGGTTTATTGAAGACTCAATGCTAGATAAAACGGTTGAGCTTTCATTAAATTGTTGTTCAAGTCGTGCGATTACTTCGCTGCTGAGTTGGGTATAAACTTGCTTAATTAAAGCATCGGTATTGCTGGGTATTTGTGTTGTTGAGTTGTTTTGTAGTGTAGGTTCTCCAGCATGACCTGCGGCAATGAAATTAGCCACAATCACCTGATCACTAGTTTTGATTAATTTGTAATTAATGGCTAAATCCAGACTATAGACATTTGAATACTGATTGCTTCCTTGGATTAATTGGATTTGGTTACCAGCATTGAGAGCTTCAAGAGTACCAAACAACATATAATCAGGATAGCTAATTTGACTTTCGGCAGTGTTGGTAGTTGAATTTAACGGATTTAATTGACTAGCTGCGTTAGCAAATTGGTTTATTAAACTAGGTTCTGATTCAATTGAGACTTCAGTTTGCGTAAAATTAAAGCTGACGCTATTGATTGCCTTAGCATCCATTTCTTGCGTTTGCAGTTGTAATAATGAAGCTTGATTAATCTGCGTTTTAATTTGTGCTGATAATGCGTTAAGTTGTTGTTGCATTAGCTGTTGTGTTGGATTGTCTGGGGTAGTTACGCTATTGGAGCTAAGAAAGCTGGGGGTGTTTTTTTCAACCGCTATTTCTGCTACTCCAATAGTTGGTAATGCCCAACTCGTACCGCTGATTAAGCTCATGGTTACCATCAATCCATAATTCAATCGCTGGCAGAGGTTCGTTTTCATGTTAACGTTGACTCAATTCATGTACGGCATCAATTAAAGCACTCACATTATCTAGTTTGGCGCTGGGTAAAATTCCATGACCCAGGTTAAAGATATGCCCAGTTAAATCACCCGCATTAGCTTCACGGTAAGCCTGAATGATTCGACTTACTTCAGTTTTAATGATGCTATGATTTGCCACCGATAACATCACGGGATCAAGGTTTCCTTGAATTACTTTACTGGTTTGTGCACGCGCTTTGCCAATGTCAATTGTCCAATCCACACCTAAAGCATTACACTTAAGCTGATCAAGCTGTTCCAACCAGACTCCGCCACCCTTGGTGAAAACAATGCTCGGAGTTTTATTGGCAGGTAAGCTCAGCTGAATCCGTTGTAATACTTTGGCTAAATAAGCGTGTGAAAATTCAATGAATTTAGCCTCGCTAAGTACACCACCCCATGAGTCAAAGAGCATGATTGTATCGACACCAGCTTTAATTTGCGCAACTAGATAGTCTGCCACCGCGATACTCACTTTATCGAGCAGATTATGTAATTGTTGCGGATGGCTATACACCCAAGTTTTAATTTTTTCGTAATTTTTGCTACTGCCGCCCTCGATCATGTAACATGCCAGAGTCCACGGTGAACCACTAAAACCAATCAATGGAATATTCTGTGGTAGCTCTTGTTTTAAATTACGAATTAATTGCATCACATAGGCTAAATCAAAATCTGGTTCAATTACTTTGAGTGCATCGACATCTAAACTTGATTGCAGCGGGTTGGTAAACTTAGGACCCTCGCCATCGCTAAAGTATAAATGCATCCCCATTGCTTCGGGAATTACCAAAATATCACTAAACATAATTGATGCGTCCAAGGCAAAGCGGCGTAGTGGTTGCAGCGTTACCTCGGTGGCTAAATCTGGATTTTTGCACAAGTTTAAGAAGCTGCCCGCCTGTTCGCGCGTTTTGCGATATTCAGGTAAATAGCGTCCAGCTTGGCGCATCAACCAAATTGGAGTGTGCTCAGCAGACTGCTGATTAAGAACTTTAAGAAAATTACTATTCATATCTTTAATTCCCAACATAGCGCGCTAAAAAATTTAACGCTTTGCGATAGACATCTTGTTTAAATTTAACTACTTGGTCAATTGGTTCCCAGAACGAAATCCAGCGCCAAGCATCAAACTCCTGCTCAATGAAACTTCTGACGTTAATATGGTGATCGTGTCCCACGAATTTGAGTAAATACCAAACTTGCTTTTGCCCACGATAATGTGAGTTGTGCTTATTCCAATTACCCGGGACATTGTAGTACAACCAGTCGCTAGTTTTGGCAACTATTTCAACATGTTCAGGCAGTAGCCCAAGCTCTTCATTTAATTCACGAAACATGCATTCATCTAAGGTCTCATTTTTGGCCAAGCCACCTTGCGGAAATTGCCATGAGTATTCACCTTTACGTCGTCCCCAAAATACCAGATTGTCTTTGTTTAAGAGGACTATTCCCACGTTAAGGCGGTATCCATCTTGATCTATCATTTTATTACCCCCGCCATTCTTGACTTAATGTTGTTATTATGGCGATATTTTAACACATGCATTTTGGGCTTAAATATTATTTGCCGTAGGGTTTAAGCAAAATAGTGTAAAATTATGCGATTATTGTATCTATTTTTTGCGAATCTGCGTAAGTTGAGTTTTTTTGTAGAGTGAAAATAATTTACACTGCGTAGATGTTTTGAGTATCATACTGATTGGTATCGATATAATTTAAGATTTAAAGATTAAGGTTTTAATATGTCAGCGTTAACAAATGAAAATAGTTTATTAATTGAATTTTTAAGTGAAGAGTTACCACCAATTAATTTGGTCGATAATATTGGTTGTGCCTTTAGTCAGGCAGTATATGCGCAATTAAATGGTTTTGTTTCTGCAACTAGCCAGTTACGAACTTTTATTGCACCACGCCGTTTTGGTTGTGTGATTGAGGGAATTAGTTTTGAACAAGCCAGTCAGCAAATGCTGCGTAAAGGTCCTGCATTGGCTACAGGTTTAAAAGATGGGCAAGCGACGCCTGCGCTGTTAGGTTTTGCTAAATCGTGTGGTTGTGAATGGCAAGATTTGCAGCAACGTGACGATGGGTATTTTTATTTTGCAGCAACGATTCAAGGTAAAAGTTTAGATGATGTAATTGAAAACGTAATTAACATCGCTTTGAAGAAAATTCATATTGCAAAAGCCATGCGCTGGGGGAATAGCGACTATCAATTTGTGCGTCCCGTGCATAATTTGATCGTGAAGTTCAACCAACAAGTGCTAAATTGTAGTGCCTTGGGTTTAACTGCCAATGATACCACCTTAGGTCATCGTTTTATGAGTCATGCACCGATTAAGATCGCTCATGCCGCGGATTATTTAAGCCAAATTTATACCGAAGGTAAAGTGGTTGCCGAGTTTAATACACGCCGTGACGTGATTGAACAACAGCTTAATGCTCGTGCTGCCGATTTAGGTTTGCAAATTAGTGTTATGCCTGGATTATTGGATGAAGTTTGTGCGTTAGTTGAATGGCCAGAAGTTTTGGTCGGTGAATTTGATGAGAAATTTTTGGCAGTACCACAAGAGTGTTTGATTTTATCAATGGCTAAAAATCAGAAATATTTTGCATTAGTGGATGCCTCAGGTAAATTAAGCAATAAATTTCTTTTTGTCGCAAATTTAATTTCAAAAAATCCACAGATTATAATTGAGGGTAATCAAAAAGTCCTAACCGCACGTTTAGCCGACGCAGAGTTTTTCTATGAATTTGATAAGCGCACGCCATTAAAAGATTTTACCGCCAAAATGGGGAGTGTGGTTTATCATAATAAATTGGGTAGCCAATTGGAACGTGTGCAGCGCTTACAGAAAATTGCCCAATCAATCGCGCCATCGTTGAATGTTGATGCTCAGTTAGCTTTTACTACCGCATATTTGTTGAAAGCCGATTTAGCCAGTGAAATGGTCGGTGAGTTTCCCGAATTACAAGGTACTATGGGCAAATATTATGCTTTGGCCTGTGGTGAAACGACCGAAGTAGCTAACGCAATTGAGCAACATTATTATCCGCGCTTTAGTGGTGATGAATTACCGAATAGCGCCTTGGCAACCGTAATGTCTTTAGCGGATAAACTCGAAAGCTTAGTTGGGATTTGGGGTATCGGTTTAATTCCAACTGGCGATAAAGATCCGTATGCACTGCGTCGTGCGGCGCTTGGCATTGTGCGGATTTTATTAGAATATAAACTGGATTTAGAACAGTTGTTAGCGGCAAGTTTTAGTGCTTTTACGGGCAAAAATTTAGGCCCAGATACCGTTTGTGGTGTGTATGAGTTTATTAAACAACGCTTGGCAAATTATTTTATTAGCGTGGAAAATTACTCGGCTAAAGTGGTTAATGCGGTGTTGATGCAGGATAAAGTTGATTTTGCACAAGTAGTGAACGTGTGCCAGGCCTTTAGTTTGTGGGCAAGTTCAGATGCTAATCAAGCGTTATTTGAAGCCAATAAACGGATTGAAAATATTCTGAAGAAAAATGCTGCTGAGCTGGATGCTTCAGTTGTTTTATCGAGTAATTTATTTAATGTTTATGAAATTGAATTGTTTGCGGCGGTAAATAAAATTAACCCAGCCAGCAGTGTGCAGGCTTATTTAGAGCAGTTAAGTGAGTTAGCCGATCCACTAACGAAGTTCTTTGCCAATGTGATGGTAATGGATGAAGATTTAGTTGTACGCAAGAATCGTTTGAAATTATTGGCAGAAATCTATGCCAAATTTAATATTTACGGAAAAATTTCTGAGTTAGCTTAAAGGTATTCTATGAAAATAATTCTTCTTGATCGTGATGGTGTAATCAACCAAGATAGCGATAAATTTGTTAAAAGTATTGATGAGTTTATCTTAATTCCAGGCAGTGTTGATGCCATTGCCAATTTAAGCCAAGCGGGGTTTAAAGTCGTGGTGTGTACCAATCAATCTGGTCTTGGACGTGGGCTATTTACGATGGAAGCGCTGAATGAAATGCATGAAAAGCTTCATCAGTCGGTTGAACAGGCTGGTGGTGAAGTTGATGTAATCATGTTTTGTCCGCATACCGCTGAGGCTAATTGCTTATGTCGTAAGCCTAAGCCAGGGATGATTTTAGATATTTGTGAGCGCTTTAACGTTGAGGATATTTCGCGAGTTGCAATGATTGGCGATAGTATACGTGATTTACAGGCCATTGATAATGTGGGTGGGATTCCAATTTTGGTAAAAACTGGCAATGGTAAAAAAACTCTTGCTAAAGAAACACTGCCTGCAGGAACCTTGGTTTTTGATGATCTGCTGGCGGCGAGTGAATATATCATTGCATATGTTCAGAAAGTGACGGCTAGTGAAACATAAACTAAATTTAAGTATTATTCTACGTTCTCTTATCTTTTGGGCGTTATCATTTGCGGTGTTGCCGCTGTATGTGATTTTGGCAGTATTGGTAATCCCGTTAGCACCCAAAATTCGCCATCGAATCATTATGACTGCGCCAATTTATTTCACGTTCTTATTAAAATACGTTGGTGGAATTAAATATACCGTGCGCGGTTTGGAAAACGTTCCTAGTTCGCCAGCTATTTTTGCGGGTAATCACCAATCGGCATGGGAAACAGTGGTTTTAAATTGTTTTTTACCACCTTGTGTGTGGATTATGAAAAAAGAAGTCTTTAATATTCCTTTTTATGGTTGGGCTGTTCGTGCATTATCGACGATTGCGATTGATCGCAAAAAAGGTGAAAATTCGATGACGCAAGTAATTAGTCAAGGTAAACAGCGCTTTGGCTTGGGTTTTTGGATTATTATGTTTCCTGAAGGTACGCGGATTAAACCCAAATTACGTAAACCTTTTAAACATGGCGTGGCAAAATTAGCTTTAAGTTTGGATGTGCCAGTCGTGCCGTTTGCACATAATGCGGGTTATTTTTTACCGCGCAATAGTATTTGGTTGTATCCTGGTTGTGTGTCGGTGGTGGTTGGTGCGCCAATTTATCCCGATGACAAAGAAATCGCGCCATTTACCAAAAAAATTGAAAACTGGATTCATCATGAATTAGACGAAATGGGATCATAGATGCCGCGCTTTTATGTTAATTTGCCGTTAGAGCAAGCAAGTGAGATTAGTTTGCCGGAAGATGTAGTCCGGCATATTAGCGTTTTACGTCTGCGCTTGACAGATACAATTAGCCTATTTAATGGCGATGGTTATGATTATGTTGCGGAATTTATTGAATTTGAACGGCGTAAAATTAGCGTAAAAATTATTGCGGCAAATCTAGTACAGAATGAATCAAAATTAAATTTAACTTTGCTGATGAGCATTATTGCCAGTGATAAATTTGATTGGGTCGTGCAAAAAGCGGTTGAGTTGGGCGTAACGCGCTTAATTCCCATTTATGCACAGAACACCCAGCGCTTTAAAGCCGATAAATTAGCCTCACGTATGGAGCATTGGCGTAAAATTATTCTGTCCTCAAGTGAACAATCGGGGCGGGCGCGGTTGTTAGAGTTGCTTGAGCCATTGGAACTAGCGAGTGCTTTGGTTAATAGTACCGCTGCGGCCAAATTTATTTTATCACCACATCATGCGGGTCAACTTAGCCTGCATGCTCACGAGAGTGTCGATTTATTGGTTGGTCCAGAAGGTGGTTTTAACCAAGCTGAAGTTGAGCTCGCGCATCAAGCTGGCTTTAGCTCATGGCAATTAGGTGCGCGAATTTTACGCGCAGAAACCGCCGCCTTAAGTGGCGTTAGTTTGCTACAGGCTCGCTTTGGAGATTTTACATAAATTGAAGGTGCGGATTATTTTGAGGTGTCGTACGCTTGTTTCTGCGATGATTGGTAGTTAGTTATTATGTATTTTATAGAACAGTAAATTAATCTTGTTAAAAGGCGCGTATCATGAAAAATTTAATTCTAAGTTCGGTGATTGTGGCGTGTGGCGTAAGCTTAGCGGCATGTAATTCTGGTGATTCTGGTAGTACACAAAATATGCCAACTGGAGGAATTTTTACGGGGACGTTTACTCCTGGGATCGGGAACTTAACTACCGGGAATCGGGTTGATACCTGTAGTAGTATGGTAGAATCAACTGAAACTTTAACCTTTGTGGTTAATGAGAGTGGTCCAACTATTTTTCAGGATGGTAAGCTGTACCCCAATCAAAATATTATTTCTGGTACTTTTAACAATCCAGTTAATCAAAATAATCCGTGTTTAAGTGGAACCGTGACATACTCTGGTTGCTCATCTGCTAATCAAGGTCAAATAACTTATAGCGCATGTAGTGTTTACCAATCTGGATCAGCTTATATATTTACAGCGATTTATCGTTTATATACGTTTGATGGAGTATTTATTCAACAAGGGACGGTGAATGCAACGATGTGATGTAGTTATGCCACGGCGTAACCCAATTAAGTGGGCGAAAGATGCTTGGCATTTGGCGCGACCATATTGGACCAGTGAAGAAAAGTGGCGCGCAATTGGTTTAGTGACTGGTGTAATTATTTTAAATTTACTAACCGTGTACATGTCTGTGTTATTCAATAAATGGAGTAACAGCATGTACGATTCGTTGCAAGAGTTTCATAAAGAGATATTTTATAAATTAATAATAAAATTTTGTTATATGGCGTTCTTTTATATTTTATTTCAAATTTTAG
>Ga0247840_10005965_pt1 | contig 17883 bp, 22 predicted proteins | sample LaCruzMarch2015__FD_192404 | JGI IMG/M metagenome (GOLD analysis project Ga0247840, IMG submission 192404) | Freshwater microbial communities from meromictic Lake La Cruz, Castile-La Mancha, Spain - LaCruzMarch2015_17m | ecosystem: Environmental > Aquatic > Freshwater > Lake | place: Spain... | reverse complement strand
TCGTGCTCGGGCTGCCACAGGTCGCCTCGCTCGACTCCCTGGGCGGCCCGCGGATGGTGCCGCCGCGGATCTGCGGACCCTTCGCGGTCGCCGGGATCTGGGGCTACGGCGCCAATTCGATCTTCTCGGGCGTCGTGCGGGATGGCGGCGTACCGGGGTCCGGCGCGCTCAGTATCGTCAAGACCAACCCGGTCGGCTCGCAGACGTGGCAGGCCCTGATCGGAGCCAACACGTGGACCGGCCAAACCGCGGTGAATGACCGCTCGGCCCTGACCGTAGCGCCCGGCCCGGCCGGCTGGTCGCCCAACTGGGTCATTGGGCGCGATGCGCTGCTGTGCCTCGACCACGATCTGGCGGTCTCCGGCACCACCGACTGGACGGCCCCGGCGGCGCTGCACATCACCTATGCCGACGCGACCGGGGCGGTCCACCTCGACGGCGCCCTGGTGGTCACCAGCGGGGCGCAGATCAGCGTCGCCAACGTACCGCCGCTCTATCCCACGACCATCCTCGTGGCCGCCGGGGGGATCTCCGGCACCGTCACGGCCGGCAGCCTGCCGTCCGGTTATCGCCTGGTCCAGACCAGCGACCGCGTTCAACTCGACATCAATCGTTAGGAGCCTGCCATGCGCCCGTACCCCCTGATCTTTTCCGCGCTGTCCGCGCTGTCGGTGTTGGCCGCCGCCCCCGTATCCGCCGAGGTGTTGTGGGAGTGTCGCCCGGTCTGTGTCGGGCCGGTCGCGCCGGCGGCCCATATCCGTATCGGCACCCTGAGCGGTCCCTGGCCCACCCTGCTGGCTTTCCTGGGGCCGACGCCGGTCGCCGCGGCCGGCTGGTACCGCGAATATCGCACCGCGGAGACGGCCCCCAACGGCTGGTCCATGCCCGTCATCGGGGTGGATGGCGCCGGGGTTGCGGCGGCGGTGCGCACGCCGCTGCCAGCGCCGCCGCCGGACGAAGAGGAGCCCCAGGTGTTGGGGGCCGCCGCGGCGGACCTGGCGGCGCGCATCGATACCGAGCGGGCGCGGCGCGTTGCCGCGGTGGCGGGCAGGCCGGAGGATCAGATCTGGCAGATCAGCCGCGCCATGCAGATCCAGACGGCGATTGCGGCGGACACCGCGAGCGCGCTGGAGCGGGCCGAACTGGCGACGCTGCTGACGCGCGCGGCGGCGGTCGATGCGCTGCGCCGCTACGGCGCCACCCCGGCGAACCCGGCGATGTGGGGGGCCGCGGGCGGCGCCAGTCTGTACGACTGGGCGGTGGCAAACCTGCTGACCCCGGCGGCGCTGGCGGCAGTAGATGCCGCGGCGCCCCCGGTGGCCGCGCCGCAGTGGCCGGCGCTGCTGCCATGAGGGGCGCGCTGCTGGCGGCGGGGCTGGTGGTCACCGGGCTGGCGGGGGCGGAGGCCCCCTGCACCGGCCCCGCGGATGTGGTCTTTGACGCGAATGTGGGCGTTACGACGTTTTCGAACAACGGCACCTGGGCGCTGTGCAACGACGTGGTGCTGCGGGGCGGCCTGAGCGGTACCAGCACCGGCGGGATCCGGCGGGTGGATGGCGTCACGGCGACGGTGTTTTTCGTCGTCTTGGGCCAGCCCGGGGGGCAGCAATGGGCCGGTGTTGCCGCGGACGGCCGCCTGGCACAGGCGCGGTGATGTCTCGTTCTCGTTTTCTCGTTCCCACGCTCCAGCGTGGGAATGCCGTCGGGCCGCTCCAGCGGCCGGTCGGGCGCAGGGACGCTGGAGCGTCCGCACTTGCTCCCCTGCTTCCGCGTGGGAGCCAGATCAAACCCCGAACCCCTCACCCCTCACCCCTCACCCCGAACCCCGAACTTATGACCACCCCCCACGCTCTAACGATTGCGACCCGCGAACGCTCCCCAGACGGCGGCCTGGCCGGCTGGCTGCCGAACCCGGACCCGATCTTGAAGGCGCTGGGTCGCGATGTGACGACCTACCGCGACATGCGCGCGGATGCGCATGTGGGCGGGTGTATCCGCCGGCGCAAGTCCGCGGTGCTGGCGATGTCCGGGACGCTGGAGCGCGAGGGGTGTCCGGCGCGGGTGCACAAGGCGATCGAGGGCATCCTGGCGGACCTGGCGGCGACCGCGGACGCGGGCGAGCCGGGGGCGCAGCCGGGGTTGCGGGCGCTGCTGGCGGAGGCCCTGGACGGGGCGCTCTATGGCTATCAGCCGATCGAACTGGGCTGGGGGCGGGTGGGGTCGCTGTTGGTGCCGCAGGTGGCGCAGGGCAAGCCGCCGGAGTGGTTCGTGTTCGATACGGACAATCAACTGCGCTTTCGGGCGCGCGGCGCGGGGAGCGACGGCGAGCGGCTGCCGCCGCGCAAGTTTCTGTTGGCCCGCCAGGACCCGACCTATCTGAACCCCTATGGGTTTGCGGACCTGTCGATGGTCTATTGGCCCTACACCTTCCGCCGGGCGGCCAAGTTCTGGGTGACCTGGCTGGAGCGCTACGGCGGGGATTTCCTGATCGGCAAGCTGCCGCGCAGTGCCTCGCCGACTGAGTATGAGACGCTGACCGCGAGCCTGGAGGCGATGATCCAGGATGCGGTGGCGGCGATCCCGGACGATGGGTCGGTGGAGGTGCTGGCGAGCGCGAACAAGGGCGGCAGTAGCGACGCCCATGAGCGGTTTCTGTGTTATTGGCGCGGGGAGATCAGCATCGCGTTGCTTGGCTCCAACCAGGGGGTGGAGTCATCCAACACCCTGGCCAGCGCCACGGCGGCGCTGGATGTGGCGGAGGATATCCGCGACCGCGATGCCGAGATGGTCGCGCAAGTCGTGAACCAGCTCATCCGCTGGGTGGTGGAACTCAACTGGCCGGGGCAGACGGCGCCGCGCTGGGATCTGGGCGCGGATGAGGGGATCGATAAGACCCTGGCGGAGCGTGATGAGATTCTGGTGAAGGCCGGGGCGACGTTCACCCGGGCCTATTTCCTGCGGGCGTATGATCTGGAGGAGGATGATCTGGCGGCCGCGGCGGCGGTGACGCCGCCCGTCGCGGCCGGGGGGGCGCGCCTACCGGCGGCGGCGGACGCGGCGGACGCGCCGGACGCGCCGGACGCGGCGCCGGTGGCGCTGGCGGGGCCGGGGGTTGGCGCGGCGCCCTGGGGACAGGCATTGATCGACGCGGAGGCGGACCGGGATGCCGGCGCCGTGCAACAGGCGGCGATGGAGCGGCTACTGGCGCCGATCCTGACGGCACTGGCCGAGGGGCTGACGCCGGAGGCGATCCTGGGGCGGATGGATGAGTGGTATGGGGAGATGGACGACACGCTACTCCAGGAGCTGCTGACGCGCGGGGTGGCGGCGGCGGATGCCATCGGGCGGCTGGAGGTGCAGCAGGAGGCGGCCGGTGGCTGACCTCTCCGCCCTCTTCCGGCTGCGCCCGGACCGCGCGGCGGACTATCTGCTGGCCAAGGGGCTCAAGCTCTCCGGCCCCTACTGGGAGCTGGACGGGCCGCAGCACAGTCAGGTGTTCACGGTCGCCAACCTCGCCAAGCTCGATGTGCTGGCCGATATCAAGGGCGCGCTGCAGACGGCGATCGACAGCGGCCAGACGGAAAAGTGGTTCAAGGATCAGTTGGTGGAGACGCTCAAGGCGAAGGGCTGGTGGGGTCCGACGGTGCGGGTCGATCCCGACACCCTGGAGGCGCGGCTGGTGAAACAGGGCAGTTTGCGCCGGTTACAGACCATTTACCGGACCAATCTGCAAAGCGCGTACATGGCCGGGAGGCATCGGCAGGCGCTGGAGCAGGCGGACCGGGCGCCCTGGGCGCAGTATCTGGCCGTCAAGGACCAACGCACGCGGCCAGCCCATGCGGCGCTCAATGGCAAGGTCTTCCGGCTCGATTCCGCGGCCTGGGGGGTGATTGCGCCCGGGAACGGGTACAACTGCAGGTGCCGGGCGCGCTACTTGAGCGACCGGGAGTTGGCGGACCGGGGGCTGAAGCCCGCGGCCGACGTGCAGATCCTCGAGCGCGAGCCGCCCGGTAAGCGCCCGGTCGATCCGTTGACCGGGGAGACCCCGGAACGGTGGGTGCAGCGCGGGGTGAGCGTGGCGGACCCGACGCGCGAGGGCGGGCGGGCGGTGCTGTATGCGGACCCGGGGTGGGATCATATCCCGGGGTCCGATGGGGCGGAGCGGGCGTTGGCGGATAAGGTGCTGGCGCGGGCGGGGGCCATCGGGCCGCGCACCGCGGCGGAGGTGGCGGCGCAGGCGCGGCTCAAGACCTAGCCGAAGACCACGGCGACGGCGCTGGAGGCCCTGGCAGCCCCGGTCAAGGTGGTGGTCAAAGGGGCGCCGGGGGCCGCGTTCGTCAAGGCGATGCAGGACGTGGTCGACGCACTGCCCCCGGTGGTGCACCAGGTGCTCCGGGCGGCGAATGTGACGCCGGTCGCGTGCAAGACCCTAACCGGCGCGTACAAGGAACTGAAGGGCGTCACCCCGCGGGGATGGCCGGCGGGCACGACCTGGGATAACGCCGACGGGGCCTGCTATGGCGGGGATAAGCCAACGGTGGCCGCCCGCTATCGCGACGAGTGGAACGGTAACCAGTGGGCCGACTCGAACCGCTCCGCCCATGTGATGCGGCACGAGATCGGGCACGCTTACGACCAGGCCGCCGGTTTCCCAAGCCGGTCGCAGTCGTTCCGCGATGCCTATGCCGCGGACGTGGCAGCAGCGGACCTGGGCGGCGGGGCGTCAAAGATCGACAGCTATTTCTTGCAGCCCGGCGATGCCGGCCCCAGTGAAGCCTTCGCGCAACTGGTGTCCCGTGCGGTCGGCGGCGGCAGAAATGAGAATATGCCTACAGCACTGCGCTGGGTGCAGGCTATGCTTGGAGTTGGAGGAACGAAACCATGAAAGTGTATCCAGGGTTTGAGACCAGCGACACGGGCCGTCCCATGCTGTGGGTCAAGGCCCGTGCCGAGTCGGATGACGGCACCACCATCGGCGACGGCGGTTTTGAGGTGCGCCCGGGCCAGACCCGGGCCGGGTTGACCTATGCCGAGTGGGAGACCCTGGCGCGCGAGAACCGGGCGGTCGAGGTGGGTGACGACCTGCAAGTCGTGCGGGCGGGCGCGCGATGACCCGTTCGCGCGGGGTGTCTTGGTCGCCGGAGCAAGTGCAGCGGATCATGGCCGAGCGGGACGCGGCCCGGGACGCGTTGCTCGCAGTCACCCATGCCTGCTTTCCGGCGGGCGCGTCTGCCGCGCTGCTGGGCCGGTGTGATCCAGTATGGCAAACGGTCGCTGTCGTGCTGTGGGGTGACCCAATCGCCCAGGTCCAGGAGTAGCCCATGGCCGCCGGCGGGTTCACCGTCACGATCGATGACGCCGAGGTCCGGGCGGGCCTGGCGCGGGTGCTGGCGCAACTGGGGAACATGGCGCCGGTGATGGAGGATATCGGGCGGGCCTTGGGCAACCTGACGGAGGATGCCTTCGAAAACTCCGGGCCGGGGTGGGCTGCGCTCTCCCCGGTGACGGTGGCGCGGCGCGGGAGCGCGGGGCCGATCCTGGTGGTGTCGGGGGGGAGCGGGCTGGTGGGCAGTATCACGCATGGCGGGGACGCCACGAAGGCGTGGGTGGGCGCGTCTAAGGTCTACGCGGCGGCGCAGCAGTTCGGTAACCCGGCTAATCGCTTCTACAACACCCCGCGCGGCGCCCCGGCGCCGATCCCACCGCGGCCGTATCTGCCGATCCAGGACGGGGACTGGACGCCGGAGGCCAAGACGAAGATTCTCGACATTCTGACCCAGGCGTTGGAGTCGGCGGTCGGGTAGGGCCGTTGTCGTTGTCGTTGTCGTAATCGAGTTCGACAACGACAACGACAACGACAACGACAACGACAACGACCGCCCCCCCCGGACGGTGCCCCGACACCGCGACCCGGAACCCCGTTTAAACCCCGTTTAAATCTTCGCAGGATCGATTGTCGGGGGTCCCCCGGTACCTCCGCCGCCCCCCCCTACCCCAAACGCGTCAGAGAGGCGCCTGTCGCTGGCGGGTCCGCCGGGCGCTCCGCGGGCGTAATCCGCCCCGGGCCAAACAGGCCCCGGGATAGGGAAAATGGGGGCCATGCACACGTCTGTCTCCCCTTCCCCGACCCCCCCCGCGAGCGCTGCGGCGCTGCACCTGGCGCGCGTTGGCTCCTTCACCGATATGCATGGGCAGGCGGTGGAGGTGACGGCGGAGCTGCTGGCGCAGTTGGCGGCTTCCTATGATCCATTGGTGCATCGCGCGCCCTTGGTGATCGGGCATCCGCAGACCAATAGCCCGGCGTTCGGCTGGCTGGAGCGCGTGACGGCGACCGACGCGGGGCTGTTCGGCACGCCGACGCGGGTCGATCCGGCCTTTGCCGCGGCGGTGCGCGATGCGCGCTATCCCCATCGTTCCCTCTCCTTTTGGCCGGCCGGGCATCCCGGTTCACCGGTGCCGGGGCAGCCGTACATCCGGCACCTGGGGGTGCTTGGCGCGACCGCGCCCGCGATCCCCGGCCTGCAGGGCGCCGATCTGGCGGCGGCGGACGGGGCGCTGACCATCACGATCCCTCAACCCTCACCCCTTCCGATCCCGGAGCTTGCGATGGCTGAACCCTCTGAAATTGTGGACCTGGCGGCGCGCACTGCCGCGGTGGCTGAGCGCGAGCGCGACGCCGCGGCCCAGGCCGCGGCGCTGGATAAGACCAAGGCGGACCTCGACCGCCGCGCCCAGGACCTGGCCGCGCAGGAAGAGGCGGCGCTGCGCGCCACCATGGTGGCCTTCGCGTCGCGCCTGGCCGATGAGGCGCGACTGCGCCCGGTGGACGTGCCGGCGATTGCCGAGATCCTGCTGCGGCTGGGGCCGGGCGAGCCGGCGGTGTGCTTTGCCGCGCCGACGGCGCCGACGCAGCCGGCCCCGGGCGCGGGGTGGCTGCGCGGGTTCCTGAGCGCGCTGCCGCCGCTGGTGGAGCTGGCGGAGCGCGCGACCAAGGCGCGGGTGAAGGGCGCCCCGAGTGCGGCGGACGACGCCAAGGTCGCGCGCCGGGCGCAGGCCTTCAAGGCGGCGCAGGACGCGGCCGGCCATCCGATTTCTTTCGCCGCGGCGGTGGCCGCGGTCGAGGCTGACGAGGATCTGACCCATGTGGCGTAATCCGCTGCTCGACAAGACCTACACGGCGGGCGGGACCATCCTGCCCTATCGGCTGCTGAAGTTCGGCACCAGCGATACGCTGCTGATCCAGGCCACGGCCGCGACCGATGGCCTGCTGGGGCTGTCCGGCCAGGTCGGCGCGGCCAGCGGCGAGCCGGTGGATATCACGCTGGTCGGGGTGGGCGAGGTCACGCTGGGCGATACCGTGACGCGCGGGCAGCGCCTCACGGCCGACAGTGCGGGCCGCGGCATCCCGGCCGTGAGCGGTAACGTGGTGGGCGGCGTGGCGCTCAAGTCCGGCGTGGTCGGCAATGTGGTGCCGATGCTGCTGCACGCGGCCGGGGATGCCGACGGGGCGCCCTTGTACCAGGCGGATGTGACGGTCGCGACCGCGGCCGTGTTGACGCTCAACGCGACCCCGGTGCAGTTGGTGGCGGCCCCGGGGGCCGGGCTGATCGTGGCACCGACGATGTTCCAGGTGTTCCTGGACTACAACACGACCGCCTATGACGGCATCGCGGCCGGTGAAGACCTGACCATCCGCTATACCAACGCGAGCGGCGCGCTGCTGGCGACGATCGAGACCGATCCGTTCCTGGCCGCGACCGCGGACGCCATGCGCATCGTGCTGCCGGTGACGACCGCGGCCCATCTGCCGGTGGCGAACGCGGCGCTGGTGCTGCACCTGAGCACGGGGGAGATTGCGACCGGCAACTCGCCGCTCAAGGTGCGGACCTATTACCGCTTGCTGCCGTCCACTCTGTAACCCTGGCCTTCGGAGCCCATCATGCCTACTGCAGTCGCGGCCAATGGCCAGCCGTTCACCATCGTGCCGGCGCTTACGCGCATCGCGATGGCCGTCGTCAATCAGGATTACATCGCGGACCTGGTGTGCCCGCGGGTGCCGGTCGCCGGGGAGTTGTTCGAGTACACCCTGGTCACGACCAAGGACCTGTTCCAGACCCCCGATGACCTGATCGGGCGCACCGGCGCGGCGAACCAACTGGTGTTCAGCGCGTCCGATGCGACCGACCGGGTGGTGGACCGCGGGCTGGAGGCCCCGGTGCCGCTGAAGGATGTGGACGCCGCGGCGGCGGCGAACATGGCCGATCCGAGGGGGATCGCGGCCGAGCAACTGACCCAGACCATGCTGCGGCTGCGCGAGCTGCGGGTGGCGGCGCTGCTGTTCGACGCGGCCAACTATGCCAGCGGCCTGAAGGTGACGTTGGACGGCACGGCCAACAAATACCGCTGGGACGACGCCAACGGCTATCCGCTCAATGCGATCGAGGATGCCATCGCCGGGATGATCGTGCGGCCCAACACCCTGACGCTGGGCGCGGCGGTGTGGCTGGCGCTCAAGCGTAACCCCCACACCATCGCCCGGCTGTACGGCTCCGCGTCGACGCGCGGCACGGCGCTGGCGGCCGATGTGGCCAGCGAGTTGGGCCTGGACCGGGTGCTGGTCGGCAACGCCTGGAAGGATACCGCGGCCAAGGGGCAGGCGCTGGTCCAGGCCGCGGTGTGGGGCAACTATGCGGCGCTGACGCGCACCGGGAACCCGACCGCGGCGCAGATGGTGGAGCCGGTGTTTGCCATCACGGCGCAGTTCGAGGGCCGGGTGGGCTCCACCTACTTCGACCCCACGCGGGGCAAGAAGGGCGTGCAGGTGGTGAAGGTGACTGAGAGCGTCAAGGAACTGGTGTGCTGGCAGTCGGCGGGCTATCTGTTCTCGACGCCAGTGGCGCCGTCCTGAGTCGGCGATGACGACTGCAATTTTCCTGGGCCTGGCGATCGGCCTGGCCCTTCTTTCGATCCTACAGAGACTAACGACCATGAACCATACCCTGGATGCCCTGACCGCTGAGGTCGCCGAGAACCAGACCGTGATTGCTGCGGCCGTCGCCCTGCTGACCGGCCTGTCCGCGCGCCTCCATGCCGCCCTCAAAGAGGACGATGAGGAGGCCCTGCTGGCCCTAGCCAACGACCTGGACGCGCAGACCTCCACCTTGGCCGCGGCCGTGGTCGCCAACACCCCGGCCGAGCCGGTCGCTGAGCCCGTTGCCGAGCCCGTTGCCGAGCCCGTCGTCGAGCCCGTCGTCGAGGCATCGGCCGAGTAAGCAGCCGTCAGCGGACAGCTGACGGCTGATAGCTGATAGCTGATAGCTGAGCGCTTGCCATGAGCTACACCACCGACCCCGACCTGTTGTCGCTGATCCCGGAGCGGACCCTGGTCCAACTCTCGGCCGACGATCCGCAAGCCCTGCTGCCGGACTGGACGGTGGTGGCGGAGGCGCGGGCCTATGCCGATGGGCAGATCGACGCGCGGCTGCGCCAGCGCTATGCGCTGCCGTTGGCGGCGGTGCCGCGGGAGTTGAAGGATTGGGCCTTGGCGCTCGCGCGCCTGTGGCTCTACAGCCGGCGGCCGGACGGCCAAGACCTGCCGGAGGCGGTGCGCACGGCGGCCAAGGATGCGTTGAGCGCCCTGGACGCGGTGCGTGACGGCAAGATGAGTCTGGCGCTGCCCGGGGCCGGGACGCCCGGGGCGGAGACCCTGGCGCCGGAGTCCGGGCGGGTGCTGGTAAAGGCGCCGCAACGGCTCTTTAACGCCGATTTATTCGCGCGGTATCCGCGGTCGTGAAGACGCTGGCAGCGGTCAGCCGTCAGCGGACCGCTGATAGCTGATAGCTGACCACTGACCGCTGACCACTGACCCCATGCCATGGCCGACACCCTCTCCCTCATCGACGCCACGCTCGCCCACCTGGGCGCGGCGCTGCCGGAGTTGGTGGTGGAGCTGTTCCCGGGGCTGCCGCAGGAGTATCGGCTGAACGCGCCGCTGGGGGCGGTGCTGGTGGGCTATGCCAGTTCCACCCATGGCCCGGCGCAACCGCTGGGGATGGTGGTGCAGGAGCGCCGGCTGCGCCTGACCATGACGGTGGTGACGCGGCAACTGTGGGGGCGCGAGGGGGCGATTGCCTTCCTGGACCGGCTGCGGTTGGCGCTCGTGGGCTGGGTGCCGCCGGATGGGGAGGCGATGACCGCGGCCAGTGAGCGCTTCCTGGCGGAGCACGCGGGCCTGTGGTGGTACGCCAGTGAGTTCGACACCAAGACCCTGACCATCGCGGACCGGGCGCCGGATACGGGGCCGCTGCTCAAGCACGTGACGCTGTTGGACGGCTACACCCCGCGCTGTGAGATCACTCTGGCGGCCGACGGCGCCATCACTAAGGAGCATTTCGACCCATGAGTATGTTTGATTATCACGGCCCGGTGTCCAGCGTGTCGCTACGCCTGGGGGACGGGGGGCCGCCGCGCGATGTGACGCTGCACCCGGGGCAGCCGGTGGACCTGCCGGCGGACCATGAGTGGGTGCACACCCTGGTGGCGCGGCGGTTGCTGACCGCGCGGCCTGACCCGGCGCCGACCTCGGCGCCGGAAGCGGCGCCGGAGTCGGCGCCGGGGGGCCGGCGCGCGGCCAAGTCCGACCCCAAGCCTGAGACTGAGACGGGAGCCTGAGATGTCCGCGAATTTTTTGCATGGCGTCGAGACGATCGAGCTCGACATCGGGCCGCGGCCGATCCGCGGGGTGAAGACGGCGGTCATCGGGCTGATCGGCACGGCGCCGCTGCTCGATGTGGCCGCGGGTGAGCGGACGCTGAACCAGATTCAGTTGGTCACCAATGACCGGGATGCGGTGCGCTACTTTGGCCAGCCCCGGGCGGGCTTCACCATCCCGCAGGCGCTGGACGCGATCTTCGATCAGGGCAACGGGCCGATCGTGGTGGTGGTGAATGTGCTGGACCCGGACGTGGACACCACGGCGGTGGCGACGGAGTTGCTGGTGGTGGATGCGGCCACCCTGACGGCGCCACTGGCGCACCCGCAGGTGTCGGCGCTGGTGATTACGGACGCGACCGGCACCATCACCCGGCGGGGGGCGGCGGTGGCCGCGGCGACCACGCTGACCTCCACCGGGGTGATGCCGACCGCGGGCGATACGGTGACGGTCGGCGGGCAGACCTACACCTTCAAGGCGACCCTGACGGGCGCGGCGAATGAGGTGCTGATCGGCGCCTCGGCGGCGGTGGCGCTGACGAACCTGAAGGCCGCGATCAATGGGCTGACGGGGGCCGGGGCGACCTATACGGCGGCGACCGTGCGCAACGCGCAGGTGAGCGCGGGCGCGGTGACGGCGACCACGCTGGCGGTGGCGGCGCTCCTGGGCGGCACGGCGGGCAACGCGATCACCAGCACCAAGGTGGCGGTGACGCTGTCGTGGACCGGGGGGACCTTGGCCGGCGGGCTCAATCAGGATTACGCCCTGGACCCGGCGACCGGCATCGTCACCAAGGTCGGGGCCGGGGCCCTGGTGACCGGGGATAAGGCGGCCTACTCATGGTTGGACCCGAGCAAGGCGCTGACGGCGGACCTGATCGGCACGGTGGACGCCGGGGGGAACCGCACCGGGATGCAGGCGTTCCTGGACTGCTACAACCTGCTGGGGTTCTATCCGAAGCTGCTGATCGCGCCGGGGTTCGCGACCACCACGGCGATTGCGACGGAGTTGGACGTGCTGGCCGGGAAGCTGCGGGCGGTGGCGTTGGTGGATGCGCCGATCGGGACCACGGTGCAGCAGGCGATTACGGGGCGCGGGCCGAGCGGGGCGATCAATTTCAACTTCTCCAGTCAGCGCCTGGTGCTGTGCTACCCGCACGTGAAGGTGTGGGACACCGCGACCCACGCGGAGGCGCTGCGGCCGCTGAGTGCGTACCTGGCGGGGCGCTTCGGGGCGACGGATCAGGAGAAGGGTTACTGGTGGTCGGCGTCGAATCAGGAGATCAAGGGGATCCTCGGGGTCGAGACCCGGCTGACCAGCATGATCAACGACCCGACCAGCGAGACGAACCTGCTCAACGAGGCGGGCATCGTGACGCTGTTCAACAGCTTCGGGACCGGGATCCGGACCTGGGGTAACCGCTCGGCGGCCTGGCCGAGCGTGACGCACCCGCGCAATTTCATCAACATCCGGCGCACGGCGGATGTGATCCACGAGAGCATCGAATATTCGATGCTGCAGTTCCTGGATCAGCCGATTACCGATGCCTTGATCGATGCCATCACCGAGAGCGTAAATATGTTCCTGCGCACCCTGGTGGCGCGCGGCGGGCTGATCGATGGCCGCTGCTTCTGGGACCGCGCGAAGAACCCCTACACGGAGATTGCGCTGGGGCACCTGACCTTTGACGTGACCTTCATGCCGCCCCCGCCGTTGGAGCGCATCACCTTTGAGTCGTTCATCGATATCAAGATGCTGCAATCCCTGACCGGCGTTGTGGCCGCGTAACCGGAGTCCAGCATGACAACCATCGATATCAAGCGGGTCACTAACGCCAACGTCTACCTGGACGGGGCCTCGTTCCTGGGGCGGGCGGAGGAGGTCGAACTGCCGGAAATCAAGCACAAGATGACGGAGCACAAGGCGCTCGGGATGGTGGGCACGGTGGATGCCTGGGCCGGGATCGAGAAGATGTCGGCCAAGTTCAAGTGGTCGAGCTTCTACAAGGAGGTGCTGGCCAAGGCCGCCGATCCGTTCACGGCGGTGTCGGTGCAGGTGCGCGCGAGCCTGGAGACCTACACCAGCGCGGGGCGGGTGTCGGAGGTGCCGGTGGTGGTGTTCCTGACCGGGCAGTTCACCGCGATCCCGACCGGGAGCTACAAGCAGCACGACAACGTGGAACTGCAGAACGAGATGGCGGTGTCCTACTGCAAGGTGGTGGTGGACGGGGCGGAGATCGTGGAGTTCGACGCCTACGCGAACATTTACAAGGCGAACGGGAAGGATCTGTTGTCCACCTATCGCGCCAATATTGGGGGTTGATGATGACCGAGCGCACGCTTGAGTTGAGTGGGCCGCTGGTGTGCGGCGATGGCCGCACGCTGACGGCCCTGACCCTGCGCACGCCGCGGGTCAAGCACCTGAAGGAGGCGCAGCGCGTCAGTGACGTGGCCGCGGAGCAGGAGTTGGCGCTGCTGGCGCGCCTGGTGGGGGTGGTGCCGGAGGACCTGGACGAACTGCCGCTGCGGGACTATGCGGTCCTGCAGGAGCGATTTCGGCTCGCCGTTACTCCCGGCGGCGGACCTGTGGGAGGCGGCGGGGCTGCTGGCGCGGTGGTTCCGGTTCCAGCCCTCGGAGATCGATCGGTTGTCGCTTGAGGAGTTACGCACCTGGTGTGCGGTGGCCGCGCGGCAGATGGAGCCGGCGGGCGGCGGGGGTTAGCTGCCGTTGACCCAGCGGCGCCAGCCGCGACCGAACTGCCCGAGCAGTTCAAAGACCCAGACGGCGAGGCCGAGACAGACGGCGAGGAAGAAGACCAGCAGGGTGACAAAGAGGGCGATGCCCCAGGCGTCGCCGGTGCTGGTGGCGGTGGGCAGGTAGGTGATCAGTAACCCGAGCCAGACGCCGAGCAGGCCGATGGGGATGATGAGCTGGAGCATGGTGGCATCTTATGTCTGGAATGATGACGCTCGGAATCATACTCTCCGCGACCGATCTGGCCAGCGGGGTGTTGAGGAAGACGCAGTCGGGCCTGGACGCACTGGCGGGGTCACTGGCGAAGTTCGGCACGGCGAGCCTGGCGCTGGGGGCGGGCCTGACGGCGGCGCTGAAGCCGTCGGTGCTGGCCTATGCCAACCTAGACGAGGCGGCGACGCAGTTGCGCGTGACCTTGATGGGGGCCAACGGGGAGGTGGCGCAGAGCTATGGCGCCCTGAGCGCGATGGCATCCGAGATGGGCAACCGGCTGCCGGGCACCACGGCGGACTTCTACGCGATGACCACCATGCTGCTGCGCCAGGGGCAGGCGGCGGAGAACATCCTGGGCGGCATCGGCGAGGCGGCGGCGCAAGCGGGCGTGCTGCTGAAGCTGCCGCAGGCGGGGGCGGCAGAGTTCGTGAGCAAGCTGCAGGACGCGACCGCGACCACGGCCAAGGACATGGTGGCGCTGGTCGATACCATCCAGCGGACCTTCAATGTGGGGGTGGACCCGGGCAATATGTTGCAGGCCTTCGCCGCCCTGTCCCCGGGCATGGCGGACCTGAAGATGCAGGGGCTGGCGGGGGCGCAGGCACTGGCGCCGCTGATTGCGATGCTGGATCAGACGGCGCTGTCGGGAGGGGCCGCCGGCCTGGCGTTGACCAAGGTGTTTCAGGGGACCTTCGACAGTAAGGCGGTGGCCGCGGTCAACCAGCTGCCGGAACTGGCCAAGAACAAGATCAAGCTGGGGTTCATCGACACCAAGGGTGAATCGCTGGGCCTGGAGAACCTGTTTACGCAGTTGGAGAAGCTGCGCGCGCTCAGTACCCAGGGGCGCCAGACGGTCCTGGAACTGCTGTTCGGCAAGGATGGCGAGACCATGCGCGCGCTCAAACCGATGATCGAGAAGGGCCGGGCCGGCTATGACGAGATGCTGGCGAAGATGCGCGCGCAGGCGGCGGCGCAGTTGCGGATCAAGGAGGCCCTGGGCGATACCAAGAACCTATGGGGGGCGCTGCTGGGTTCGGTGGAGTCGGTGATGGCATTGCTGGCCAAGCCGGCGGTGGAGTTCCTGAAGCCCTACATCACCGACCTGAACACCATCGTCGGTAAGGTCGGGGAGTGGGTGAGCGCGCATGAGGCGGTGGTGCGCACCGGCGGGCTGATCGCGGCGGGCCTGGCGGGGGTCGCAACGGTGGTGGGCGGGATAGCGATCGCGCTGGGGGCGGCGAGCAAGGCGGGGAGCATCCTGGCGGGGGCGTTTGGTAAGGGTAAGGGCAAGATCCCGGGGGTGGGCGGCGCCGTAGGGGCCGCGGCGGGGGTGACGCCGGTGTGGGTGGTCGGGGGGGCGCTGACCGGGGGGAGCGGGATGCCGGGCGGGGCGGCGGCGGGCGCGGCGGGCGCCGGGGCCGGGGCGGCGCGGATGGGGCTGGCGAAGACGGCCGCGGCCGGGACGGTGGCCTTTGGGACCGGGCTGGCGGCGGCGGCGGTGATCAATGAGGTGATGGAGGGGTCGGTGGCCTGGAAGCGCTTTGAGGAGTCCTCGGCGAAGACGATGGCCAAGATCGGCTTCAGTGATGCGCAGATCTATGTCGATACGCTGGAGAAGCAGCGGCGCGTGCGGATGGCCAAGTCGGCGGTGGAGGAGCGCCTGGCGCCGGTCGGCCAGGTGCGGCTGGCCGCGCCGGCCCCGGCGCCGGCCGCGCGGCCAGCCCCGCCGCCCAAGCCGGCGGGCCTGTCGATCCCGGTGACCAAGGAGTGGGAGAAGTCGGGCGCGGCGGTGAAGAAGGTGCAGACCAGCCTGACCCAGTTGACCGGGGTGACCCAGCAGTCGGTGAAGCTGGCGGATGGGCTGGGGCAGTCGTGGGGCAAGACGACGGCGGAGATCGCGGCCAAGACCGGGGCGCTGCCGGGGCAGATTACGGCCTTCAAGGGGGCGATGCAGACCGCGGGGGCGCAACTGGGTGAGGGGGTGGTGCTGGGGATCGAGTCGAAGACCGGGGCGGTGGAGACGGCGGCGCGCAACCTGGGGCTGGCGGCGAAGAATGCCTTTGCGCAGGCCAATCAGATCCAGTCTCCAAGCCGGGTGTTCATGCGCCTGGGCGGCTTTCTGACCCAGGGGCTGGCGCTCGGCATCCGCGCCGGTGCCGGGGCGGTCCGGCGGGAGCTGGCGACCCTGGCGACGGCGCTCGGGGCCGGCGTGGCGGCCCCGGTGGTGCGGCCGGTGGTCGCCGCGCCGGTGGGCCCGGCCGGCGCGCGTGGCGGTGCGCACCCGGCGCTCGTGCCGCCGGGGGATGGGGCGCTGGCGCAGGCCGTGGGGGCGCTGGTGGCGCCCCTGCGGCGCGCGCTTGGGGGGTTCGTGATGCCGCCGCTGCCGGTGGCCCGCCCTGACCTGCGCCTGGCGGCCCCGCCGCTGCCGGTCGCGCGTCCGCCGGTGGCACGGGCCCCGGCAGCGCGGGCGGAGGGTGGCACGGTGATCCACTTCAGCCCCACCATCAATGTCCAGGGCGGTCCGGCCGCGGGCGTGAAGGAGGCGGTGACGGAGGCGCTGAAGCTGTCGCTGCGCGAGTTTGAGCGGGTGGCGGCGGCGGCCGGGCACGCCGGGGCGCGGCGGGCCTACGGATGAGCACCTACATTCAACTGGGGACGGTGCGCCTGGACCTGCCGACCTACCTGGCCGGGTTCTCCGGGCGGGCGACCTACGCCTATTCTGAACACCAGATTATCGAGGGGAAGTCGCACCTGCAGTGGACCGGGGACGGGCTGCAGACGCGCTCACTGACCGCGAACCTCCACGCGAGCTTCTGCGATCCGCAGCGCGAGTATCAGAAGCTGACCGCGGCGGCGGAGCGGCATGAGGCGCTGAAGCTGTTTTTTGTGCGGGGCATCTTTGAGGGCGACTATGTGATCACTTCGATCGAGCGCACCCTGACCCAGACGGACGCGCTGGGGGTGCCCTACGCGATGACGCTGCAGATCGAGCTGCAGGAGTGCGTAGTGCCGCGGGAGTCCGGCCCGGCGGCGGGGATCCTGGGGACGATCGGCAAGGCGCTGGGGATGCCGCCGGAGCAGGTGGTGGGGACGGCGCTGGCGATCGCCAGCGATCCGGAAGGGTTCGCGAAGGCGACGGTAAAGAATTACGTGGGCGACACGGTGTCGGCGGTGGCGGAGCGGTTTGGGCCGCTGGGGCCGGTGGTCGAGAATGTCTACAGCGTGATGGCGCGCCAGAAGGTGGATGAGTTGCTGCGATGAGCGGACACCTGGAGATCATCACGCGGGAGGGGGAGCGCTGGGACCTGCTGGCCTGGACCTACTACGGGGACCCGACCCGCTATGAGCCGATCATCGCGGCCAATCCGCAGGTGCCGATTACGCCGTTCCTCGCGGCCGGCATCCGGCTGGCGATCCCGGTGCTGGCGCCGGTGCCGACGACGGCGGCCGCGGACCTGCCGCCCTGGAAGCGGGGCTGACGGGGGGCGGCTGACGGGGGCGCGGCGGATACCCCCGCGCGCCCCAAGCGCGGCCGGGGGGGGCGTATCCTGTACGCTTCTCCCCGTACCAGCAGCCCGCCAGTATGTACACACACCCGGAGGACCCCGTTTACACCGTGACCTACAACGGCACGGCGATCGGGGAGGATATCTCCACCCTGATCACGGAGCTGGTCTACACCGACGTGGAACACGGGGAGTCCGACACGGTGGAGTTGACCTGTCAGGATCTGGACGACCGGTGGAAGAAGGAGTGGCTGCCGGACCTGGCGGCCAAGCTGCATGTGACGATCGGCTACCGCGACGGCCGGCGCCTGGACTGCGGTGACTTCGAACTGGACGAAGTGGAGTTTGCGGGCGGGGGCGGGGCCGGTGATACGGTGCGGATCAAGGCGCTGGCGACGGTGATTTCGCCGGCCCTGCGCACCAAGCAGAGTGTGGGCTATGACCAAACCTCGCTGGCCGCCGTGGTGGCGAAGGTGGCCGCGCGCAATGGCCTGACGGCGCGGCACGATATCGAGGGGTCGATCAAGATCGATCGGTTGACTCAGAACCATGAGACGGACCTGGCCTTCCTGCACCGGTTGGCGGAGGACTACGGCTATGCCATGGCGGTGCGCGGGGGGTTCCTGGACTTTTGGTCGATCGCGAAGCTGGAGGCCCGGCCGGCGGTGCTGACCTTGGCGCGCACGCAGTTGAAGGCGT
>Ga0247840_10005962_pt1 | contig 17892 bp, 10 predicted proteins | sample LaCruzMarch2015__FD_192404 | JGI IMG/M metagenome (GOLD analysis project Ga0247840, IMG submission 192404) | Freshwater microbial communities from meromictic Lake La Cruz, Castile-La Mancha, Spain - LaCruzMarch2015_17m | ecosystem: Environmental > Aquatic > Freshwater > Lake | place: Spain... | reverse complement strand
TCAATTACATTGAATATTAATTCGTCTCCTTTGATTATTTTGATAAAATCAGTTATATATTTTCCATTGATCCCAAAACTTAAAGAAGTCCCTTCTATTATAGCTGGTATAGTGGTTGTTCATGCTCCCTTATCAGTTTTTCCTGATGAAATAATGATACTATCTTTTGTTGTTTCTATTTGGATATAATTGTTGATATCTCTTGTAAGGATTCCTATTTTTCTAATAGCTTTTTCACAAAGATTTTTGTCTACCAATATTTTAGTATTGAATGTTCTTGGCATAATTTCTTCTCTATCATACTCAGGGAAATTTCCTTGAATGAGTAATGATGTCGCCAATATTTTCATGTTTTTTACTTGTACTTGAAATGCGATTAGATTCTCTGAATATTTAACGGTCAGTGTTTCTGCTTCGTTACTCATTGCATATTCAGATATTTTTTGGATGTCTGTCATGGTTACTTTTGGCACGATTAATGCAAAATCAGCGTCTTTGATACCAGAATGTGCTTTAAATTCTGATAATCTAAAAGAATCTGTACCTACAAAAATAAGCTTATCCTCTTTTGCTTTCAATAATACTCCTGTCAAAACTGGACTAAAGTTTTTTTCGGTTACTGCGTATTCTACTTTGGCTACTCATTCAGCGAACAATTGTGTCTCTACAGAAAGGGTATTTTCATTTGGTACTTCTGGTAATGCAACATATTCGCTTGCTGCGATACCGTTGATATCAAAATTATCTTTTGCTGATTTGAGTGTCATAACTTGTGATTTTTGATCTACACTTATTTCTACTTCTTTTTCTTCTATGCTTTTTATAATATCAGAAAACATTCTTGCGTTTACGGTAATAGATCCTTCCATAATAACTTTACATGGTATCTCTATTTCTATATATTTTTCCATGTCAGTAGCTCTCAATAATAATCCATCGATAGCAGCTTTGAAATAAAAATTTTGCAAGATTGGTAATGTTGCGTTTTTGGAAACGAATCTCAATCCGAGATCTATGACTTCCAAAAGTTTAGCTGTTTCGATAGTAATTTTCATCATACAAGGGATAACGATGTAAAATAATTATTTTCCGTAGTTACGCAAATCGGCCATATCATTGAACCAGATTAATGCTTTTTTATATTCTTCCACATCAAATTCTGGACATTTTTTTGCAGTAAAATACAATTCTGCATATCCTATCCACCATGACATAAATCCAGATGTTCTCTGTGCTTGATCTCATTTTGTCCTTATTACTAGTTCAATAGGTGGTACATCTCCCAAATCTAAACTGTTGCTCATCTCTTCTTCGGTCAGTGTAGTGAGGTCTTTCTTTGTCTCTGCTAATTTTTGTATTCCTCTTATTATCTCGTCTCTTCCTCCGTAATTTATCGCAAACACAAAATGTCTATCAGTAGTATAGGTATTTCTTTCTTGTTTAGCTAGTAAATATTCTCTAAAGTCATCGGTAATTCCTTTGAGATTTCCTATGACCTTAAAATTGACTTTATGTTCTTTCATAAATTCATCGAGATCTTCTTCTACGATCTTGTACATAGTCATAAGGAAATCAAATTCTTCCTTGGGTCTCTTTTGTCCGTTTTCTGTACTCAATCCTCGAAGGGTAAATACTTTGACGTCTGTTTGAGTAAATGTATGAATAATGAGTTCAATTGCTTTTTCGTATGATATCATATATGCTTCAGCGACTGTTTTATCGTTTGCTTTGGCTCGCGTTCTATTTCCGTCGGGTATAATAGCTACGTGTTTTGGAGATTGCATCTGTGATAAATAAGAATGAAAAACAACAAAAAAAAATATTCCATAGAATCTGAATGAATTGATATGTATTTGTTCAGAATATTCAAGGTAAAAAATATTTCTTTCCTGATATGTATTTTATCTAAATATATTAACATTAAGATTGACTTTATCTTTAATATATGTATACACATATTATATAAAATATTTTAATATTTTATTTTTCTTCTATTAGTGATGCTAAAATTGTCTGAAAAACAGCATGTAATTTGAGTTCAGGGAATGGAAACAAAAACGCAAAAGATTGTGGAAAAATTAGCGAATAATTTTTTGGATGTCTCTTATGAAATCGTTCCTGATCAAAAATTTGCTAATGGAGAAACTCAGATTAAACTCAAGGAAAGTGTTCGTGAAAAATATATGCATCTTGTTAGTAATATTACCACTTATCCAGATGGTTTTCTCTCTTCTTATAAATTTAATGACTTATTGATGCGTGATATTCTTATTCGTCAGGCAGCCATCACGCATGGTGCTAAATGACTTTCCATAGATACTATCCCTTATTATAATATCGAGAAACAAACACATGCTTTGACTCCGGAAATTTTACCTGTCTGTGATGAAGAAAATCCTAATCTAGAAGAAAATATTATTGGTTATTTTGAAAAGAAAAAACGTATGTTTCCTCTCCAACAAGAAAAAATTCATCTTATAGGTACCCAAGATACTGCTAATATTGTTAATGCTATGCAACAATATTTGATTAGTGAACTTGGTAACCATGTTGTTTCTTCTGAAATTTCTTTGTATAAAGAATCTAAAAGATGAATGACTTACGTGGATTTTCAATATCCGGTTGAAAATAAACATGTATATGTTGTAGGTGACGTTAATGGTCTTGCTCCTATAGAGAACCTTACTGTCTCTTATAACGATAGATTAATGCAAATTCTTCTTCTTGCTCATTGAGCCAAAAAATATAGAGCAAAAACCCAAAATGTTGTTTTAGATTGTTTCCCTTATAGTAGACAAGATAAACCTATACAATGAGGACTCAATGAAAGAGTAATAAGAGAACCATCTTCTGCTCAATTTATCATTGATATTATGCAAAAATTTTTATGAGTGGATTATTGTTTGACTATGGATATCCATAATCCTGCTATCATTAATAGTTCCAATGAAACAAATTTTGTAAATCTATATACCTGATGGATGGTTCAACAGGTTGCTACTGTACTAAAAAAACAAGGTAAGGATTTAGTCCTCTCTCCTATGGATGAATGATGATTAAAAAAAATATCTTCTATTTCAAAAGATTTAAAATTTAATTATCTTACGGTACTTAAAAAAAGAGATTATTCTGAAGAAAGTAAAATAGAGGAAATATTTGTTTATGGTGATATTGAAGGTAAAGATATTCTTATTCATGATGATATCTTAGATACCTGAGGCAGCCTTATTAAACTTGTTGAAAAACTGCACACTTTAGGTGTCCGTAGTATCAATATTGCTATCACTCATGGTATGTTTAATAAAGATGCAATTGAAAAACTTAGAGTATTATATGAACAAGGTTTATTTGAAAATATCTATGTAACTAATACCGTTTATAGGGATCCATCTTTTTATCCTGATTTTGTGAAAGTTATTGATGCTTCTCGTAATTTTGCAGATCCTATAAAATCAATTTATCTCTGAAAAAGTATCAATTATAACTATTGAGTAACTCCAGCAACTACTCAATAATCTCACCATAGAGCTTAAATGATATTGCTTTTATTATTTTTGCTGAGATAAACTCCCCTATTTTTATCTTAGCTTTAAGCTTCAAACTTCAACCCTCAAGCTTTATAATTATCTGTTTCATATTGTCTGTGTATCCTTCTATTACTCATTTACTGATTTTATTGATGAGTACTTCTTTTTTTTCTCAAATTTCTTTTTCATTATTTGTACGTGATATATCAATCAAAAGTTTGTTGAGTCTATCTCGTCTATCTCGTTTTACTGCAGGTGAAATATTGTCAGGGTAATTTTTTGCTGCTAAAGTTCCTGGTCTGGAAGAATATATTCCGATATATACCATATCAAAATTACCATATCTTATCAGGGTTAATGTCTCTTGAAAATCGTCTTCTGTTTCATCAGGAAATCCTACGATAATATCTGTTGTAATGCTGATTTCTCTCTTGAGATTTTTGATGTTATCGATAAATTCTTTAGCTTGTTCGTTGGTATATCCTCTGAACATTCTTTTTAAAACATTATTTGATCCTGACTGTAATGGAATATGGATATGTGGACATAATTTTTCTTCTTTTTCATGTAATGATAATAATTCTTTGCTATAATAGGTAGGATATGGTGATGTATATCTTAATCGTTTAAGTCCTTTGAGTTTCAGAATTTCTTGTAGTATAGTGATAAATTCTGGATGCTTATTTACAATTTGTCCTAGTATTACTATTTCTTCTGCACCATTTTCTAGATGCTTTTTTGTTTCATCTACTATTTGTTGCACAGGAAAATGTTTTTCTAATCCCCTTGCATAGGGAACAATACAGTATGCACAAAATTGATTACATCAGGTTGAAATAGGTATATATGCTGTTTTTTTATGCGTATTCATCGATGTGTTGATATCTTCTGGAATTATTTTTTCATATTCATTGATTATTTCTTTGTCATATGAAATTGTGTATCCTAGTTTTTTGAGCATCAATGGAAGAAAACCTGTATCATCTATTCTTCGCATAAGCTCTATGTTTTTTCGTTTTTGAGTGAGATTGTAAAATATTGGATTGAAAGCGTTGTTTATTCAAATGATCGTATCAGTCGGTTGATTACGTGTATCAATTTTGTTTATTTCTTTGCTTGTATATCAGATTATTTTAGGATTTTTTCCTTGTATTGATCACATAAAATTTCCTATTTTTGATTTCTCTCCTTTTGAGGTAGTATTGTTTTTTAATTTTCAGCTTCTCATATTATGTTGAATCATACATCCCGTGATTCGTATTTTTTGATTGGGCTTGATTGTTTTGAATTTACCCGTAATTTTGTCTTCAGCTTTCTGTTTTATTGAACAGGTATCGAAGATAATTATGTCTGCATCTTTGCTATTTTCGGTGTAAAAAAATCAACAGTTGGTAAGTACCGCTCTTATTCTCGCACTATCAGCATAATTCATCTGACATCCAAAAACTAATATATGAAATTTCATATGTTCCTTATGTAAAAAATAAACTGGTATATATTTAGTAAAGGAATGTATTGGTAGCGATTTGCTATTTGTAGTCAATAAAAAAACAAAAAAGTATTGTTTTTCCCCTGCAAAAGACTATGGTTTTGCTTCAAAAACAAATATAAAAAAAATGGATAAAATTCCCGTTTCACCAGCAGATATTGAATCGCTTTTTGATTCTGATGGTTTCTTCCATTTATGTAGTAAGGAAGAGATTGTAACAGAAGGAGCCACGTATTATACGTGTCGTTCGGACAATGGTAAGTTTTGTCTTCTTGTAGAAGAAGTCGTACGTAAAAAACCCAATGTATTAGGATCATTTCCTTGGCGGGAAGAATACGTATACATTAATCCTTTCCTTGTTAAAAGAGAATATGGACAATCCCATGATAATGTTTGTTATGTAGAGACTAATGACAACGAACCTATTTCTAAAATCCCCAAAACGGGATTTATACGACGTGGTATACATCAATGGGGGATCCCCGTTTTTGCATAATATCTTGGTTTTTCATCAATCAACGCTGCATGTTTTATGCAGTTTTTTTATTTGTATTGAAATTTTGCTGGGTAATGTTAAGTTTATTTTGTTTCGTTTATATTTTTGAGTTATCATGATTATTACTATATTTATTACACTACTGATATTATTGTTTCCATTTTTCTTTCCTGGATATTATGTCACTGAATTATTTATTAGTTTTTTACCTTATATTGCTGCAGTTTCTTGACTATTTGTTATTATAACTTTTGTACATTTTAAGAAAACGATGAAATCGGGATATCGTTTTCTTACTCATCGTTATTTTCGAGGTATATCGTTTTTGATATTCTGTTTTCTGTTTTTTCGATATAGTAAGCAATTTAATAATTTTTATGTTCAAGAACCCATTCCTCAAGAAATATCACAATCATGAGATCTTAAAGTATTATTTTCCAATATACATAAAAATAATACTAATTATGAAGGGATCAAAAAAACTATTTCAGACAATGCTCCTGATATGCTAATGTTCGTGGAATTTGCTGATCATCATTATGATAATCTCAGAGAATTTTTGCAGGCAAAATATCCTTATACCAATACCACTACTCGATCAAAGAAATTTGTAGGTAGTATGGTGTTTAGCAAATATCCCCTTACCAATAGGGCTGATGATTTTCCTCAGTGAATGCGAAAATATGGGTATTTTTCACTCCCCTATCATAATCAAGAAATTTATTTTTATCTTGTACATACTAGTTCTCCTGATAGCTATGATCATTTCATTATGAGAAATGACCAGCTTACTACTTTGGTAAAAAATTTTACAAGCCATGAGGCTCAATGAAAACATTCTTCCATTGTAGCAGTTTGAGATTTTAATGTAACCCCATGGTCTCCTTATTATACTATTCTTTCTGCTGCTTTTTCTGGAAATTTAGTTAATATGACCAAGTATATCCCCTTTCTTTTTACTCGAAAACTTAGTCTATTCCCCTTAGTTCAAGCACATATTGATCATCTATGGGCTAGTTCATCACTTACTGTACAAAATCTTAAATCTATTACTCTGCCAGGTTCCGATCATAAGGCGTTTTTGTTTACGTTAAGCTTCTAATATCTTATTCTATTTTTGTGCCAGAAAAATTTGCAAAATTGCAAAAAAAGATTATAATTGGTGTATGATGTATGTCGTCATACTACATGGGACTTACTGATAGATAAAAGATACATATGCTTTCAAACTTAGACATGCTTTTATATACATCATATATATATGATAGTAAACAAAAAAGAAAGACAACTCGAAGATTGACAACTCTGATCCATAAAAAAAGATTTCTTTTTTGATATGGAAAACTGAAATCACCGTAATGATTCAACAGTGCCCAAAAAATCTGAATATCTGTTTAGTACTGATTCTCTTTCTGGGTATTGATTAGATCTTGTGTTTCAACTTGTTAAAGAAGCTGGTTTTGATGGTATAGACCTTGCAATTTGGAAAAACTTTGATTCTCGAAAAGTAGATTATGTAAAAAAACTTTCTGAAAATTATGAGCTTCCTATTAGGGTTATCCAAACATCTGACAATCTTAATGATAAAGAAATTAATAGAGCTATAGATTTGTGTTATGAACTTAATGTTGATACTATAACTATCAATGCTCCAAAATTTTTTAATTTTAAAACATTTAATTTTATCACTGACAATATTTTACAACGAAGAAAAGCCAATAAAAATATCCATTTTTCTATCATCAATCCAGAAGATTCAAGTCTTTTTGCTTTACCTATACCCAAATATCGTTTTAGTAATATGGTAGAAATCGTAAAAAAATATCTTTGTTATGTATGATTGGATGTTGCTAATCTTGATTCTGATTCTTTTGAAAGTGATTTTTTGAGAAAAATGAAGAGTTTTCTTCCTTATCTTTCTGTCGTATATCTTTCTGATAAAAGTAGAGTTTGAGAATGACATATTTTGCCTGGTGATTGAGTTTTAAAATTGCCTACTTTTCTCAAAAAACTCAAAGAATATTGATATAATCGTTATATAAGCACCAAAATAAAAATTACTAAATCCGATCTTGTTGATTCGGATAAAATAAAACTTATCCTTAAAAAATCTAGAAATTATATTCAAGAATATTATGATGAAGTCAAAATTGATTAATTGTTGCTAAAAAGATATTTTCTATTATGAAAAATAGTCTGTGTAAATGAACAGGCTATTTTTTATGTTATCCATATAGGACTTTAAAAGTATTCCTCATGATAAAAATGATATCATACTCCTTAGCATAGTCTAAGGTTGAAGTTCTTTCACATTTCCCAATTGAGGGATTCGAGAAAGAATTCTTGGCGTCTTATTTTTAATAATCAAGCGATTTTTCTATTTTTTTTTCTGAAATACCCTTATTTCTAACAATATAATACAAGATCAAAAATGGAAATACAAGTATTTTTTTGAGATTTGGTTGTATTCGTAGAAATGCTGGGTAGTCTTTAAAAACCATTTTAAGAAAACCAGCAAACTTATTTGTTTCCTTGTGTGTATCAAAAGGGTAAATAATGAAATCTCGAAGGAAACGAAACATTAAACCATATCATTTATAAGGTAAAAGGTGGAAGGTGAAAGATCTTTCTTTCTTCTTGTTCCTTGTCCCTGTTTTTAGTGGGTATGTGGATTCTTAGTTTTCCCTTCTGTACCATCATTTTTGACTAATTTATCATAGAGTTTTTGTTCAACCGCCATATGTTCAGCTTGGTTTCGATCTACATCAAGGTTGAGTAATTGTGTGAATTTTTGTAAAATAAAGAATTTTTCTAGGCTTTCTGCTGCTGCTTTGCTTATATCTTCAAAGAATGCTTTTGATTTTTCTTCTCCCATTTTTTTGAAATATTCATCCATTTTTTCTTTTCCTCCTAATCTTTCTTCTAGATTTTTCATTCTTGTTTTGAGCTCTTCATTTACTAGTGTTTGTGGAATCATAACTTTCATTGCTTTGTTTCTTAGATTTTCCAATACTCATTCTATCTTTTTGATAAGTTCCTGGTCGTATTTTTGATGTTCTATAGAGTCTTTGATATACGCAATAAGATCATCTTGAGTCTCTAATTTTGTATCATCTCAAAAAAGCTTTTTGATCATATCATGCGTCATTTCTGGTAATACTATTTTCTTGATATCTTTTATAGTAAGCTTTATTTTTTCTGCCTTACTGTCGCTTTTTTTGTTGTGTAATACTGCAGGTAATTTTGTCTCATCATGTGTAAGCTCTATTGTTTCATCCTTTTTTTTGTTGATAAATGTTTTTGGAAAAAAAGGATCTTCGGCAAATTCTTGTTCGCCGATATATGTATGTCCTGTATGTACTACCTTCCCTTCTTTGTCGAGATATTCAAGTGCAATCTTGGAAATTGTATCAAGTTCGATAGTATCTACATCTTGATAATCAGCATATTGTTTTTTGATATTCATTAATGTCCCTTCTATTTCTTCCTGTGTAGCAATATTGTCGATAGGGGTACAACTTTGTTTTTCCCAATCATTATTTACTACTTCTACTTCTGGGAAAATATCGAGTTTAAGATCTATAATAGTATTCCCCTCTTTTTTTTCTTGTTTGAGGTCATACGGTTCACCAATAAGTTTAATCTCTGGCTGTTCTTTTAATACCTCTTGAAGCCCTATATTGATGAGTTTTTCATATGCTCAGACAGAAATATATTCTGGTTTAACATTCTTTTCTACCATATCAAGTGGTGCTGAACCTTTTCTAAATCATGGTGCTTCGTAGTCTTTTTGGAACTCTTTGAGCATGATGAGTTTGGCATCTTCAAACTCTTTTTCTGTAATAGTAAACTGAATGTCATAGTTTGCATGTGCTCATTTTTTTACTTGTTTTTCCATTGTATACGTGAAAGTATAAAAAAAATTGGACACATATATACTACGAAAAATAATTAAGATTTCAAGATATAAAGAAAAATAGTCCGGGAATTTGCGGACTATTTTTGTTAGTTTACTACTATTATTTATATTTTATTGATCATCACATCATTCTTGTGAAGGATTTCCAGATGTATTGTATGAACAAGATGCCATTGTTCATCAGTAATATCCATTACATCTCCATGAAAAATTATGATCCCACATATTATCTGGTTGTGGATGTGTATGGCAATAATTGTTTTGACTTGTTCATACATCACAATAATAAGGTGTCGTATCACAAACTCAGTTTATTGTTTGATTGGCTCGGCAACTACTTGTTTGTGCGTTTAGGTTACATGTCCATGTTCGTTTTTGTGTTCCTGTTGGTGCAGTATTTGTCGTTACTGCACTTGCTGTTCATGATGAACATAATGCGCCACCACTTGGTGCTGTTGTCAAACTTGCATTGTGTGCAGATCAACACGATGGAGCTGTGCATACATTGAGTGATTCCCATCACGTTGGTGTACATCATTTGAAACAATATCCATCATATCTTATTTCTCAACGATGATTAGCATCACATATTATAGAATTTTGTCCAAGTTTTACGTTCCCATTTATATCTAATTGCGCAGCTGGATTTTCGACTCCTATACCTACTTTTCCTAGAAAAATCGCTGCTCTTTGGTTGATGTTTTGCATAACTACACGTAGTCCTATATAAAGAGTTGGTGATGTTCAAAGTGCACTTATAATAAGACCATAATTATCACTACCACCACTATTAGATTCATTTCTTCGTTTGCCTAAATAGGTAGAAAACCATCCATTATTGGTGTGAATATCTCCAGCCATGCTAGATCACATATTATTCCCTGCATATAGTTTATCTACTAATGCAGTTCAACTTACTACTAATTTTTGAGAAGGATATGCTGTTCCTATTCATATATTGCCTGATACATAGAGATTATTTTGAAATCTTCCTATACCATTTACATCAAATTTATATGCTGGTAATGTTGTTCCTATTCACATATTACCACTAATATACAGATTGTTGGTAAATTGACTATTGCCACTTACGGTAAGTGCATACGCAGGGGTAGTAATTCCACCTATTCATACTCTTCCATTGGTATTTACAAACACACCATAGAGATTATTGCTTCTTATTGCTACTGCATCATTAGACTCTACGTGTAATGTGTCTCCTGGAGCACCTCAACAATTATCATCATATATATAACTATTATTTCAGATTTTTATTCATTTGTTATTTGTATAACTTCCACAAGATACTTCTAACATATTTGCGATTTTTACATTTCACCCCGTATTAAATATATTTGTGTTGTTTGTTGTTCGAGATGATCCATTCCAAAATGGAGTTGCTCATAAGATACCTGCTTGTAACAATCCAGTAGCTCATGTATTCCCCTGTGGTCATTGAATTCACTGTGCGCCAGTAGCTCATGTATTCCCTTGAATTCCTTGTGGTCATTGAATTCACTGTGCACCAGTAGCTCATGTGTTCCCTTTTATTCATTGAGGTCACTGAAATCCTTGTATCCCCTGTGGTCATTGAGGTCATGTAGCTCATGTATTCCCCTGTGGTCATTGAGCACCTGTAGCTCATGCTGTTCATGATCATACTCATGGTATTCCTTGTATCCCTTGTGGTCATTGAGCACCAGTAGCTCATGTATTCCCTTGTGGTCATTGAGGTCATGTAGCTCATGTATTCCCCTGTGGTCATTGAGCACCTGTAGCTCATGCTGTTCATGATCATACTCATGGTATTCCTTGTATCCCTTGAGGTCATTGAGCACCTGTAGCTCATGTGTTTCCCTGTATAATCTGTATAAATCAACTAATAAAATTATAGATACTACCACTTGTTGATCCTACTATTGTTCCATTACTATCAGTACCTAAAACTATTTGATTGGCTAGATTAGTTATTCTGATATTACCACCATTTACCTCTAATTTTTCTTGTGGGTTGATGGTTCAAATACCTATATATCCAAGTGGTGTGATAATAAAATCCAATGGTCAACCGACCTGACCTATATAAAATACATCTGGACTACCATCTCCTCAGATTCCTCGTGTTCTCATTGCATTTTTTAGATTAATATTGGCTGCATTGCTTGCGTTAGTTTCTTCTATATATATTTCTGTTTCTGCTGAACCTTGTATGTGTAGTTTACCATCCATTGAAGATGTTCCAATCCCTACATTACCTGCTGCATGCGTGGTATATATATCGTTTCCCACTATTGTTCGATCATCATCTCAGCTTCACATAATTATTGTGCTTCCACTTGCTCATGAAAAAATAATATTCTGACTGAAAGCATAAATAAGATTTCCTGTTTCGTCGATTCACAGTACTCTTCATGAGAAAATTAGTTGTTCATCTAAAATATTACTATTAATATATATTCCTGATGAAGACATATCTATTCCTGTTGTTCATGTATCGCTTCCATCACTTGTGATAGTAATCCTTCCTATAGTTTGCCATGCATTACTTATATCGGAAAATATATTTATCTCTGCTAGGGTAACTACTGATGCAAAGCCTAATACTATCGTGAGAAACAAAAGAAATAAATTTCTCACTGATATATCACTTCATCAGATTTTGTGGATTTTGAACATAGTGCTAGGGTTAAGGATAAATCTTTTTGTTTTTGACCTATACTTATTATACTCAGAAATGTTTTAAAAAGCAAATTTTGAGGGATTCACCAGCAAATGTCTGAAATAAAGATTTATTGACTTTTTAATCATAGTTCACTAAGCAAATATATTTTATGTCGATTGAACTAAAAAATCGGATCCTATCATGATAGAAGGACCCGAAAAATATATATATATATTATATTGCACATATTATTTTTGTATACTTTTAATCTACAATTGCTGCTTCCGCTGATGCCATTAACCCCGTTCGATTAGGTGGTGTAGTAGGGAATGCTACTGGATCACAAGCACTTTTTCGAGAGGTTCCAGCTTGATGTCCTGTTTGTGTCCCAGGATAACATATTTCCAATGGACAATATGTGTATCCTGTTGTTGTGGTTGGAAGTCTCAATCTTAATGTTCATATTTGTGAATCAAGACAGCTAGCAGTAGAAAGAAGAGGAAGATCTGTATCTGTTGTAAGTTGTAATGCTCAATGTACATACAGGGACGCACCTGCTGTGTTATTCCCTCATACAACAAGACTTCACTTCATTACTGCATTGCCATTAACATAAAGTGCTGGATGGTATTTATCTACACCAAGATTAGATTCAAAAAGCAAATATTGTTTAACACCGTTATAAATATCTCCTCATATATATACTGAATCTACTACACCCAGATTTCAGCTTGTTATAAATGATCAAGGTGTTTTTAACACAGATCAAGATTCTCATCGTGCAGCCACAAAATCATGAATCTTTTGTCATCGACTTGTTGCGATTGTTCAGCTTCATACTGGTTTAGTCTCTCATTGTAAAACCGGGGTTATTGCTGCTAATGCTATTGCACTTGCTACAACAAAGAAGGTGATTGCGAATAAAGAGAGTCTTGTTGCTAAAAACCTTCATGCTTTTTTTGTTACCATTTTTTTAATAAAAATATAAAACATTAGATACTTATATATTACATTCATCGACTACATGTAGCATCTCATCGTGTTGAGAATCATCGGCCACATCAGCCACTAACATCTACTGTTGTTGAACAATTTGTTCATAATCAACTATCAGATGATAGTGTTATAGTCCATTTCCCTCCTGCTCAAAATGTTGCGCTTACTTCAAAACCTGTTTGTCAATCAAATTGTGCTCAATCCGTATCTGCATATCATGCTAAACTATATGTGAGTTTATACTTTGCTCGAGGACTTATTTCTCAAGAAAGAATAGTGGTTCGTGGCATTGATGTGATGCTTGATGGATTTGCATATATAGAACATACAGGAGTATTATAGTTACAGCTAGTTAAACATTCTCATGTGTTGGAATTTAATATTCAATTATCACATTGTTCGGCTCATTCAACTGTTCAGTTTCAACATTCAATTGGAACTTGTCATCAATCGTTAATAATCCAATTCTTACTTATTAGTGATGCTCTAGCTGCAGCAGGTGCGCCGGCACTATATTTGGAAAGGTTTCACATCTTAAGAGATACAGGATCTGCTCTGTATAATAATTTATTATCTCGTTGGATTAAGGTCGTATCATAATTATATGTGGATATTCAATTATTACTTAAAGGATATCACATATCAAAAATCCACATTGATCCAGCCATTGTCCCAGTTCCATTTAGTCCTCCAGAAAGATGTCGACCTCATAATGATTGATTAAATACACCACTATTATATAGAAACATTAATTGCATATTTGTGACATTAGAAACATCTCGATTTTCTATCGGTTGATTAAATTTTAACCTATTAGTAACATCTCATGCAAACATTCTTTCCATGGTTGTTACTTTGGATGTATTTCGATTACCTATTGGTTGATTAAAATTCTTTGCTCTATAAAACATATAGCTCATATCTGTTACTTGAGATGTATTTCGACCTGATAGTGGCTGGTTGAAAGCTATTGTATAATTTGAATAATTTGCAAACATGCTTGACATACTTCTTACTTGAGATGTATCTCGATTTTCTATTGGTTGGTTGAATGAGGCAGCACTAGCAAACATATTATTCATAAGTTGAACATTAGATGTATTTCGATTTCATATCGGTTGATTGAATTGTGTTGCTTCCTCAAACATAGAAGACATCACTTCTACCTTAGAGGTATCTCGGTTGCCTATCGGTTGATTGAAATAATGTGTCCTAAAAAACATCCCTCCCATATCAGTAACATTGGATGTAACTCGTCCTGATAGTCGGCTGTTGAAATTATTTGCTTCATAAAACATTTCATTCATATTGGTTACTTGGGATGTATTTCGTCCTGATAGTGATCTGTTGAATGATGTAGCATATTTGAACATCATCTTCATATCTGTAACATTGGATGTGTTTCGATTTCATATCGGTTGATTGAAATTTATTGCACCATGGAACATATAGCTCATATTTGTAACACCAGAAGTAATCCGATTTCATATCGGATGATTGAATGAACTTGCAGCATAGAACATAGAGCTCATATTTGTAACTTTAGATGTATCTCGATCTGATAGTGGTTGATAAAAATTAGTTGCTGCAGAAAACATAGAGCTCATATCTGTTACTTGAGATGTATTTCGACCTGATAGTGGTTGATTGAAGTTAGTTGCTCAATTAAACATCCCAGCCATATTAGTAACATTAGATGTATCTCGACTTCATATTGCTTGATTGAAGTTGTTTGCTCAATAAAACATTCCGGCCATATTGCTAACATTGTTATTTACACTAAGAGATATGTCTGTTTTCGTAATAAGTGGACAGTTTCTAAATGCGTTGCTCAAATTTGTTGTGGTACTTATATTGTCTATAATCATTGTATCTTGTGAATTTATTACAAGATTTTGAGCTCACCAGAAATATCATCAGTTGTTTCCTAGTTTTAATGGTCATCGTTGTACTATTTCTATTAGTTTTGTTTTGTCTCAAGCATTGTTAAATGAGAATCCGTTTATATCTCATATTATTTTTATTCTATATATTCATGAATTAGTATACGTATGTGTATTCTGTGTCCAACCAGTTATTGTTTCTGTATTTCAATCTCATCGATCAATCAAAAAATTATAAGTTCAATTTGAAACTAATGGAAGTTTAACTTGATTTGCATTGGTAACTGATCAAGCTGTATTGTTTGTATTTCGTCTTGATACAAATCATAGTATACACTCACTTCAATTATATACAGAATATTCATCACATGTTATAATATCTTCTATACATGTGTTATTTCCCGTATTATATGTATATCATGTATTACACTGGAAACTACAATTATTGACTGAAGGAGTTATATTATATGTACCTGTGTTTACTATAGGTATAAATGCAGATCCATTCCATGTTTGAATATAATTTGTTCCTGTATTCCAACTTGCATATGTTGGTAATCAAGAACAAGGATTTACATTTGTGTCTGCTACACATGTATTAGTTCCTGTATTATATGTATAATTTGTATTACATGCAAATGTACAATCTCAAGGTGTTGTATTATAATTTCGCGTAGTATTTGTTGTGGTTGCTGTACTTGTATAATTTGCTACAGGAAGCGTTCATGCGCAAGCATTTACTGTACATGTATTAGTTCCCGCATTATATGTATATCAAATATCACATGTAAAACTACAGTTATTAACTGAAGGCGTTGTGCTATATGTACCTGTGTTTACTGCAGGTATAAATGCAGATCCATTCCATGTTTGGATATAGGTTGTTCCTGTGTTCCAGCTTGCATATGTTGGTAATCAAGAACAAGTATTTACGTTTGTGCTTGCATCACACGTATTGCTTCAATAATTATAATTGTATCATGTATTACATTTGAAACTACAATTATTGACTGAAGGCGTTGTGTTATATGCGCCTGTGTTTACTATAGGTATAAATGCAGATCCATTCCATGTTTGGATATAGGTTGTTCCTGTGTTCCAGCTTGCATATGTTGGTAATCAAGAACAAGAATTTACGGTTGTGTCTGCTTCACATGTATTATTTCCAACATTATATGTATAATTTGTATTACATGCAAATGTACAATCTCAAGGCGTTGTATTGTAATTTCGCGTAGTATTTGTTGTGGTTGCTGTACTTGTATAATTTTCTGGAGGTAGATTTCATGCACAAGAATTTGCTATACATGTATTGTTTCAAATATTATATGTATATCATGCGTTACATCTAAATTTACACTCAGTATCGGAAGGACTTATACTATATATTCATCATGTTATAGGAGTTCGAGAAATTCCATTCCATGTTTGAATGATTGAACTTACATTATACCAAGCAGCATTTGCTACTGGTAATCACGTACAATTTGATAGTTTTGTGTCTGCTACACATGTATTAGTTCCCGCATTATATGTATAATGTGTATTACATGCAAATGTACAATCTCAAGGTGTTGTATTATGATTTCGTGTAGTATTTGTTGTGGTTGCTGTACTTGTATAATTTTCTGGAGGTAGATTTCATGCACAAGAATTTGCTATACATGTATTGTTTCAAACATTATATGTATATCATGCGTTACATCTAAATTTACACTCAGTATCGGAAGGACTTATACTATATATTCATCATGTTGTAGGAGCTCGAAAAATTCCATTCCATGTTTGAGTGATTGAACTTACATTATACCAAGCAGCATTTGCTACTGGTAATCACGTACAATTTGATAGTTTTGTGTTTGCTACACATGTATTAGTTCCCGTATTATATGTATAATTTGTATTACATTGGAATTTACAAGCATTTGATAGGCTACCTAGCCCTCGACTAATGTTTGGTAGTGTGGGACTTACATTTGATAATGTAACATTTGTTGTTGGTGCTGGAGGAGTAGCATTACAATCGTAACTTAAGTTTGTACATCAAGATCATTGTATATCTACCCAACTAAATGAGTCACATACTTGAAGACATTGATTTCTATATCTTATAGATCATTCATTATTTGTGTCACACATATTAGTTATATTTCATATTTTTATTGCTCAGTTTATATTTAATTTTGCTGTTAATGATGTAGTCATTCATATTCATATAGGTCATCCAATATTATATATATTTGTGTCTGTTGTCGTTCGGGAACTTCAATTCCAATATGGCGTAGCTCATAAAATTCAATCTTGTAAAAATCATGTAGTTCAACCAATTACTCCTCATGAAACAACTAGATTCTGACTATATGCATAAATTAAATTTCCACTAGTATTTATTCAGAGTACCTTTCATGAAAACAATCATGCATTGGCTAAGATACCAGAATTTATATATATATTCGTTCAAGAGATATCCATTGCTACTGTTCAGTTATTAGTTCCATCTGTTGTAATTGTTATCCTTCCTATGGTTTGCCATGCATTACTTATTGTTGAAAAAATATCTATCTGTGCAAATGTCATCACTGATGCTAAACCCAATACTATCGTAAAAAACAAAAGAATTGCATTTTTTATTGATGGTTTGTTTCATCAGGTTTTGTGTACTTTAAACATGGCAATGTTTGTAAAAAATAAATCTGTATATACTCAACATATTATTATTATACTCACAAATATAAAAAAAAGCAAATTTTATGGCCACTATTTACTTATTTTTTGTCTTTGTCCCGTTTTTTTGCTGAAAAATAGCATGTATCTCCTTTTTTATAAGGGGATATGTAATCATATTTAGTAAAAAAACAAAAAAAAGAGGGATTGTTTGTGAGTTTTTACTTGATATTCACCTCTATATTTATACTATCAT
>Ga0247840_10005961_pt1 | contig 17894 bp, 17 predicted proteins | sample LaCruzMarch2015__FD_192404 | JGI IMG/M metagenome (GOLD analysis project Ga0247840, IMG submission 192404) | Freshwater microbial communities from meromictic Lake La Cruz, Castile-La Mancha, Spain - LaCruzMarch2015_17m | ecosystem: Environmental > Aquatic > Freshwater > Lake | place: Spain... | reverse complement strand
GTTGATTGTAAAAGTAATTTACCTAATAAATAATAACTAGTAATATCTCTATCTTCCCTCGAATTAATATCGCTTACAAATGCTGAAACAATTGTGGTCATAAATAAATATAAATTTATTCTCTATATATTTATTTACATATAATAGTTAAAAATCTCAACCAACCCGAATAAATTGAACAATGGTTAAAGGCCCTAGTAGAAATCCATAACTTACACCTGAATAACCACCAACTAATGTATAATACATATCTATATCGATTATATCAGTACCATTAGTATTAACAGCACAACTTATAGTGATACTTTCCCCAAAATTGTCCTGAACTATATTTTGCCAAAAAATAGTGCTATTTTTAGAAATACTAATATTTCCAGAAAGTTGTTGACCTAGCGTATCAGGTCCTACATATATAGTTCCGCAAATTATCCATATACCAGCTGGAGAAGGAGTATATTTTACAATATTACCTGTAAAGCCATATGATACGTCCGTAATAGAATTAAGACTAGCATCAATAATAAATCCTGATGCGAATGTTCCTGTAGGACCTGTTTCTCCAGTAGGTCCTGTTGGTCCAGTAAATCCAGTTGGTCCTGTTGGTCCAGGTGGTCCAGTATCACCTTTACAACTTCTTCCGGTAGGTCCAGTAACACTTGTTCCAGTAGGCCCAGTCTCTCCTCTCTGTCCAATTGCAGATTCTCCAGTAGGACCAGGCGGTCCCTGTGGTCCTTGACCTCTTAAATCACAACATCTTTGAGCTCCTAAATATTGACCATAATTAGCATAATATCTTGACATATATAATGTTAAAATATTATTTATTTATTATTTTAATTAATTTATCTTTATCTATATTTTCATAATCAAATAAATATTTATTACACCAATCTGTATTTTTATTTGTTGGCGAAACATATAATTTTTCTTTACCATTTTTCCCAATATATCCATGATTCATTAATTCTTCTTCTAGAATAACATAAAATTTTCCATTTTTACAATTTAACCAATATAAATCATTGTCACCTTCTGTATAACACTGTGTTTTACATTTTCCATCAATTCTACATTTATATTTGGTTAAAGAAAACACATATGAATTAATATTATTATGAGTAATAGAACCTACTTTTTCTTGAATTTTTTTCTCTCCAATCATAAAGTCATAAACAAGACCCTCAATATTATTATTTTTAAATTCTATAAAATCTATTTTGGTTTCTCTAATTTTGCGATATTGTTGTTCTTGTTGCTGTGATTTGCTTGTAGGCGTATCTAATACATCAAATTGAGATTTATTTATTGATGTATAATAAATATTTAATTTTTCAATCAAATTATTATTTGTAACCTCATATTTATTATATTTAGATTTTTTAGCTATACCAATAGTTTTTAATCCATTGACTTCTTCATATGGAATTAACCATATTTTTTTATCTTCATCACATATACATAATATTAAACAATTTTCATATTTACTGTTATTTAATCTAAAATAGTATTGTTCTCTATCGGTTTTTTTTATTGTTGTTTTTACTTGAATACCTAACCATAAATCTTCGGTTTCTTCAAATTTTTTTATTACAATGTCCGCTTTACAACCATCAAATGATTTTATTACAGTAAAATTATTATCTATTAAAGTCTTAATATAATTAATAGCATTAAATTCTTGTTTCAATGAAGATAAATTATTTCCATTAGAATATAATTCTTTTAATTTTGAACTATTATTTTTATGAACACATTTAGGACAATTTATTCCTTGATTTAATGTTGTGAAATTTTTATAACTAACGATATTTTCATGACTGCAAGAAGCTATATAATTAATTTTACATTTATTATTTTTATAAATATGGTTAAACTGTTCAGATGTCATAATAACTTGACAGTTTTTATCAGAAAACGTTTTACATAATTTTCCATAATTAGGTATATCTAAAGCACAATTTCTACATTTTAGACCATTCCCATTTAAAAAGTCTTTAAGTATATTTGTATTTAGATGTCCACACGTAGCAATATATTCAAGCTTACTTATTTGATTTATATATGAAGTGCTTTGTAAAGCGCAATTTTTTTGTTCAAATACACTTTGAACTTCTTGAAATGTATATCTTTTAGGCATAGTTTATATAATCTTATTTCTGTATATTTCTTTATATTGTTTTCAATTTTAAATAATAATATAAAGAATTCAATATTTCGCATTGTCGAGACCATAAATTTTATTTTTACAAATATTTTAAAAAATTTGTGACGAATTATGAACTGGGCAGGACTGCTAAGCAGAGTTTTATTTCTCCCAAGCTAGCAACATTATACTTGACAACAAGAGGCAAATCATTTTCCAAATACATTTCAATTTGAGGACATAAATTAGTACATTTAATAAAATATCCAAGATTTTTAAGCGAGAATTCACCTTGAATGATTTTGGATGAGTCTTGTTTTAATGTAAATGACATTGAACCATCAGATTCAGCGCGATGAATTTCTGCTGATGCAAATTGTCCAGAGCATTTAAAAATTAATTCATTACCTACAGATTTAATTTCAAGCTTATCCGAAATACAAGATAAGTCACGAATAATTTTTTGAAAATCTGCTGAAGGAAGATTGATAATTGAAGAAAATAGAACGTCTGGGTATTGTAATTCCTCAGGTTCAGGTTCAATCAATCTAAGCTTTTGTGTCTTGCATTGTTTAATACCTCCATTTTCATATTTTAATGTTAAATAAGAGACAATACCGTCTACATAATCAGAATTTTCAATATAAATAGTTAATGTTTCATCATTCTCAATAGTGTTAATAAGTTTAAAAAGATGAAACATGTTAACACCAATAATAATCTTATCTTTTTTACACTCATAAAATTCAAAGTTTTTTGCGGCCAAATGAAGATGAGCTAAAATGGTGTGAGACTTATCCATATTAATAATTCTCATACCATCAGCTTCAAATGTAATATTAGTTTCTAATAAAATATCTTTTAATGCGGTCATAAGAGTTCTAAACGGAGCAATTTGAACAGTCTTAATAGTTAAAACATTAACGTCAGTTGACGAAATTAATTGGTTCTTATTAGAAAATGCGGACATTATAGTAAATTTAAAATTAAAATCTTTAAATACTTATGTGTTTAAATATTTTAATTTTAACGCATTAAATTTAAATATTTATATTTTGATTTTAGGAACTCTTCTTGTTCCATGACCGTGTTTTCTTCTAGCTCTTTTTGCTAAAGTTAAAGCTTTTGAATTAGACTTACAACCCTCTTCTAAAATTGTATAATCAACTGCTGCGGCTTTTCCAGCAGTAATAGAACTCGCTAAACGAGCTATTCCCCATGATTGAGCAGTCTGATTTGGTCTAGAACCAGATGAATAATATGCACCTGCTCCTTTATTAATAATTTTTGCTAAAGATTGTTTTGAACATCCTGTTGCTTTAGCAAGTTCCACTGTAGCACCAATTTTATCAACATTATACATTTTTTTTGCTTTTGTTATGTAGTTGGATTTTTTTGACTTAAATGAAGCGACTTTCGGTCTAGAATTATAAATTCCTTTTCTATAAAGACGACGAGATTTCATAATCTCTCTACCTTGTTTTTTTCTATCTTTTTGTGTCAAACGTTTTGGCAAATATCTTACGTTAATTTTCATATATTATACAAATAAATTTTATTATACAACTTGTTTTGTGTAAATATTATATTGTTTCTTTAATTTTATATTATTTATAGTTAAATATATTTAAAAACAATTAAATACTTACAGTAGAATGACTGATAAAAAGGTTGATTGCTTGAATGCAGTAGATAAATTTTTTAATATATATAAAGATAATGATTATATGGTGCAAAGAATTTATAATCATATTGTTTTAAATTTACCAAACACACTCGAAAGTGAATGCAAAAATTATGAAAAACGAATTAATCTGAATACATACTTAACGGAGGAACAACAAATTTTTATGCAGGTTTTTCTAAGTAAGAATAATTATTACTATTTACCAAATAATAACTTCTTTTATGAATATAATGGAAAAGATTATTTAATAGTTAAAGAAGATGATATTATTCATAAACTTCTCTCTAATATATCAAAAGATAGAGTTCTTCTTCAATGGAAACATAAGACTAAAACTAATGTTATTAAACAAATTAAAGAGAGAAATTTATTTTCTTCTATTCCAGAAACTGATACTATTCAAAATCTTTTAAATGTATTATATCCTTCTATTTTTCTCTCTAAATCGGCTGCTAAATATTTTTTAACAATTATTGGTGACAATATTCTCAGGAAAAATAATAATTTAAATTTCATGGTTACTTCAAAAATGAAACAGTTATTAAATGAACTTGAGGCAGTATCTACATCATCAATTGGAAATGATAATATATCATTCCGTTTTATAACTAAATATCATGAAAATCATTCATATGATAATTTCAGATTATTAAAGATTAATGAAACTTTTTCTAATGATTACTGGAGAGAATTACTCAAAAAAATTGGACTAAATTTATTATGTGTTGCTGTTCATTATTCTAATAGATATAAAAACTCCGACAATTTTTTGAACGACAGGTTTGATGATGAACTTACTAATTATGCTTATACTCTTAAAAATACTAGACAACCTGATATTATTAATAAATTTATTAATGAATGTCTCGAAAAAACAACCAATGACTATCAAATTGAATGGAAAAATTTACATTTTGTTTGGAAACAATTTCTCTCTAATACATCTTTACCAAATGTTGTATTTTCTACTACTTTAAAGAATTCCTTAGCTGAAATATTTACTTATGATAAAGAAAATGATGCATTTAAAGGAATTACCAGCAAATATTTGCCATTTTACAAAGATTTTATTCAATTCTGGGATACTACTATAACCACTTATAATTCTAGTGATTTTGAAAATGAACTTGAGATTGATGAAATTAGTTCACTATTTAAATCTTGGTCAAAAAGTAAAAATACATTCTCTGAAGAGAATATTATTAAAATTTTGAAACATTTCTTTTCAAATATTGAAATTATTGAAGATAAGTATATTTTAAATATTACTTCTAATTTGTGGGATAAGGTTGCTGATATTAATAATTCATTACCATATATTAAAAATTATATTAAGTCGGAACATAAATTAACTCTTGTGTCGTTTGATGATGTATATACCTATTATCAAAATTATTGTACGTCAAATTCCGTTAAGTTTGTAGTGAGTAAACGATATTTCGAAAAATATTTATACTACAAGTTTGTAGACTATGTTGTTTATGAAAAATTCATTAAAATTGATTGGGTACATACTTAAAGAGTAAATATTATAATCATATAAAACAAGAATTATAGCATTCAAAAGATAAATTATATTGTAAATAAATACATTATAATTTTAAAGTTTATGCGGCATTACCAGCAACAAATTGAAGACCAACACCAGAGGTTCCAACTCCTTGACCATCATATGATTGAGGAGATAAAGGACCACCATGAACCATTCCACCTCTCATCTTACGACTTCTGCGTCTTCCACCAGAAGCATTTAAAGCTCTATCAAGTGGCGCACCTAATTGCATTCCACTTTCCATAGGAGCACCAGTTCCACCTCTCATCTTACGAGACTTGTTACCCTTATGGAATAAAGTAAACTTACCTTTCTTAGCAATGTATCCTAACTTTCTTAAATGCTTAATACTCTTCTTTCCCATAGTATGCTTTCTTTTAGAAACAATACGTCCGTGCTTGTTCTTCATTAAATCACTCTTTGTAAGACTACCTGTAGTTTTTTTAGCAGTTCCGTGCCAAACTTGAGCTTTGCTACCAAATGTTTGTTCAGTCATTATATTTTTTAATGAGAAAATAATTATTTTCTTAAATAATTTAAAAACGCATTTAATTATTAATTTGAAAATGAATTTAATATACGCGTTGCTCTAAAAACGATTAACTGGTGGCATTCCACTACCACCAGGCATACCTTCAACTCTACCTAAATAATTTACATTTAATGGCTGACCTAGATAAAAATTACCATATTGTATTTTACCACCTTTTATAACTTGAATTAGTTGTGATATTCTTGTTGCATAAGTAAACCTTATTGATGGCGAATTTGAACCAGGTGTATTCTTATCATACTTATCAGGAATACAAAAACAATTATTAAATTTACCGTTTGTTCCATATGTATTATTATATTCCGCTACATATTTTATCATACGTGATGTGTCTTTACGCCCTCCTGGTGTAAATGTTTGATATGAATACATTTGTATTATATTGACAATTTAATTCTTATTTTCTAATTTAAATAAAATTGATTTTAAAAATTAAGTTAAAAACAAAAACATATACTATTGTAACAATGACCACTAAAGTCGTAAATAACAACGATTTATTCTTCGATGTTCAACAGAAGACTGATAAGCAACACATCTTGGATAATCCAGATACATATATTGGTTCTGTTGAAAGTATCGATGCTGATATGTGGATTATGAGCGAAGATAGTGATAAAATTGTTGAAAAAAATATTAATTATGTTCCTGGATTATTTAAATTATTTGATGAAGGTATTGTAAACTGTCGTGACCATGTTGTTCGTATGAAAACTAAGGTTGATAGTAATGTTGAGAATGCATTACCTGTTAGTCATATTGATATTACTATTGAACCTGATGGTACTATTACAATGGTTAACGATGGTAATGGTATTGATGTTGCTCAAAAGGATGGTATTTGGATACCTGAGCTAGTATTTGGTCATCTTAGAACTTCTACTAACTATAATAAGGATGAAAAAAAAATTGTTGGTGGTAAAAATGGATTTGGTTTTAAGCTTGTTCTAATTTGGTCTAGTTATGGACGTATTGAAACTGTTGACCATATTAGAGGATTGAAATATATTCAAGAGTATAAAAATAACTTGGATGAAATTTGTAAGCCTTCAATCACCAAGTGTAAGAATAAACCATACACTAAGATTACATTTAAACCAGATTATTATCGTTTAGGTATTTCAGGATTATCTAATGACATGATTGCGCTTCTCAAAAAGCGCGTTTATGATATTGGTGCTATAACTGATAAAAATATTAAGGTTAAATATAATAATGACCTTATTCCAGTAAAGAATTTTGAGCAATATATTAGTATGTATATCGGGGATAAGACTGATTCAACAAGAGTTTATGAAGACACTGGTTTTGAAGGGAGATGGGAATATGCAGTTGCATTAACCCCAACATCAGAATTTGTTCAAATATCTTTTGTAAATGGTATTCATACTTCGAAGGGTGGAAAGCATGTTGAATACATTCTCAATCAAATTGTTAGAAAATTAGTTGATTATATTGAAAAGAAAAAGAAGACTAAGGTAAATCCAAACTCGATTAAGGAGCAACTCATGTTATTCTTGCGTTGTGATATTGAAAATCCCGCGTTTGATAGTCAGACTAAGGATTATATGAATACTCCATCTTCCAAGTTTGGTTCTAAGTGTGAAGTCAGTGATAAATTTATTGAAAAGGTTGCAAAGATGGGCGTCATGGAGGCAGCCCTACAATTAACCGAAGTAAAAGAAAATAAGGCTGCAAAGAAAACAGATGGAACAAAGAGTAAGTCTGTTCGAGGAATTCCTAAGCTCACTGATGCTAATTGGGCAGGCACAGACAAATCTAAGGATTGTATGCTTATTCTTTGCGAGGGAGATTCAGCTAAGGCAGGTATTCTTTCTGGATTATCATCTGAAGACCGTAATAATGTTGGAGTTTATCCTTTAAAAGGTAAGCTCTTAAATGTTCGCGGGGAACCGATTAAAAAAATTGCTGATAATAAAGAAATTTCTGAAATTAAGCAGATACTTGGTCTTGTAACTGGTAAAACATATATTAATATTGAAGATGTAAATAAAAACTTAAGATATGGTCAGGTTGTATTTATGACTGACCAAGATTTAGATGGTAGTCACATCAAGGGACTTGGAATTAACTTATTTTCGTGTGAATGGAATACATTGGCACAAATTCCAGGTTTTATTGGTTTTATGAATACACCAATCTTGAAGGCGAAAAAAGGCAGCAATGAATTGAATTTCTATAATGAAGGAGAGTTTGAAGAATGGAAAGAACAAAATGATATTAAGGGTTGGAATATTAAATATTATAAAGGGTTAGGCACTAGTACGGGTAAAGAATTTAAAGAATATTTTAAACATAAAAAGCTTGTTGAATTCGAGTTCTCTGGTAAGCCATCCGACGATGCTATTGATATGGTATTTAATAAGAAGCGTGCTGATGATAGAAAAGATTGGTTGAAACATTATGACAGAGAAGCATATCTAGATACAGCCAAGAAAGTTGTTTCTTATGAAGAATTTATTAATCGTGAATTAATTCACTTCTCAAAATATGATTGTGATAGAAGTATTCCCAACTTGATGGATGGGCTTAAGATTTCACAGAGAAAAATTATGTTTGCTGCTTTTAAACGTAACTTAACTTCAGAGATAAAGGTTGCACAATTCTCTGGTTATGTTTCTGAGCATTCAGGTTATCATCATGGTGAAGCCAGCTTGAATGCTGCTATTGTTGGAATGGCTCAAAACTTTGTAGGTTCTAATAATATTAACTTATTTATGCCTAATGGTCAGTTCGGAACTAGATTACAGGGCGGTAAAGATAGTGCATCTGAAAGATATATCTTTACGCTTCTTAATAAAATTACTAGAACAATCTTTCCCGTTGAAGATGGTCCTGTGCTTGAATATTTGAATGATGATGGGTTATCTGTTGAACCTGTTTATTATGCTCCAATTATTCCAATGATTTTGGTTAATGGTTCTAAGGGCATTGGAACTGGTTTCAGTACTGATATCATGTGTTATAATCCATTACAAATTATCGAATATGTTCAGAATAAACTCAGACATATTGAACCGAATGTCGTAACGCAGATGCCCTTGGGAACTATACTTGAAGATGACATTGAGTTCACTCCTTATTATGAAGGCTTTAAAGGTCAAATTACAAAAATAAGTGATGATAAGTTCTTAATCAGAGGAACATATGAGAAGGTAGCACAAGATAAAATTAGAGTAACTGAATTACCAGTTGGATATTGGACTGAGGATTTCAAGGAAAAACTTGAAGAATTAGCTTCTCCCAGTGAAGATAAAGATAAGAATAAAATTCCAGCAATCATCAAGGATTATGAAGACATGAGTAAAGATACCAATGTCGAATTCACTATTACATTTGTAAAGGGAAAATTAGAAGACCTTGAAAAGGCTAAGGGAGATTACGGGTGTAATGGGTTGGAGAAACTGTTAAAATTGTATACTACAAATACTAGTACCAATATGCATTTGTTCGATGCAAATGATACACTACATAAATATGAAAAAGTGTCTGATATTATTGATGCCTATTATGATGTTAGATTTAAGTTGTATCAAACTAGAAAAGATTATATGATTGAGAGCTTAGAACGTGAATTAGTATTGCTTACTAATAAAGCAAAATATATTAAGGAGAATTTGGATGGAACAATTGATTTACGTAAGAAGAAGAAGGAACAAGTTGTAGAAATGTTACAATCTAAGGGATATGATGTTATTGATGATGATGCTGATTATAAATATCTTGTCAAGATGCCTATGGATTCAGTTACTGAAGAAAATGTCGAAAGACTTTACAAAGAACGAGGTAACAAGGAAAAAGAGTTAGAAACGATTAAAGCAACTACCATTAATAAAATGTGGTTAAATGAATTGCACAAATTATCTGAAGAATATGTTGCATATAAACAGGAAAGAACTAGGTTAATGAATGGCGAAGATGAAAAACCTAAGAAGAAGAATGTAACAAAAAATGATGTTAAAAAGGTTGTAAAGAAACAAACTTTGGTTGTTGAAAATGATTAATTTACATAAGTTATAAAATTTATTAAATATATAAACAATTTTTTTATATATTTTATAACTCTTTAATTCTAAAAATAGAGAGAAGAGAAAAGAATAGAAACCAAGTATATAAAATCGGCGTTTCAGCGAAGCATAGTAAATGTAAAAAGGTTTAAAACCAACCCTTAAATTCAAGTGTTTTATCTTTACTAGTTGATTGAATTGGATGAGCAATAGGTACTACTAAAGTGCTTACATCATCTACATATTTCATGTAACCTTGCGCTTCACTATAAACTTGTTGAATACAATAATTCAAAACAATCTTATTAAGCTGAGCAATTTGTTGTGGAAAATTATTAGGTTGATTTGCTGCATGTTGTAAAAACACACTTCTCATAATAATTTTAAGTGAGTCACAATCTTGTGGACCTATTAAATATTGTCCATTTGAGCGTTCGTAAACACCTGCTCTAACTCCATTTTGAATTATCTTGATATTTTGTTGAGAGAAATAACCTTGAGATAAAGGTGTTTCATTCCATAAACCTTCAGTTGCATTTCTATATGTTACACATTGATTTGCTGGTATTTTATCATACATTAGAAATAATGCTGAAGTATTCGGAGTTTTAATATTTATACGTCCATTATTTACTTTATTCATTTATATAAAATAAGCAAATAGAAAAATTATATTTATTTATTTTATATGGAAGGTTTTCAAAAAATAGTTCTTTTTGCTGCTATACTTATATTAATTATCGCTTTAGTAGTTATTGGTGTTTCTCTCTCTTATGGAAAAGATACTGAAGTATGGCCACCTTTAACTCCTGATTGTCCCGATTATTGGGTAATTGATGGTTCTGGAAATAATGCTAATTGTATTAATGTTAAAGATTTAGGAACATGTCCTCCTCAATCTGGACAAAAACACTTAACCATGAATTTTAATAGTTCAGCATTTACTGGTTCTAATGGAAATTGTGCTAAACATACATGGGCTAAAAGATGCGGTATTACATGGGATGGATTAACATATGGTGTTAATAATCCATGTCAAACATCTTAAACTAAAGATATCTTCATTAAATAATATAAAAACTAAAAACATTATAAATATTAATTAATTATTATATATAATGAATATTGTTCAAAAAATTAAAAATTTACCAGATGATATGATAAATTTAATTCTAGAATTCATCACATATCAAAAGCTTATATTTGTAAATTCTTTATATTACAATAAATACCATTCTTTATTAACAAGGTTTATACCATTGTATGGAATGTATATACGTGATATGATAAGAAGAGACAATACTTTTGTTTTTGAAAAAATAATTGGAGATAATATTGATGGTTGGCTTAAAAATAAGCAATATAGATATAAGAATATGATTTTCAATAATTATATTTATTTTGTTATGCATTATTGTATTGAAAATAATTCTGAAAATTGTATAAAGTTACTAATGTATTATTTAATTAAACATGATTTATGTAGAAATCTACATAAAAAAAAAGTTGTTAAGTATATTAAATGGACAAATTAAATATTAATAAAATTCTTAATAGAGAAGAACAAGCTAATTCCATTAAATCAATTTTAAAAGAATTTGAAGCTAATAAAAAAAATTTACTATTTAAAAAAGGTATATATGTTTATGGTGATCCTGGAACTGGTAAAACGACATTTGTTACAAATATTTTAAAAGAACTTGATTATGACATTATTAAATATGATGCTGGGGATATAAGAAATACATCTGTAATTGAAGATATTACAAAGCATAATATGTCTGACAAAAATATTATGAGTTTGTTTAATAAAAAGGTCAAGAAAATTGCCATTATTATGGATGAAATTGATGGCATGAATAATGGTGATAAAGGTGGTATTAATTCTTTAATTAAACTAATTAGACCAAAAAAAACCAAAAAGCAAAAACTTGAAGAAGTAACTATCAATCCAATTATTTGCATTGGGAATTATCGTGTTGATAAAAAAATTAAAGAGCTTATGAAAGTGTGTAACACTATTGAACTCAAAACTTCCAATCAACTTCAAATTTTAAATATATCCAATAAACTATTCAATAATATTTCTGGAGAGATTATTAATAAATTAATTATCTATGTGCAAGGTGATTTAAGAAAGGTAAATAGCATTTATAATTTATATAAAAATAAACCAGAGTGTTTTACTAGTGAAATTCTTGATAATATTTTTCAAATTAAGTCTTATAATGATGATACAAAAAAAATTACCAATAAATTAATTAATGAATACTATCCATTACAAGAACATAATAATATAATGAATGAAACTGATAGAACTAGTGTTGGACTCCTATGGCATGAAAATATTATTGATGTTATTGAAAAAACAGATAAAAAACAATCTATTCCGTTTTATATTGCACAGTTAGATAATATTTGTTTTGCTGATTATATAGATAGAATTACATTTCAAAAACAAATTTGGCAGTTTAATGAAATGAGTTCTTTAATTAAAACATTTAAAAATAATAAACTATACCACGAAACATTTAAAACAAAAAATAAATTTAATCCAACAGAAGTCCGTTTTACAAAAGTATTAACTAAATACTCAACCGAATATAATAATTATCTCTTTATTCAAAAATTGTGTCAAAAACTTGGAATGGACAAAAAAGATTTATTTGGATTTTTTATTGATCTTAAAAATAAACATGGTGACAATGATATAATTAATTTGCTTGAAAATTATGAAATTGGTAAGCTTGATATTAATAGAATTTATAGGTATATTGAAAAATATATAAAAGAGAATGCTACAGGAACAATAGATAAAGAAATTGAATATGAAGATGAAGAAGATGAATGTGAAGAATGTTAAAATTAAGTTGTAATTTGTTTGTTTGTATTTAAGTATTTAAATATAAATTATATTTAAAATTTTATAATTTAAATTACACCTTTTCTCATTTAAATTATATTTAAAATTTTATAATTTAAATTACACCTTTTCTCATTTAAATTATATTTAAAATATTTATAATTTAAATTATTAGTTTCTTTTTAATGTATAATATTGATATCAATCTTAGGATTTTGTTTAAGATTTAATTCAGCTAATCGTTCATTTCTTTTTACTCCCCATCTTGCAATTATTTCAGGATCAACACTTGAATTTTGATGATTCATATAATGTTCTGGTGAGTTATAAAATAGAGTACTTGAACCATTTGCACTTGTGCACTCGCCTGTTGGCAAAATTACCTTAAAGAAAATGTCTTCATCCTTTGAACCAACCTTATTTGAATAATAAGTTCCAGTTTCAGCATCCCTAATTCTATTTCCGCTACTACCAGATGTATAAATATATACACGCTTTTTCTTCATCTCACCAGTTTTAGATATTATGAATTTTCTATAAATGATATTAAACCCCTTATCATGCTTTTTGGCATTTTCAAATGCATTATGAGGACTGATTATTTCATTATCAATATCATTCGGTTCTACTGCATTGTAGTTTTCTTCGTAATACATTTTACTTGATAATTTAATTATTAAAATGTCTTTAAATCATTTTATACACTATTATGTGTTTCATTGGACAGTTTCTTTTCTTCTTTAAGTTTTTCTAATTGTACAGATATTAATTGCTTTATTTTTATATTTAAGTATTCAACTTGCTCTTTCAATTTATTATTTTCAAACATTAATTGTTGAATAATCGTAGATTGTTCATTATTTTGTTTTTGTGTGGATTCTGGTTTCGTCAACATATTTATTTTTTCCATTGTTTCTTTATACTCTTTTTGTTTTTTAATATGTTCTTGAAATTGTTTTTCTCTATCTGTCTTTATTTGAGATAACTGTTTGGTTACATCTGGTTTATAGCAAGGCTTTCCTAGTTCATAGTTATCTAATAATTCATCTATATCCTCCATAAAAAACTTGAGAATATCAGGTTCTTTTACAAGATCATTCGGCGTTACAACTGTTTCATGAACACTAGGATTAGGCAGTTGTTTTAATAGTTCCTTCTTATCAAATGAATTATGATTATGTGAAAATACTAATATTGATTTCTTAGATTCTAACTGCACAAAAGGAATTGTATATTCTTTTAAAAATTTTCTCTCTTCAGCAATCGATGAATCTTCATCAAATCTTGTTTGTTTTAACAATTCTCTTTTAAATGCAAATGTTGCTGCAGTCGCATGGGTTGGACCATATGGACCAAATTGATACATTTTATGTATATGTTTAAAATAAATAAACATTGCACTTGAACCTGCACAAAGTGCTTTACTACTACGTAACGTATCAACTGCGTGTTTTACTCTGTCAGCAGGATAATAATCATCATCATCCATATAGACAATTATATCTCCTGTAGCTTTTTCATTTGAAATATTTCTTTTTTTACCAATCGTCATTTTTTCATCATATTTAAAATACTTTACATATGGAAGATGAGCAACTAAATCTTCAATCTTATCTGTTCCATCGTCAATAATAATCCACTCCATTTTATCTTTTGGATATGTTTGATTTTCAAAGCATTTAATAATTACAGGAATAAATGGTCTTCTATTAAATGTTGGTGTACATATACTTACAAATGGTTGATTTGAAGTTTTTACTTTATTTTTTCCCATTTACACTTAATAATAATAAGTTATTTAAGTATTATTATTGTAAAAATATTAAGTAGATAAACTTTTATTAATTTTTTTAAGTTCTTTTGTAATATTTCCACCTTTCTGACCAAAAATTAAGTTATATAAAAACCCATGCTTATCCGCTTTTGGTTTAATTAAAACGCATTTTTTAATTGCTTGTTCATAACTTACAACTGGACTTAAATTTATCTCAGGAATTGGTTGAAATATATTAATCGCAATTACCCCCCAATAAATTAAACATATAGTTATTATGGAAAATACACCAACAACAGTTCCTAATTTTGAGAATGCTAACGATATAATAAATAAACTAAAAATAGATACTATAGTTAATTTGTAATATTTTAAAACTTCTTTGATTATTGTAAAACTATACGCCTTTTTACCATTTAATAATGCTTTATATGATACAGCATTTATAATACATAATACCATTATTGCGAATGGAATAAAAGATAATATAACTCCTGCACCAAGGAAAAATGCAATAATAAATAAAATTACCAAACCAACCCCAAGACTCCAATCTATAGGACTTGTTATTGTTACATCTTCCCATTGTGGTAAACCATCACCAGTATCATTTGTATTTTTCTTAAAAAACCACGACATATTTACAAACCATAAATATACCGTATATATCAAATTAACAATAAGCATTATTGCAAATAAAAATGTGGAAATTAAGGGTCCTAGTCCAACAAGCAAAACTTCTGGCATAACATTTAATCCATTCATAATTGTATTTATTGATAAATAGTTAAAATTCATTAACTGTTCTACAATTGATATAAAATAATTTGCTAAAAAGTTAGATGATGATTTTTCTTTATATTCTCTAAACATATCAATAATTTTATTTGATGAATTATAGCTGTCATATGGAAATTCCATTTTCATTGACATTTCTGGGTCAGTAAATGTCGTAAAAATGTTTGTTTTAATTTCAGTGATAGTTGGTTTATTATTAGTATAAGGAAAGCAATCAGATTCTGTTGGTAAAATATTTGATTGTGCTAGTTTACATACAAACAATATTAAGCCACTACTAGAAAAATAAGCTAGAACAATTAATATTGCTATTATTAATGAAGTTAAAAAACTAACTATATTTGATGCAAAAGAGGTTGAAGTTGTAGTTGAATTATCTTTCTTTTTATCATCAATAGCACTAGTATCACTTGTTTTAGTAGACATTACTTATATTAAATTGATATAAAATAATTCGTTAAATAAAAATCATTGAAAAATTTAATATCAATTTATTATATGAATTTCAATAAATTATTTTTAGTAATTTTATCATTTATTTTATTGTTTATTGTATTTAACATGATACATTATTTATCGTCTAAAGGGTATATAGTGGAATGTTTCACTACTAATGTAACTCAAGAGAACTATGACGGGTCAACTAGTCATACGGTAGATCTTCCATTAACTACAACATACAGTTGTCAAAATTTTTGTGGACCAACTGCTCGATGCGCCATAACTGGACAACAATGTTTTGCTGATATTGACTGTCCCGGTTGTCAACCTTATTCACCACCTTTACCAAAAACAAAAGAATGTATTCCAGGAGATAATGATGCTGGAAAATTAACAGTTGGCGTTACACCTCAGTATTCATCTTTAACAAGTGGATATGGAACTCAGAAAAAGATAATTACTCATGATATGTATGGTAAACCTGCACAGCCAAATTTTGGAGTAAATACATGGAGAAGTTCATTTGATAAAGGACAAGATTTATTTAATAAACGATATAAAACTAAGCAGCTTAAATATATGCCAAACTATCCACCCATGTATAGTATAACTGGTGAATTTATTGGCGATGGTCCTTTACCATCTAATTATTAAGTTTTATTTATAACAACCTCTTTAGCTATATTTCTAATAATCTTGTCTTGTTTTTCAGTGTCGTTGTCTCCCATTCCACCCATGGCTTCTATAACTAATTTACTATATTGGTCCGAATATTTCGAATCACTATAATTACAACCTGGATGAAGCTCTTTATATTTTGGTAAAAGTTTTTCATTTTTAAATGCTACACGTTTAATTGCTTTGCGCAGTTTTTGTTTTTGTTCATTTTCTTTTTCCCATTTATCATCATCTTTAATATAAATAACTTCCCTCTTTTTATCAGCACAATGAACTGGTCGTTTATTGATATCTAATGCTTTCAACTTTTTTACAATAATATTAGAAATTCCCTCTACAAAGCCAAGCTTCCCTACTTCTTCTAGATCAGACAATTGAAGTTGGAGTGAATCGACAAAATCGTTAATATTCATTGCATCTTTACACGTTTCATTTAAGAACATATTCAGATTGAATGTTTTATTATTATTATGTGAATTATTTAAATTATTTATCTGTGTATTATTTGATGTATTTCCACAAATTTCAACAATCTTATTTGTAAGCTCTTGATTATGTTTTTGTGCTTCACTATTTAATGTTACTAATTCTTTATTTTGCTTTACTACTTCTAAAACAAGATTAGTTAATTGTTTTAAATCTCCTTCATTCTTGTAGGTAATATTTTTGTCTGAATGATAACTACACGTTTTCTTATGCTTTGACAGACCTTGGCTAAATTTATAAATATTACCACAAATACATCTAAATTCTTTTTTTTGCTCCTTTTGCTCTTTTTGCTCCAAAAACTCGGTCCCGCTCTCCTCTAAATGTATCCTTTTATGTTTATCAGTTAAAATATGTCTATAATAGTTGATTTTTTTACGTGTAGAATAGTCACATTTTTCACAATAAAAATCGTTGCTCGTTTTAAACTCGTTGCTCGTATCCATTGTATCCCTTAATGTATCCTTAGATTATTTTCTTTAAGTTTTTATAAAAAAAATTTATCGTAACAAAATGAAAATTATTATTTTTGTCACCACACGATAATTTTAAAATATGGTAAGGATGAATTCCAAAGTCGGGAAAATATCGGCACTATTTTTTTTTGGACATTTTTTTTTGCCATAAATGTCCTTTTTTTAAAAGTCAAAATACTTTTCAACTTTCAAAAATGGTTTTTTCACTACACGACTTTTCAGTAATTTTCAACTTTATACTACATGGTTGTAGAGAAAATGACATTTCGCTCTTTAAGTAGGTTATATATATATTTATTTAAAAGTAACTTAAAGACAATTAAGAGTTATTCTTACCCGAAGGGTGTGTAGCTCTAGAAATATTTTTAATAATTTTATTTTCTTTTTCTTTATAATTATCTCCATCACCTCCTAG
>Ga0247840_10005958_pt1 | contig 17907 bp, 17 predicted proteins | sample LaCruzMarch2015__FD_192404 | JGI IMG/M metagenome (GOLD analysis project Ga0247840, IMG submission 192404) | Freshwater microbial communities from meromictic Lake La Cruz, Castile-La Mancha, Spain - LaCruzMarch2015_17m | ecosystem: Environmental > Aquatic > Freshwater > Lake | place: Spain... | reverse complement strand
AATGATAGACTTGTCCTTAAAATTGCACTCAATAAAAAAAGACGAGCGTGGTTCTCTGGTTTATGGAATTATTCTACAGAATATAATTTCCCTTTTCAATTCTCTAATGCGTAATCTGGGTTTAATATATATCTAATGCCATTCAAATTAAACACAGTTTTTCTAAATTTCGGTATAAATTTAAGTTTTAGATTTTTTATAAGCCATTGCATATCTTATATCTCCATAAGAGTATTCATCTCCTAATCGTTCTTTAATTGGGCTTAAACCTTCTGATTCTACTATAGCTGAAACTTCTAAGATGTTTTTTAATTTTTCTTCAGAAATAAATTTGAGAATATCAATTTCTCCAGTTGAAACATAATAAGAAATATGCCCTTCGATGGTAGTTATTGCCATTTTTCGCAAGCGGGCAATTTCTTCAATATCATTTCCTTTAAGGTATAACTGATAAGATTCTTCTCGAGATTTTGGCTTAATTTCAGCACTTTCTGATTTTGCAGTAGTAGTTTTCTTTTTTCTTTCTTTCTTAGTCCGTTCTTTGGGTAAAGCTGAATCTGTTGTTGCTTTGTTATTACCTGTAATCAATTCATTGAGACGGAGCAAGCGATTTTTATCAATAGGGATTTTTTGCAAATCTTCTTTCGATATAATTTTATTATATAGAAGTGCATCAGCAAAAATGGCTGCTTTATACATTCGTTTGCATTGCTCATACACCATCAATTCAAAATCGTAGAGTTCGTTTAAATAAGTTTTCACACGTTTGGTGCAGGAAACTATTTGAATATGATCGAAAATATAATTTGAAATAGCTTGCATGTTTGGCATAAAATAATCTCTTCCAGCTACTACTCGTGTTTTGATTAATTGATTGGAATCGGCAGTATTTTGACGGAAAATATTAGATAGTTGTTGTCGGAATTTTTCTGAAACATTTTGTTGCTCTCCTATTTTTTCGTATAAATCTAATGCCCATTTCTGATATTTTTGTTTTACTGATTTCACTTCCTCTTTGATGTATGAATCGGCATGATATCTGGCACTTTTGTATAAGTTTTCATAATTAAAGCATTGTATAACATACTTTTGCATATAAAGCAGAGTTTCGTCTTTAGCTATGGTTTGTAAATCGCCTTGTTGATCTTTGGTTTTGGCATAATTGGCAATCATTTCATCTACATATAATGACTTAAAATTTACTTTTGAAGTCAATACCAAACCATTTAATGACCTCAAACGCGACAAGGCAACATATACCTGACCAGGAGCGAAGGCTTCGCCAATATCAATAATGGCTTTTTCAAACGTTAAACCTTGACTTTTGTGAACGGTAATAGCCCATGCCAATTTGATTGGATATTGTGTGAATGTACCAATTACTTCTTCTTCTATTTCGTTGGTAAGTTCGTTGAGAATGTAACGAACATTTTGCCATTCGTAGCGTTCTACCGAAATAATATCAAATGATTCGGCAAGCTTTACAAGAATATTTTCATCCGAAATTTCATGTACTATACCTAATTTCCCATTATAAAAAAGTCGCTCGCCAGTTGGATCGTTTTTGATAAACATTATTTGTGCTCCAACTTTTAGCTCCAAATCTTTTTCTACAGGATACATAAACTCGTTAAAATCGTCTTTGATTTCAGCTTCAAAGGTATATTTCTTCCCTTTGAGATTGTACAATGTATTATCATTTTGTTCAGCTGCTTTACGATTATGAGTAGTTAATGTAATATAGTTATCATTTGCTGATTCATGGAATTGAGGATTGTAATAATTGTTGAGTAAAGCTTCATCCTCTTTAGTTACAGTATTGTTTCGCAAATTATTCAATAAATTAATAAATACAGCATCATCTTGACGATAAATTTTATCTAACTCAATATACAAAGGTTTATGCTTCGATAAGGCTCTTGCATCGAAAAAATTCATGCTATGGTAGTATTTGCTTAGTAATTGCCACTCATTGTCTTTTACAACAGGTGGCAATTGCAGTAAATCACCAATAAATAATAATTGAACACCGCCAAATGGTTGATAAGAAGATCGTCTTACATAACGCATAACTACATCCATTGCATCCAGCAAATCAGCACGTAACATACTAACTTCATCAATTATCAGCAATTCCATTTCGCGTATCAGCTTGCGTTTGTTATCACGCATTTGCATATTTTTGATAATGGACTGTGCATCGTTTACTTTGAAATACAAAGGAGTAGCTGCACCCAAGCTAGTAGGAACAAAGTTACCGAAGGGTAATTGAAAAAATGAATGAATTGTAACACCACCCGCATTGATAGCAGCAATACCTGTAGGAGCCACAACAATCGCTTTTTTATGTGTATTTGCAATAATATGTTTTAAAAAAGTAGTTTTCCCTGTGCCTGCTTTACCTGTTAAAAAAACATGGCGGTCGGTTTGATTTACAAATTTAGCAGCCAGTTCGGCTTGTTGAAGACTATTATTTTGCACTGTTTTAAAAATTAAGAAAAATAGGTATAAAAGAGATTAGTATTTTTTTTATAAGAATTGCTTATTCAACTTGTCAAAATTATAACAATTTTTCATTTTTACAGTATTTTATTTATAATAGAAAACATTCTTTTGAAGGATATATTATTAATTTTAATAGCTATAAAATTGTTGAAAGACAAATTACTCATTCAACTTGAATTTTTCATTAAACATCAGCATATATATTAAAGATATCGAAAAAATATATTTTTATATCCTACAAATTGCCAAAAAACTTACTTTTGTACTTTCGTTCCATTTATACATTTAATAATTTTATCAATGAAGAAACTATTTTTATTTATACTCATTAGCATATTACTGATTTCTACCAAAGGTTTTTCGCAGGAAAACTCAAAAAAAATTACCTTGGAAGATATTTGGTCTAAAGGAAGTTTTCGCCCATCAAATATCAATGAAATTAGTTCAATGAAAGATGGTGAACATTATTGTATTCTTGAAAGCAATAATATTAAAAAATTCAGCTACAAAGAAGGTAAAATGATATCCATTATCTTAGATGCTTCCAATATAAAACTGCCCTATGAAGATAAAACACTCAGTATTGAGGACTATCAATTTAGTAACGATGAAACCAAAATATTAATTTCTACAAATACTGAACCTATTTATCGTCACTCATCAATAGCAGATTTTTATATTTGGGATTTAAAAACAAAGCAAATTACGAAACTCTCCAATTCTGGAAAAATCAGTCTTGCAGAATTTTCACCGGATGGGAATAAGATAGCTTTCACAAGAGACAACAATCTGTATATAAAAAACTTAATTGACAATAAAGAAATTAAAATTACCAATGATGGATTAATTAATAACATAATTTATGGCAGCACTGATTGGGTTTATGAAGAAGAATTCAGCTTTACTAAAGCATTCTTTTGGTCACCCGATGGCAATAAGTTGGCTTATTACCGTTTCGATGAAAGCAAAGTAAAACAATACACAATGACAACTTGGGGTGATTTATATCCAGAACAATACGAATATAAATATCCTAAAGCAGGTGAAGACAATTCAATTGTGAATATCTTTGCTTATGATGCCAATACAACCAAAATAACTAAAATGGATATTGGCACAGAAACCAATCAATACATACCTCGTATTTATTGGACAGCACAAGCAAACACACTGGCAATATTAAGAATGAATCGCTTACAAAACAAACTTGAGATTCTATTCAATAATGCAAACGATGGCACATACAAAATAATATATACTGAAACTAACAAATACTATGTTGATATCAATGATGACATAAAGTTTTTAAGTAATAATCAGTTTGTTATATGCAGCGAAAAAGATGGTTATAATCATATTTACTTATATGATTTTTCAGGAAAACTCATCAAACAAATTACCTCTGGTAAGTGGGACATAGTTAGTATTAATGGAATTGACGAAAAAAATAAAACGATATTCTACACTTCAGCTGAATCAGCAGCTACTAACAAAGATCTTTACTCTATTAGATTAGATGGCAGCAAAAAAACCAGATTATCAACAAAATTAGGCACAAATGCTGCCAATTTTAGCAACACTTATAAATATTATATCGCTACATTTTCTGATGCTAATACCCCATCGATATACACTATCAACACAGTCAATGGAAAAGAAATTAAATTATTAGAAAACAACGAGAAACTTTCAAAAGCATTAAAAACATTCGGTTTTACAAAGAAAGAATTCAGCAAACTTAAAACAGAAGAAGGCATAGAATTAAATTATTGGATAATAAAACCCGCTAATTTTGATCCCAATAAAAAACATCCTTTACTTATGTACGTTTATGGAGGACCTGGCCACAACACCGTTACCAATAGCTACGGATACAGCGATTTAAGCTGGTTTGAAATGCTTGCACAAAAAGGTTATATTGTAGTTTCTGTCGATAACAGAGGTACTGGATTCAGAGGAGAAGACTTTAAAAAATGCACCTACAAAGAATTAGGAAAACTTGAAACAGAAGACCAAATAAGTGCAGCCATTTATTTTGGAAATCAATCTTATATTGATAAAGATAGAATCGGAATCTTTGGCTGGAGCTATGGCGGGTATATGTCAACTTTGTGTATGACTAAAGGTGCTGATTATTTTAAAGCCGGCATTGCAGTTGCCCCAGTTACAAATTGGAGATATTACGATAACATCTATACCGAACGCTTCATGCGCACTCCACAAGAAAACCCATCAGGATACGACGACAACTCTCCTATCAACCATGTAAAAAAATTAAAAGGAAAATATTTATTGGTTCATGGAACAGGCGATGACAATGTACACTTACAAAATTCAATGGATTTAATTACAGCTTTGGTAAATGCAAACAAACAATTTGAGATGCAATTTTATCCCAATAAAAATCACAGTATATATGGAGGAACTACTCGCTTTCATTTATACACCCGCATGACAGAGTTTATATTAAAGAACTTATAAAACGAACTTTCATAATTAAAAAGCTGTCAGTATTTTATTGACAGCTTTTTTTATGAATTAATGTTGAGCAACTCCATCGCTTAATAAGCCCAATTTCTATTATGTGTTATCAAAGTTTTGTTTATCTTTGACACAATTTTAGGCAAAACAAGGCGTTGTAAAAATATGTATAAATCATTCTTCGTATTCATAATCTTTTTATTTGTATCTTTTGGATTGCAATCTCAAAATACAAATATTAATGGTAATGCATTGGGTGCAGAAGGATTGAAAATCAAACTAATTACTGTTTCTGATTATATTTCGGAACTTCCCAGAAAAATTGACGAAACTATTGTTGATTCCTTAGGTAATTTCAAACTTAAAACTTCAATAAACGAAACCATTCTTGCCCAATTACAAATTGATATTTACAAAGGTGATATATACTTAGAACCAGGTAAATCTTATGTCATCAAAATACTAGCTTTAAACTACAAAGAAGACAATAAAGAAAGCCCATTTTTAAACCGAAAGAAACTTGAAATCGTATTTAATAATACTGACAGCATTGAATTAAATCATCAGATAAGCAAATTTAACAGTCTATACAATGGTTTTCTGATGGGAAATTCTAATGATATTCTTAGAAACCGAAACAAAACAAAAATTGATTCATTTCAATTAGAAATAAATACACAATTCTCAAACTCAAAAAATACATTTCTAAATAACTACATAAAATACAGAATCGCAGGACTCGAACAATCAGGACGTTTTAAAAATACAATAAAACTATATAAAGAATACATTCTAAATAAACCAATTCTTTATAATCATATAGAATACATGTATTTTTTTAATCAATTTTACGAAAAATTCTTTTTCATAGGAAAACATTTATTAAAAACAGACGATTATAAACAATTAATAAATACAGAAAAAAATTACATTAGTCTTCTTGATTCCTTAGGTAGAGATACTTTGGTGAAAAGTGAAGTCCTAAGAGAGTTAGTCTTTTTAAAAGGAATGAAAGAATTATATTATTCCAATGCATACAAAAACGATAATATTATTGATATGCTTGCTAAGTTTTTAGTCAAAACTAAAACAAAAGAGCATAAGCAAATAGCTCAAAATCTAATAACATCATTTAATAAACTTAAAATTGGTAATAAAGCTCCAACTTTTAATTTAAAAACGACAAAGAATGAAACTTTCTCCTTGGCTTCCTTTCAAGGCAAATATACATATATCGGTTTTTTTACTACTTGGTGTGCAGGTTGTATGTCAGAAAATGAGGCAATTGTTGAGTTAAAAAAGAAATTCGGTGATAAAATTAATTTTGTTTCAATTTCAGCTGATAAACAATTTTTAAACCTTCATTATTACCTTGAAAAACATAAATATGATTGGTATTTCCTATTTTCGGGAAATAATAACGATTTGCTCGAAGAATACGAAGTATTCACTTACCCGATATTTATGCTAATTGATACTAATGGAAACATTATAAACTATCCAGCTCTAAAACCAAGCGAAAACATAGAAAATGTATTCAAATCATTAATAGAAAAAGAAAGCTTAAATTCCAAAGAATAGCGTTAAGTATTTATTTTAAAATGATTTAAAACAATATCGTTAATCGAAGGATAAGTATTAAGCAATAATTCTCGTAAAGCTTCTTTTTTAAGCCATACAGCTTCTGTAATATTTTCTTTTGTTTGAGGCTTTGGTTTGTTATTATTTTCTGTTTTCATTAAAAACCAATAACAATGTTTTAAAATATTTTTATTTTTTTCTGTATAAATATGATAAGTGTCCGGTAGTTTTTTTATTATATCAAGCTTATCTATCCCTGTTTCTTCTTCTATTTCACGTTTGGCACAATCTTTAATTGTTTCCCCATTATCTAATTTCCCTTTTGGTAAATCCCACTTGTTAAGACGATAAATAAACAAATATTCATTATCAGAATTGTAAACCAAGCCACCTCCTGCCTTAATTTCAATATATTGAGCTTTAAAAAAAGAAAATATTTCTGTTAAATTTAGTGGACAATAGATATATAAACGTTGCGTTAGTTTCTTATCAATAAAATCGGCTATTACAGCTAATAATGCTTTTTTTGATTGAAATTGATAAAATTCAATATCTTCGCTATCAAATAAATGAATATTGATAGTTTTTACGAAATGAATTGATTGATTATTTACAAAAACTTTATACATTTGCACTATGAAATTTAATGAAGAAACAGCTTTAAAAACAGCAGAATTTTTATTGCAAATTAAAGCAATAAAATTGAATAATTCACACCCTTTTACATGGGCATCAGGTAGAAAATCGCCAATCTATTGCGACAATAGGATTACTTTATCATATCCTATAGTAAGAACCTTTATTCGCCAACAGTTTGCACATATAGTAAATGAAGAATTCGGAACTATAGACTTAATTGCTGGAGTTGCTACCGGTGGTATTGCTCAGGGTGTATTAGTTGCCCAAGATTTAGGTTTACCATTCGCTTATGTAAGATCTGAAGAAAAAAAACATGGTTTAAGCAATCAAATTGAAGGTGTTGTTCAATCGGGTCAATCTGTTGTGATTGTTGAAGATTTGGTTTCTACAGGAAAAAGCAGCTTAAATGTTGTTAATTCATTGCATGATGCAGGTTGTGTTAATAAAGGAATGCTTGCAATTTTTACGTATGGATTAAAAGTAGCCGAAGATAGTTTTAAAACAGCAAAACTCCCATTAATCACATTAACTGATTATAATACTTTGATTAAAGTAGCTGTTGAACAAAAGTATATAAAAGATGACGACTTAATTTCTTTGAATGAATGGAGAGAAAATCCTGAGTTGTGGTCAGAAAATAAAATAAAAGAAGGTTTTTAATTTACACCTATTTTTGATGAAAAAAATTGAGAGCGAAAAACTAATTATTAGTAACTCGCAAGAAAAAATATATTCCTTTTTGAGCAATTTTAACAACTTCGGTAAGTTAATGCCTGAACAAATTATCAATTGGCAATCAACCGAAAATACTTGTTCTTTTACCATTAAAGGTATGACGGATTTGAGTATGCAAATTAAAGAAAAAATGCCTTTTCATACCATTATGATTATACCTAATGGCAAAACACCCTTTGAATTTGAACTAAAATGTTCATTTGTTGCATTGGAATCAAATAAAACAGAATCTCAATTAACATTTTTTGCCGATCTGAATCCTATGCTTAGCATGATGGCTAGTAAACCTTTAGAAAATTTTGTGAATATGCTAAATATTCGTTTAAAACAAAAAGCAGAAGAAGCTGGTTTTTAAATTTCTTTTAAATTAATGTATCTAATGTTGCTTTTTTGAAAATCTCAAAAGAAGCATCCCTTACTTCTTTAAATACTTTTCTTATTTTACAAGTGTTTTCGTCCTTGCAAAATTCACAAGCTTGGTATGCTCTTTCAGAAACACAGGGTAATAAAGCAACAGTTCCTTCAAAATGTCTTATAATTTCCGAAAGAGCAATGTCTTTAGGATTTTTAAGCAAATAATAACCACCTGTTTTCCCTAATTTACTACCCAACAAACCTTGCTTCTTTAGTTCAAGCAATATATTTTCGAGAAATCGTTGAGGAATTTTTTCACTTTTCGCAATATCACTAATCAATATGGCACCATTTCCATATTCTTTGGCCAATCGGGTAAGTGCAAGCATTGCATAACGTGTTTTTTTAGATACTATCATATAGAATTGCTATAATTAACCGTGTTTACTGATTTCTTTTAACTTATTAACATCATTGATCCTGCAATGTTTACCTTCTAATGTAATAATACCTTCTTTATTTAACTTCGAAAGGGTAGTAATTACATTTTCGTGAGAACATGCTGCAAATTCCGAAATTTCTTTGCGCGTTAATGTTAATTGAAATTCATTTTTTTTATATACATTTTCTGATAAATAAAGGATAATATCAGCAATTCGGCCATTTACCTGTTTATGTGCTAAGCTTATAAAATTAAAAATCGGCACTTGAAACATCTCAATAGATTCTCTGAATAAAGCCATTAAATAAGCACCATGATTCATTAAGGCATTAGCAAATGCCATATTGTCTATTAGACAAATTTCGCAATTTTCAACTGCTATCAATGAAAATACATTTATTTCTTTAAAAAATAAATTAGCACCTCCTAATATCTTAGGACCGGAAACAATGGTCATAATAAAATTTTTACCTGTTTCATTCTGATAGTTAAACTTTACAATGCCTTTGTGCAAGAAAACTACATGAGTTGCCTTAGCTCCTTGTTTAAATATAGTTTCACCTTTTTCAAAATGCAATTGTGTGGTCATTTTTCTAATTATATCAAATTCATCAGCTGACAGATGTAAAGAACTGATTGTTTTAAAAAAACACGCATCGCAATTGTATAAGGGTAATGGATTTTCGAACATAGCTATTCTATTTAAGCTTACAATATGAATTATTTAATGTTTTTTGATTACTTATTTAATGCAAATGTACATTAAGTTTGTGAACTTAATGTATAATTTTGCAAATAATTATGAACCTATCACTAAAATTCATTTTATGATTGAGAGCATCACAATTATAGGCGGTTATGGTAAAACAGGAGAACAAGAGCCTTTGCAAACCATAAAAATTAATAAAGGCGAAATAATCGGTATTGTTGGCCCAACAGGTAGCGGAAAGAGCTCATTAATAGGAGATATTGAACAAATGGCTCAATACGATACCTATTCCAAAAGATGTATATTGATTAATGGTCTTAAACCATCTTATGAAGAAAGAACCAATCCTAAAAAGAAAATGGTGGCTGAATTAAGCCAAAACATGAACTTTTTAGCTGATATGACAGTGGTGGAGTTTTTGAAAAAGCATGCCAAGTGTCGTGGAAAAAATGAGGATTGTGTAAATACAGTAATAGAGAATGCCAATCGCTTAACGGGAGAACCTATTCATAAAGATCATCAGTTAACAATATTGAGTGGTGGACAATCAAGAGCATTAATGGTGGCAGATGTTGCAATTATAAGTAATTCGCCCATAGTTTTGATTGACGAAATTGAAAATGCCGGTATCAAGAAACACGAGGCATTGGAATTATTATCAGGACATGGTAAAATAATATTGGTGGTAACCCACGACCCTGTGTTGGCATTAATGACAGAAAAAAGAATTGTAATGCAGGATGGTTCTATGCAAAAACTACTCACTACTACAACCAAAGAAAAAATGGTTTCAAAAAATATTAATCTGCTGGATAGAAGAATAATGAAACTTCGTGAAATGGTAAGATATGGCGAGTTGATTGAAGAGTTTAGTCTTGATTTTGATGAAGAAGTTTTACTTAAAAAGGCAATATAATGATGAAGTTTGTAATTGTTGCAGGAACACCGGGCTCAGGAAAGACATCTGTATTGCTTCACGCAATCAATCATTTAAAGAATAAATCAATACAGCCTTCGGTAGCCAAAATAGATTGCTTATATACCGATGATGATAAAAGATATGCGAAAACAGGTGTGCCTGTATTGGTTGGATTATCCAAAGATATGTGTCCCGATCATTTCGGGATTTACAATACCGAAGAATTATTGGATTTCGCTATAAAAAACAAATCGGATTTATTGATAGTAGAAACAGCAGGATTGTGTCATCGTTGCTCGCCTTATACAAAAGGAAGTCTTGGCATTTGTGTGATTGATGCTACCAGCGGACCCAACACGCCTATGAAAGTAGGTCCTTTTTTAAGTACTGCTGATATTGTAGCTATTACCAAAGGAGATGTGATTTCGCAAGCCGAAAGAGAGATTTTCAGGGAAAGTGTATTGGAAATGAATCCGACTACTAAAATTATTGAAATAAATGGTTTAAGTGGCAAAGGTTGTTCCGAACTTGCTGAAGAAATAATGCTTGCAAAAGCGGTTGAATCAGGTGATGATGTATTGCGACACAATGCTCCATTGGCAATTTGTACACTTTGTGTTGGTGAAACGCGAGTTAATAAAGCGCATCATAGAGGAATTTTAAGAAGAATAGATGGTTTTCAGTTTTACGAAGGGGAGTGAAATAATTAGGAATGATGAATTAGGAATGATGAATTAGGAATCGAGAAGATAGACTGAGGATATAATCTAGATTTCTGCTTTTGTTAAGGCTCTCTTTTTGTCATACTGAAGTAGGAAGCATCTCATTTATTCATTCATTTATTTTTATGAGATTCCTCACTATCGTTCGGAATGACAAAGAAGGCAATGCAAACAATTGCTTATTAAAAAGAATAACAACAAAGAATGATTAAAAATATTATAGAAAATTTACCGGGTTTTAATTGCGGGGTTTGTGGTTTCACGAAATGCGAAGAATTTGCAGATGCATTGCTAAACTCAACCACTGAATTAAATAACTGTACGATACTGTTTCAAGAGCGATTTGCAAACAACAGAAATACTTTAAATGAATACTTAAAAGTAAAACACTGTGTTGATGTGCCCAACGAAAACATTTATGGCTTGGTGGATAAGTATGAAGCTGATTTTATCTTAGAACCTTTGCCCTGCGAACATTCATGCAGGGAGACCCTCTACCCTTTCTCGAAAGAAGAAATTAATACAGGCGATATTATTCGCTATCGCCCGCTGGCATGCCCTATGATACATTTTGCAAAAGTGCTGAATGCCGAAAAAGGTTTAATAACGGTATCGATGATTGGTCCTTGCAACAGACTTGATGGTAATACGGATATTAAAGATGTGGGCGTTTGCATGGTGGGCGGTTTTGAAGGTATTATAAAAGGGAAACTGCCTCAGGTATGCGATACTGTGAGGTTTTTACCTTCGCATTGTATGATGCAAAAAGTGCATTCGGGTGTGGTGGTACAACTCGAAAACCGTAAGGTAATTATTGAAGGCATTCATTTGGCAGTGTGGGCTCCGCCGGTAAAGAGGGATTAATGATTCAGGGGTTTATGAAGTGTCGGAATTAGAAGCACAAACAATCAACCTCCTACTAAACTTTATTAGAAACACAACCGTTTGATTTTGCACGTCACACGCCATTTCTTTAAACTCCATGTTATGCATTCGTGCTACTGCTTGTTTGTTTTATGTATATATTAAATATGTCATAATTACCCATTGATATTTCTTACTGTTTAATAAATCTTAACGGATGCTGTTCATTGTTTTTTAGCCGAATAAAATATAGCCCATTTGGTAAATCCGAAATACTAAGGGTTGTTGCTCCTGATACATCCATTACTTTTGCTAAACTTCCAATTGCGCTATAAATTTGAATTGTTTCCTTTATAGGGTCTTTAGTAAATTTAATAGTAATAGTTTCTGATGCGGGATTTGGAAATAAAACCCAGAATAATTCTTTATTTATTTCTTCAATACCAACTACGCCACAATCATATTCAAGAACGTAAGAAGTAGTGTCTAAAGGACAATTGGAGTTTGGGTTAATGACTTTACATTCGTATTTTCCTTCTGTAGATATAAATAACGTGTCTTTATTGGTCATAAATGATAAAAGCGTATCATTTTTAAACCATTGAATATTTTCTGAACCAGATAAGAAACCGTTTATATGTAATACGGCAAATGGCACAGTGTCACCTATGCAAGGGTCACCCAATGCATCAAAGTAATAACCGGACCATACAGCATTTTCTGAAAATACTTTTGATAATTCAGAACATGCATTAACTGTAGAAATAACGGAAAACCCCGAAATAGAATATTGAGAATAATTCGGTAAGTATTGATTGGTTTCAGGCAAAGGAACTCCATAAGCAAACCATTGATAGGAATCTGCTGTTTGTGTCCATAGAGTATCATAATTGCAAAGCCAAGGATGGGAAGTATAAATGGTTGGCGTATGATTACAAAATTGAATAACTGTATCTGTAAAGCTGGTGTGCATTCCTTGCAAATCACAATTTGTTGTAGTTAATGAGAGCGTGTAGGTTCCGTTAGTCAAATAGAAATGTGTTGGATTTGATGTGGAAGATGTATCACCATCTCCAAAATCCCAAAAATATTTTTGCTGTACAGCATGGTTTATTGGACTAAAAATTACTTCATTAATACCAGAACCTATCTGATAGCTATAGTCAGATATTGGTAGTTTCTTAAAATTCCACAATTGTAAACTGTCGAACACTTTTGTTTTGACCGCATTTTTTATGATGGAAGCATCGCTTGCATTTAATCCAAAATTATAAGTAATTAATGTGGGATCCTTTTTAAAAAGGCTTGCATAAAAGCAACATGCAGCAGCATAAGAACCCGCTGCTGAAGGGTGACTTTCATCTGCCTGATACAATTCGATGCCTGGATAATTTTGTCGCAGGTAATTCCACACAACTGAAACAGGAGATACTTCGCCATTAATATGAGTTGTGAGTTTTAAATAACGGTTCCTTATCGTAGTGTCCATACCTTGATAGGTACACATTACAGGGAAGGAAACACAATTTGAGGCATCTCCGTTTTTTCTTCCCCATGTCATATAGGGCATTGTTACTGCACATGGATTATATTGTTTTATCAGGTTATATAAAGCACCACCACCACTGTTAAATTGATTGTAAAACGTAATAGACTCCTGGCTTTGTCCCTGAATAACTACATAATCCCAACCACCAGCCATTATTTTAGTTTGACTGGTAACATCAAGGCTATGATCTATTAATTGATATCCTCCGGGAGTATAACTATCAAAAACCAACGTATCTCCGGCTGACAAGGCAACGTCATGCACTATTTGTGGTAGATTATTAACCCCGGTATAACTGTTTCCAAGGAAGAGCACTTTATTGCTGAGTTGAGCTTTTAATTCATATCCTGAAATACAGAAGAAAGATAAAAACAAAACGATAAGAAAATGATTTATCTTATTGATGGTTGAATGTTTTCGCAGACAATAAGAAACAAAAGTGAAAACTATTGCAGTAATTGTCATTGTTGCCTTTGTTTTGTTTTTCATTTTTTACTGTTTATTTTTTGCAGTCAGTTTGAAGTTCCTTTATCGTCCATGCATGACACCTAACGCCTGACGCTGGAATTTGTTGGCGAATTTACCGATAATTTTTCTACGTACAAAATATTTTCAATTAACTTTTCATTGCCTGCGAGCTTAGAACCGCCAACTAATGCAAGCGTTTGTTAGGTAAAGTTTTTATCTTTTTGTAATTGATTCTAATATTGATTTACGACATTCTTTCGAAATCTTTTGTTCGTTTAATAAATACATATTTTGTCCACGCTCATTTATTTTCACTTCAGGTTTAGTGATTTGAAAAATTTCTAATGTTTCAAGATTAAATAAAACGCCACATCCGTTTGGATTTTCAGAGGTAACAATATTCATATGTATGTAATAGGGTAAAAGTCCAGGGTCATGATACCATGATGCTGAGAAAGTAATATCATATTCCTTATAGTTCTTAAAAAAATCTTTTATGCATTCAGGAATAATTATTTTTTTATCATTTATTGCTAATGTGAAGGTTGCACGGTCGAATTCTGCGTTAGAATATTTTTCAGGAAGTCCAATTAATTTCCCTTCTTTGCTCAGTTTAATAGGTGTGTCCTCATGTGCAAACAAAGCTAATTGCAGCGTCAACATTATTACTATAAGAATCCAGTTTTTCATTGCTTTCAAATTTTACCTAACTTGTTTATATATGCACCTTTTCCCCAATAAGGTGTTCAAAGTCATCCCGAATTAATAAGCTTTGTATGCCTTTAGTAAATATATTTACCCGCAAATGTACAAAATTTTTAATATACCGTTTTTATATCTAAGGGAATTGCTTACCCGACGGCTTGATAAACATTTATTGAACAAATTTATTGTTTTTCCTGAATAGCATAATAAAAATAAGCAGGTTCAAAACCAGTGTTACAATGTTGACTGTTCTTGCAAATGGTGGTGCCCCCTCTGGCCATAGTTGTCCTAACAGAACAATGATATTCAGAACTAAGATTAAAATTAAGATTGTTTTTTTTCTCATAAGTGTTAATTGTTTTTCTGATTGATGCTATGCAAATCTTCGGGAACTGCGTACCCGACGGGTTGATAAACTCTTTGCTGCTATGTTTATTACTTGTTGTTTATTTCATTTTGTTATTAAAACCCGCTTGAAGCAAGCTGCTGTTGGAAACTGGCTTTAGTCTTAGCCAAATCTAGCTAACATTATTTGTTCAACTATTATATTGTCTGAGTTCAGCGTAATAGAATAAGTTGCAAATCCATGATTTCCGGTCATGTAAATAATAGCTTTCGACTCCTTTACTATTATCTTGTACAGTTTTGAATCAAATGAAAATTCAAAGTTGTCACGAATTAGTTTTTCCAACTTAATATAATCTTTTCTAAAATCTTGAATCCCTGTTGAATTTTGAATCGTTTTTCTAAAATTATATTGTACTTCTGAAACAAGAGTTATAGGTTTTGGGAAATAATAATCATTTGCATGTGGATAAGTTTGAGTTGCTATTAATTTATTAATCAAGGAATCATTAAAACCTTTAACATTTAAATAATTCAGTGCACCCGCAATTTGTAGTGCCATAAAATTGCAATCAACATACAATACTCTTGAATTAAATCTTTTGTATGATTTACATATTTTTCTATATGTAGGATATTTCTTTTTAGGTGACATTTTTGCTAATAATGTCCATTCATTATAATCCTGTTTTAGTTTTTCAATTAATTGAGGAGAACTGAATTTAACAAGCACATATAGATAGTCATTGAGGTAATCACTTGTATAAATATCAAAAAGGGTATCAGATTTATAATGTTTAGGAAGAGAGGAATAATAATCAAATAGTTTTTCGCCAGCTTTTGTATTATTAAAATTGTCAGCCAATTCCATAGTTAATTCAGGTAATTCATAAGTAATTATCTTTTTATTAAGATAATGTTTATTCCATAATCCAGTTTTAAATTCTAAATCAATTATTAATGGTGTATAAGATGAATCAATAAAAAATAAGTCTCTTGGGTTTATAATTTCTTTTAACTCATTAATTCCTTTAGTTTTTGCAATATTTATAAGGTCTTCGGCATTGTATATTTTAATACTATCAGAAGAAACAAATGGTTGAGCATCCAATTGTAACATCATAAACAAACTTATAATCAATATGTATATTTTCATTGTGTCCTTTTTAAGCTTGTTGCCAACTTGTATATATGTATGACAAACTCATACAAAGCATGCTATTTTGGGTGGATATGTATGATAAATGTCAAAACTTTATTTCCCCAACAAATATACAACATTTCTACTATCCTGTATTTTTTTTAACAAAAAACCCAAAGCATTTTATTGCATTGGGTTTTGTTTTAGTATTTAAAACTCTAAATGTTTACATAAGCACTATCTCTACTTCGCCTTCTTCGGTAAGGCAGGTGTTGTTAATTAACCCTTCGGGAACTGCGCACCCGACGGTTTAGTAAACAACTGAAATACAAGCTCTATCATTTGCGGGATGACTACTCATGAGTGATGAGTATATACTCCGCAACTGCGGAACGACTACTCATGAATGATGAGTATATACCCAGCAACTGCGGAACGACTACTCATGAATGATGAGTATATATCCTGCAACTGCAGAACGACTACTCATGAGTGATGAGTATATACCCTGCAACTGCAGAACGACTACTCATGAATGATGAGAATATACCCAGCAACAGCAGAACGACTACTCATGAATGATGAGTATATACTCCGCAAAAAACGGATAAGATGCAACTATTAGTAAATTCACTGCAAATTCTTTTCTTCGGAATCGCAGAAAATATGTAGATTTGTATCAGAAAAAACAATAAACGAAACTATGAAATTTCTTTTAAAAATACTGGTAACTTCCCTTGCCGTTATTATTACGGCTTATTTGCTCAAGGCTGGTATTCATGTACCCGATTACACTACCGCTATTGTGATAGCCATAGTGCTCACCTTGCTGAATATTTTCTTAAAACCAATATTAATACTACTCACCATACCGGCTACCATATTTAGTTTGGGGCTTTTTTTGCTGGTAGTAAATGCTTTTATCATATTGCTTGCTTCCAGTTTGGTTCCCGAATTTAAGGTTGATAGTTTTTGGTGGGCGCTTGCCTTTAGCGTTATTTTATCTATTGTCAGCTATTTGCTCGAACTACCCGATAAAATTAAAAAAGGCAAAATAGTAATTATAAAAAAAACAAAGTATGAAGAGTAATATAATCACCCAAAAATCGGAAATAGAAGAAGTAATCAATCAATGCGAAGCCTGCTATATGAGTATGGTTGACGAAAAAGGGATGCCTTACAACCTGCCTTTCAATTTTGCTTACGAAGACAATGTGTTGTATTTTCACTCAGCTCCGGTAGGCAAGAAAATGGAAATATTAAAAGCCAATCCCAATGTATGTATTGTATTCAGCACTGCCCATCAATTGCATCATCACGATGTAGAAGTTGCATGCAGCTATAGTATGAAATTTAAAAGTGTGATAGTTTACGGAAAAGTTGAGTTTATTGAAGACATTCCTGAAAAAACTATTTGGATGAATAAAATTATGCAAAAATACACCCAACGCGATTTTAAATATTCACTTCCAGCCATTACCAATGTAGCTTTATTTAAGGTTGTTTTCGAAAAAGTAAGCGGAAAGAAAAGAGGATACTAAGAAAGGAACAAGCAATTATACTGAGAAGTAAAAATACACAGAGTATATTTGAAACTTAGTAATTTGGAATTACATAAATAAAAGGGGACTTCTATAAATTAATTCTTTGTTATTCAGATAAATATAGGTATATTTGCATATAAATAAATGCAAAAAAAGATGTCATTACAAAAATATAAAACAAAAGGCGAAAAAGGATTATTTGAC
>Ga0247840_10005956_pt1 | contig 17911 bp, 15 predicted proteins | sample LaCruzMarch2015__FD_192404 | JGI IMG/M metagenome (GOLD analysis project Ga0247840, IMG submission 192404) | Freshwater microbial communities from meromictic Lake La Cruz, Castile-La Mancha, Spain - LaCruzMarch2015_17m | ecosystem: Environmental > Aquatic > Freshwater > Lake | place: Spain... | reverse complement strand
GGCGCAACACTCGCTACGGGTGGGTGGTTAGCCCTTACGAGGAATCGCTTCCGATCCCTCTCCCGACCGGGACTTGCACCCGGCAAGAAACGCCAAGCTTCGCTTGGCGCACCAAGACCTGACCCCCTTCGCTGGCGGAGTTCGCCACCGCCGCAGCAGGCGACCCGCTACATCGGCCTGGAATTCGATCGGACGGCAGCAGACCGGGCAGTCCTCAATGTAGCACTGGCTGCCGGCGGAGCAGTCCACCAGGGTAGCGAACTCCTCACCGCAGTAGGGACATTCAATCCCTGGAGGATAAGCACCGGCACGGGCGCGACCCGCGACGCCCTGGAGCACTACCGGCAAGCGGTGAACCTAAATCCGGCAATTGCTCTCAAAAAGTCACAAAGACACGGTACTGCACACCGCGGCACCCGGGCTGAGCCAGGAGATCGTCCTACCCCGTCAGCTGTCAAAGAGTACAGCGACGCTGACCGCGGATGCTGGGCATGGATGGTTCCGCGGGCGCTTGGCTAAGCAGGCTGGACCAGGCCGAGCGCTGCGGGCAGATGGACCAGGTCCTCGGGACGGTCGATGTCACGCAGGCAAGCCAGACGGGACCAGTGCCAGCCGAGTGCGTCGAGCCGCTGTCCCGTGAGCGCGGCGACCCGGTCGCTACCCCAGGGCATCTGCTCGAAGAGCGTGTCATCCATAGAGCGCAAACCCAGCAGGACATAGCCGCCGTCCAGGGCCGGGCCCAGGACGGCGTCTTGATGCTCCAGTCCGGCGAGCGCAGCGCCGAGATAGTCCGGCGAGAGATCGGGGCAGTCGGTGCCGACCAGGATGACGGCCGCGGCGCGGGTCAGGGCAGAGCGGGCGGCGTGCGCCAGGCGCGTGCCCAGGTCCTGGCCCTCCTGGATATGGATGTCGAGGGGCCACTGCGCTGCCAGCCCAACGAAACAGGGGTGATCTGCATCGGGCGTGACCCACAGCTCGACCCGTGCCAGCCCCGCGGCGCAGAGCCGCCCGACGATGTCCTCCAGCAGCCGCCGATGCAGGCGCGCCGCACCCTGCGCACCCAGCGCGGGGATGAGGCGGGTCTTGGCCTCGCCGGCCACGGGTGCGCGCCCAAAGATGAGGATGCGTGCGTCCAGTGCGCAACCGCACGCCGGGCCCCCGCGATGACCTTGCCGCCGGGCTGGCATGACTTAGCCGGCCAGCGCGCCCGAGCAGCTCGATCCCTGTCCGGCGGTGCAGCCATAGCAGTGATCCGCCACCTGGATCGGCAGCCCCGGCAAGCGCCCCACATCGAGGTCGCGCAGGTGCAGGCGCGAGCGGGTACCGGCGCGCAGCGGGAGGTCGAGCATCTGGTTGAAGTCGCAGTCGTAGACGAAACCCCGCCAGTCGATGCTGATCAGGTCGCGGCACATGACCGAGTCGAGGTTATCGGCGCGATGGGCCGCTTTCAGCAGTTGCAGATAGGCGTCGAACTGGCCCTTGGAGATCAGCGTGCTGCCGAAGCGCTGGATCGGCATATTGGCCAGCGTGTAGAGGCGGTCGAACCGGACGTCGTGCTCCTCGGCAAGCCGCGCCCGATAGGCCGCCTCCAGGTCCCTCTGCGCGGGCGGCAGCTCCGGGCCCTGGGGGTTGTAGACCAGGCTCAGCACCAGCGCGGAATCGCCGCGGCCGTAACCCAGGGCGTTCAGCCGTTTCAGGCCGGCGATGCTGGCGTCGAACACACCCTTGCCGCGCTGCGCCTCGACCGCTTCGCGCAGGTCGCCGGGCAGCGAGGCGATGATCTCGACGCCCGCGGCGGCCAGGAATTCCGCCAGGTCCTCCTGGCCGGGTTCAGCGAGGATGGTCAGATTGCAACGGTCGATGACGCGGACCCCCAGGGCGCGTACCCTGGTCACGAGGTCACGAAAGTCCGGGTGCAGCTCGGGCGCGCCGCCGGTGAGGTCCAGGGTCTCGATGCCGCCGCGCGCCAGCACCGCCAGGATGGTGTCGATGGTGTCCCGGTCCATGCGCTCGGTGCGGTTCGGCCCCGCCGCGACATGGCAATGCAGACAGGACAGATTGCAGCGGTAACCTAGATTGGCCTGCAGGGTCTTCAGGCCGCCGCGACGAATCGCGGAAAAGTCGCTCTCGCGCAAGCGGGGGAGTGTGGAATGCATGGTCGATTGGCCTGGCTCAACTGATATGGAGGTTTAGGTCACCTTGCAGAGCACGCATTGGTAAGCCTGCGGCGAAAGGACCTTGTGCGCCGCATCGGCCAAGCGGTTGAACCGGCCGGTGTCGGCGTTGTAGACGAAGAGGAGCCGCGGGCGTGCGTTCACGGCCGGTTCGCCGGTGCACGGAGCGCCGAGTGGTGCACGCGGTACATGGAGGGCGGGACGAGGAGCCGCCGCCGCCCCGATGGAGGTGCAGGCACGGCGAGATTGCCGTGATGCAACAGGATCACGGCGACCATGACGGCCTTGTAGAGTACGAAGGTCTGAAGGCTCATGCCGAGGGCGACGACCACGGGCCGGTGGCCGACCCACAGGTCAAGCATCATGCCGCCTCACCCTGTGGGATCACGCCGCGTTGCCGTTCGTAGAGGGCCGCGAGGCGTGCGGGCGGGGCGCCAAGCAGGAAGCGTGCGAGCAAGAGGCCGTTGGCCAGTTGCTGTCGCGCCGGCCCGTTAGCCAGAAAGCGGCTGGCCGAGGTGGTCACCGGGCTCGCCAGCTTGGCGATGCGACTGCACCGGCGCACGCGGCGGGCCAGTTCCACATCCTCGAACAGCGGCCAGTCGGGAAAGCCGCCGACGGCCTCGAAGAGGTTGCGCCGGATGGTCATGGCCTGATCGCCGAAGGTCGTCAGCCGCGACTCGAAACGCGAGCCCAAGGCATAGGCATCGAGCAGCCAGTGGCGCTGATCGAAGGCGAGCCGGAAGCAGGCCATGCCGATCCCGGGGTCGCGAAAGGCGGCCTCGAGGACCACGCCGGCATCGCGAGGCAGGTCCGTGTCGTCGTGCAGGAACATCAGCAACTCGCCCGCGGCGGCGCGCGCCCCGCCGTTGCACTGGGTCCCACGACCGCGCGGTGCCCTGACCAGTCGCCAGCCCTCAGGCAGAGGCGGCGGCGCCGCGAGCGGACCCAAGTCGTCCGGCTCGCAGAGAATGATCTCCGCGCCGGGGAGACGCGCGGCCGTCCCGGCGCAGCGCTCACGTAGCGCCGTGCTCAGGCGCCGGGTCGGGATGACGACGGAGACTGGCCGCATCGGTAAACGACTTCAAAGTGAAGGTGCTAAGTTACGTAGGTGGGTGCGCCGGGATTTGATAAAACCCCCCAGCATCCCGGTCCTTCGGCTCGGCACGGCTCGGCGCTCCGCATCCGGCGCTTCTCGCGTCGTCACCGGGCTTGGGGATCGCTGTCGGGGTGGCGCGGATAAGCGGTGGGCACACCGCAGGACGGACATGCCAGCGCCGCAGGCCGGGCGCCAACAGCCGGCGGAGTGCGCAGTGCCGGCGCCGCTGGGCCTTTGGCAGGCCACACCGGGCCGGGGGATCCTGCACCCCGCGAATGACCGTTCGGTTGCGATGCGCCTTGACTGCGGACCCGACGCTGCAGCCCGAGCTCGTTGCGGATGGTCAGGCCGACCTTGAGAAAACCGCCATTGCCGGCCAGGAAGGTCCCCCGCCCGCCGACCCGGCGGATAGCCGATCCACCGCCTTGCGGATTGGCCGAGGCGGCAGTGGATGTGGCGCGCGGCGCGTCGGTACGGACATCAAACAGATCGCAGGAGACTCGTGGGGTCGCTGTCGATGCGGTATCGGGATCGCGGTCGTCAGCGGCGTGCCCCGCTCCGGCCACCGCGAGCGAGAGTATCAGGGCCATCAGCAGCGGTCGGAGCGTCATGGGGCATCCCCAAAGTTCGGCCCGGTGCGCGGTGCCCCCGGATAGACATCCATCGAGAGGGTCGGCCATGGCGGCAGTGTGCCGCGGCTCTGCCGGTGGGTACGAGGGCTCAAGGTGCGGGTTTTCGGCGGGAATGCGGAAGACTGGCGGATCGGATCGCCGCCATCAGTGGCAGCGCCCGAAGGAGTGGGATTGGTCAGTCGCGAGGATGCTCGCCATGCTGGGGATGCCCGAGCGACTCCACCACGAGGGTCGCGAGCGGCGCGCGCGCGATGCCCACGCGACCGTCGTCGAGCCGGGGTCGCATCCAGCGGTAGAAGAACAGCGTGACCAGCGCACCGCAGTGGATGCCGTCGGCGTCCGGGTCCATGAGCAGGATCACACGGCGGAGTCATCGCGTCGGTTAGCAGCGCCAGGACGCAGCGCCCCTCAGTCGGCCAGCAGACCGAAGACCCAGCGGTCCCGCTGCGCATCGAAGCCCCGGACGTAGAGTCGCCCCCGGTCACCCAGCCGCACCAGGACGCGGCCATCGGCACCGGCCCGCAAAGCGATGCCGTCCGGGTCGATCTCCACCGGTTCGCCTACCGCCCCCGCCACATCGGCCGTATAGACCTTGATCTCCAGAGGCGGCGCGTCGAGCTAACAGTAGAGCCGATTGGATCGCAGGCCCATCACCGTCGCGCGCCGACGTGGCCGCTCGGCCTCGGGCAGACCCAGGCGCGCTCGGGAAACGGCCGAGGGCGGGATCGAAGCGCCCGCACGGTTCCAGCGCCTTCACACCCGCTCCATGGCCACGACGCCCGACTTGATGTACCGATGAGTCCCGCCGAAGTTGATGTCCAGGATGTCCCGGTCGCGAATGCCGACCACCAGGCCCTCGCCGAAGAAGGGATGGCGCACCCGGTCGTTGATGCCCCAGTCGCCGGGGGGAACCGGCACCGTCGGCGGTTGGTAGCACTCCTCAAGCCCCACTTCCCCGAGATACCGGTTGAGCACCGGTGCCGCCTGAAGCGACGCCTCCGGCAAGGGTGCCTCGGGGTCGACGCCGGACAGCCGGCGGGTAATCGCCTCCCCGAGTGCCGTGCTGGTGCGCAGATTGGCCTCGAAGGCGAAGGGGCTGGCGGCGCTCTTCGTCCGACCGGGACCCCGGGTAGGGATGCCGAGCCATACCGCATCGAAGCGCGCATCCGGCGGCACCACCAGCAGGAGTCGTTCCTGGACGCGGGTCATTGCCACATAGGCGAGCCGCCGTTCTTCCTCAGGCATTGGCTCGGCACCGGCTCGCCGCGACGGGAACAGCCCGTCTTCCAGCCCGGTGACGATGACCAGGGGGAACTCGCGCCCCTTCACCTGGTGAATCGACGACAAGAGCACGGCGTCGCCACCGGCCTCATAGCGCTCCCGGGCCCGCCGCAGGGCATCCATGCGCGCGACGAACTCACCCACCGTGGTGCGGGTGCGCACCGCCCAGTCCAAAAGCGTCTGATAGGCCAACTCCTTTTCGGCCGCCGCCTCACTGGTCGCCGCGGTGGCGAAGGCGCTCACCAGGTCGGTGGTGCTGGCATAGAACCGCAGCGCATCGGCGGCCGGCAGGTCGGCCCACCCCAGGGCCTCGTGCCATACCTGCGCACGATCGGCGATCCGCGTTGCATGATAGGGCTTCTTGGCCTGGCGGGCGGTCTCCATGAGCAGGGCCGGGGCCTGCGCGGGTGCCCGCAGAATCCCATCCGCCAAGGCATCCAGGGTGGCCGCCGTCAGCCACAGGGTCGGCGTCGAGAGCATGTACCGGACGATCTCGCGCACCCGCGGCTCGGCGAAGAGGGTGCCGGCGGCCAGGCGCAGGTAGCCCAGGAGCCCGGCGATCTCGGGGACCCGAAAGAGGTCGTCCTTCGCCTTCACATAAGGGATGTCGCGCTCCAGCAGGGCCAGTTCCAGGCTCAGCGTCTGGGCCCAGAGCCGGGCGAGGACCGCGATCTCGCGCAGCGACCGCCCGGCGCGGCGCCAGCCGTCGATGGCCGCCACCACCGCGGACTGGTCCCCGGCCGAGGTGGCGCGGATCACGTCGATGCCGGTGTCCGGCGTGGCCGGCGCCGAGACGCAGAGGGTATCCATGCGGTTGCGATTGTGGCCGATCAACTGGGCGGCGGCCAGCGACACCCGGTGGCCGAAGCGGAAGGTCAGGGACAGGGTGTAGCGGGTCGCCCCGGGGAAGTGCCGGGCGAACTCCTCCCCCATGATCTCCGGTCGCGCACCCCGCCAGGCATAGATGCACTGCGAATCATCGCCGACCGCGTTCAGGTGCGCCCGGGTGCCCAGCAGTTGGATCAGCAGTTCGACCTGGACGCGACTGACATCCTGGAATTCATCGACCACCACCAGGTCCAGTTTGTTGGTGACCAGCGCGAGCGCCTTGGGGTTGGCGCGCATCACCGCCACCGGCTCCGACAGCAGATCGGCGAAGAACCGCAGACCAGCCCGCTCCCGCGCCTTCTCAAAGAGCGCAAAGGCCCGCACGAAGTAGGCGCAGGACGGCAGCAGGCCAAAGGTCCGGAAGGCGTCCGCCGCGGACAGCAGGTCCGACTTGACCAACCCGATGAAGGCGCGAAACGCCTCCAACGCGTCCTGGCTCGGGTACTCGTCGCTGCCCGCCTCTTTCAGCGCCGTCAAGGCGGCCTCGCGGGCGAGTTTCTTCTCCACGGCCTCGCTCGTCTCCAGGCGGCGGCGGGGCAGCAGTTCATGCTTCTCGAACAGCGCGGTCAGGGATAGTCCCAGGCTGTGGAAGGTGGACACCTTGGGCGCGGCGCGGTGCGTCGGCAGCGCCCCCGCCAGCCGGGTCTGAAACTCCTTCGCCGCTTCGCGGTTGAAGGCGAGCACGCGGATGCGTTCCGCCGGGACCCCCTGCTCCAGCAGGAACAGGACCCGGCCGACCAGCATGTGGGTCTTGCCCGAGCCGGCCACGGCGTAGGTGAGGCTGTGGCCACCGGGGTGCTCGATGGCGCGCAGTTGTTCGTCGGTGTAGTTCATGGATCGCGCTTAGTGGTCCCGCATCGGTCGCACCGGTCGCACCGTCAGGCGCAGGCCCTTCTTGGTTCGCTTCGTGACCGGCCAGGGTGGGCGTTCGTAATTGGCGTCCTGCGCGCACAGGTACAACAGCAAGGACAAGAGTCTCCCATAGACCGACTGAGCCGCGGCGGCAAACCCGTCCGGAATCCCACCGCCCGCGACGACGGCGGCGATCCCGTCCCGCCACTGCGCCTCGACCTGAGCAAGCCCTTCTTCCAAGGTCCCGACCAACGGGACATGCCCGATGGCAAGTTGGTTTCCCGCGCCCGGCTTGCCACAGGCCGTCGCCCCGGGACCCAGTTGCCCTGGGTGATCGCCGTCTCGAACGGGTCCTTGGGTGCCAAATCTTGGCACCTGCACTTGCAGCCGGATCATGGCGCCCTGTTTCCCACGAAAGAGCATGGGCTGGACCGCCCCGGGCACCAACCAGACCAGCGCTTCGTCACCGGCAGCCAGCAAATGAGGCGGGGTCCACTGGCCTGGCTTTCCGGACTCAGGCGCAGACGGTGCGGGGCCCATAATAAGCGCTGGGGGACCTGCGGCGCAGGCCTGGATGGCGCGGGGAAAATCCATCGGGACTTTCCGGGCGGGTCATGGGTATGATTGCGGACCGCCCGCCGCGTCCCCGCCCGGATGCGACCCTGTGCGACCGTGCGCTCGCCGACAGCCAAGACCTGCTTACCCAGTGGCTGCGCACCGCGATCGGCAAGGGCGCCATCGGTGGGCCATGGGACGGGGAATTCCCGCGGTATGCCTGGCTCAAGACTGGCGGAATGGCTGGCGACGCATTGGTGGCTGTTACTCTCCGAGGTCCCGGCGCCGGGTCGGGAAGATTACGAGCGGCGGCATAACCTGCGGTTCGGGCGCGAGGGCTTCGCCCTACCGGATTTGTCGATCGAGCCGAGCGGCGAACGCACGTCGCTCAAGTGGCGCGCCTTCGATCTGCCGGATGCCCGCATCGGCTTTACCGGGGCCGGGGCCTGCAATTTAGAGCTTGAGGGCGTTCGTCAAAGCTTTGCCGATCTGATCGAAACCGTCCTGGCGCGACTCGACCAGCAGGGCGTTGCGGAGACCTAGGTTATCGGGTTGCGCGGACACTGCGCCAAAGACTCGGTCTCGCTGCCGAGCCGCTCGGCAGCGATGCCGACCTGACCGCGGCGCTCAAGATACCGAGCCTCGGTTATACCCGCTTTGGCGAGCCCGGCGCGAGGCGGTGGCTGGACGGTCTGCTCGAGTGCGCCGACGACGAGGGGCCGGCCTTTCGGACTACCAAGTCGTGGGATCAGCAGGTGCGCTTCGCCTTCTGCCGCGGGCTATTCGAGTACCTCACTGTACCCGATACCCCGTCCGCGCTCACGACTGCCGCGAGGACCGATCGGCAACAGCGCAACCGCGCCTTTGCCGCCGAGTTTCTGGCACCCGCCGACTGGCTGCGCGGGCGTATCGTGGGGACCTGGGCGAGTGCGGACGAGATGGACGATTGGGCAGCGAAGCTGGGGGTTTCGGAGGAAGTCGTGCGGCGTCAGATACAGAATCATCGGCTGGCGGTTGTCGAAGGGATGGGATGATTGCTGGAAGCGAATCGCGCAAACGCTTCACCGGTCGGCAAAACGCTCGATCAACCCCAGGCTCCAGGGCAGGGCGTGACTATGCGAGAGCTTCCACCAGTCCCATCGATCCGTGAAACGCTCGATCAGATCGGTATCAAGCAAATAGTGGCTGCAAAGACCTGTGATCGCAAAATGCGGATGCCGCCGAAGGAGTGTCGGAAACCTTTCTCGCTCCGCGTCATCTTTGGCCGAAGCCGCAATGGACAGTAGGCGATCCGTCGCTCGGGTCAAGGCTCGATTCATTGTCGGGACCAAGGCGAAACCGGATTTAGACGACTGCGCGCTCATGTCATCGAGTCTTTTTGTATTGTTAGAACGTCGATAGCCTGAGGCCGGCTCTTGGCGAAGCATGACCATATGATCCATCATGGAGTACCGCGGGGCATCGCCGGATCGGGAGTCCGGCACTCGGCGTCGCGGCGCTCGATCTATCCTCGGGTTAGAAAGGAATGTCGTCGTCAAAGGGCATGCCCGAATCGGGTGGCAGAGCACACGGCGGCTTGGCCGAGGTTTGCGAATCGGAGCCTTCGGCATCGCTGTCGAAAAGATCCTCGGAATCGCATTCTTCGTCCGTTGGCGGAATCGGAGTCTCCGCCATCAGCCCCGCGACTTCCTCTTGGCTCAAGCCCTGGAAAAGCTCCGGCACATGCCGCGCCGCGCCAGCCATCCAGCGTCCGGCAAACCGCTCAAGCAGATCCAGACTCCAGGGCAGCGCCGCATTGTCCGACAGCGCCTCCCAATCCCACCCTGCATCGAATCGCTCGATAAGCTCCAAGGTCCAGGGCAACGCCGGATCGGCTCGACAGCAGATTTCGGAGCCGACCGCGTTCGCGCGCCTCGCCGTCGTCGGAATCGGCAGCTTGCTCGGCCATTTGCGCCAGGTCATCTTCGAGCCGCAGCACGGTTGCGTCGAGCGTCAATCGCTGTTCGTCGAAATAGGCGTCCCAATCGGCGAGATCCTTCAGCGTGCGATAGGTCTCGCTAGCGCGTAGTGCCTGAATCTCCGCGGCAAGCCGGTCGAGATCGTGACGCAGCACGATGATTGCGTGCCGCAATGACTCGGCATCGCTCAGGACCATGCCATGACCGTTGCTCCAAGGCGATGGCGAGGCGAACCGCGCGCCCGCGGCCAGCCTGTTTGCACAGGATATCGACGAGGGTGCCGTCGGCGAAGCGGGCGACCGCGACCACGATCTCTCCGGTGGCCACATTCAGGCGTTTGGCGATTTCTTGTTGGATTCTTTCGAAATAGGCCGTGGTTTCCATGCGCATTATCTAAGTTATTAGCCTCAGACGCGCCGCGATCGGCACCTGCTCGACCGCCGCCGAGCCTGTCCGGCCGGCGGGATCATTTGGGCGGAATCTGTCGGCACCCATCGGTCAGTACGAGACGGCCGGGCTTGGCGGCGCCGGAAGCGCCCGCACGACGGGGCGGAGCGTCGGCGAGGCTGGACTAAGGTCTCGAGCCAGCCAGCCGGGTCACACAGCCGTCCCGCAGCGGACGCGTCGGCAGACGGCTTGAACATTCCGGTTTCGGCCAAAAGCCGTCCCAGGGCTGTCTCATCGAGCGACCGCAATCAGTCCTTCAGTAGACGCCTGTCCGGCTAATGGACCCATCGTATCCTGCTTTCCTGGTTATCTCCCGCATCGGGGGATTTGCCATCAGGCCGGGAGCGCACTGACACGTACCGCCACACTCAGCGATGGGTGCTGATCGGGCCGGCCCAGGTAGCTTCCCGCCACCGGCGGCACGACCTCCGGGTGGCGTGCCACGGCGGCCGCAATGTGATGGTTGCCCACGACCTCGCCGCTGGTGGGATCGAACCCCTTCCAACCGGCCCCGGGCAGGTAGACCTCGGTCCAGGCATGGGTCGCAGCGTCGTCGGCGCCGCTGCCAGGGGTGTGCAGATAGCCGCTGACGAAGCGGCTGGCCAGCCCCAGATGGCGGCACGCCTCCATGAGGAGGGCCGCAAAGTCGCGACAGGAACCACTATTGCACCCCAGCGTCTGTGCCGGTGGCTGGACGCCGGGTTCCTCCCGCATCTGGTACTGAAATCCGCCAGCAATGGCGCGGTTCATCTGGTCCAACAGCGTGAAGGTCTCGATGGGCCGCCGCAGGCCCAGGCCGTCCAGCCAGTCCGCGACGGCGGGCTGGTCGCCCGGGTAGACCACCTGCCGGAAAGGTGCAAGTTCGATCCCATCCTCCTGCGCATAGTCGAAGGGGTGGATGACGGCATAGTCGTCCACCAAGAAATCGAAGGGGTTGTCCTCGTAGTGCTGAATGACCACGCTGCTGGCGATGTGTAACCGATCGGCAGGCTCGGTGAAGGCGACCATCGCAACCGAATTGTCCAATACGTCGCGTTTCCACTGCACGGTATGGGCGGGAACGATCTCCAGGAGTGAAGATTCGATCCTGAGGTTATGGTTCTCCCGCGGGCGCAACAGCAAGCGATGGGGCAGCAGCGATACGGGGGTGGGGAACCGGTACTCGGTGACGTGGCTGATAGTGATACGCCGCACGGGGAATCGCTCCTGAGTTGAATCCAACGCATGACCTGAGAGTGCCGATCCGGACACCTCGACCTGCTGCTCGCGGTCCGCCGAGAAAGCAGATCAACCCATCGCCGAGGAGGCCAGAGACTACCGAGCCCCGGACGGTTCACTCTCGCCGCAATCAGCCGGCCAGCCCCTCGGCCTTCAGGGTCTCCTGAACTGCTGAGCGCTGAAGATTCGGTTTTACTGGGGGAATGCGGGAAACGGGGGCTACCGAGGCGTCGAGCGCCTTGAGCGCGGCGCCATCAGTGCAAGACGCGGGGCATCTTTCCCAGCCCCAGGTCCCACAGGGCGCACAGCAGGTCCTGCCGCGTCTCCAGGGCTCGCACCAGCGCCTCCTCGACCGACTCCCCGGCCATACCGTCGCCGTTCAGGATCGACTCGACGGACTCGCCGTCCGGGCACTCGACCCACGCGGCGCCGAAGCCGGCGAGCCAGTCGCGCAGGGCCTCGCAGTCGTCGATCGGCGGATAGAAATCGGGATCGTCGGTTCCGCCCTTGAACACCGCCCAGCCGGCACCGAACCAGCCGAACTCAGCGATTCTCGACGGGAGGCTCATGCCGGGAACCTGCGCGCGCGTTGCGCTCGCGGACCCTGGCCGTGCCTGTCCGGAAACGGTCTCGATCCCTGCGGACGCAACTGTTGCTCGGGTTCTGCCGCGGGACGCGCCTGCCTGAACGCAACGCCGTCCAAGGGTCGAAGCTGGTAGCGAGCAACCGAGAAGGGCACCTCGCCCTCAGCCGACGCGATCACCCGGTAGCGCGGCTGGACGGGCCGCGGCCGTCCCGCGGGCGTCACCGACCCCCGGCGCTTCTCAGGGTCGATGATCTCGGCCAAGGCACCTTCGTACTCGGGATGGAACGCCGAGCGCTGGAGGATGGCGAGGTCACCCACGTTGAAATCTGGAGACATGGCGGACGAGGTAGACATCAGAAAACCCTGCTGGGAGACTGCGATATAGCATACACGATCCGGCTTGCTGCGTGATAAGGGGCGCACCTGCCGACGACATGCGAATCGTCGCACAGCTTAGCGCACCGTGTTGGCTGCCGCGACTCCTTGAGCGGTGTTGACCGGCACCGCGTGGATTATTGGACCCGGGCGACCCGGTCTTGGCAGTCCATGCGCGGCATTCCTCGCACACGTATCGCGGGAGCCCTGTTCTTCTTAATATAACAACAACAAACAACAACTCGGCCTGCCGCTGGGCCGCCTGGACCGACGACACAGGCCGCCGGACTTGGTGCTCCACTCGGGCCGCGGGACGATACGGCACCGCCGCCGCCCTTGCCCGGTGGCGGCTCGAAGCGCACCCGGACCACCGGCAAGACGAGCGGTCGACCAACGCGGCTGATGAGCTGACGCCTGCCTGTCTCCTAGGGCCGAGGCTGGCGTCGGCCCGGTCCTCGCAGACGAGGATGCTGATAAGTTCAGTTGGGAGGCGCATAATTAGGGGCTGAGAACCTCGTTGTGACAGTGCAACCTCGGCTGATTGGGAGAAAATGAATTGAATGATGTAGCCAATCCTATTGGTAACACCAGTGAAAATGAGCGCCGTATCGCGGAGCTGAATGTCGGCCCGGCGCCGTGCTGGTCCAGTACGCAAACCACCAGCCGGTGGCTGCCGGGACGGCTGGAATAATGGCCAAGTACCCGCGCGCCCAATTCTCCCCGGCCAAGGACGAGATCCTGGCCATTGCCATCATGCGCGAGTCGGTCGTGAAGCATGACATTCGGCCACTGCTCGACAAGCTGCTGCCGCTCGTCGCAACCCGCGAGGTGGCCATTGCCTGGGAAGGAAAGGTCACCTTCTTCTTCGACGGCTGGGACCAGGACCCGCGCGAAACCGCGGAGATCCCGGCGATCCGCTCCTACTTCCTGGACGTAACGGCCGAGTTCCCCTACTGGTTTCATTTCGTCGAGAAGGTCGGGGATACCTTCTGGCACGTCCTGCGCCTGCTGTGCCGGGGCCACCGGGAGCAAACCCAGCCGGGGATGATCGGGTGGCAGTTCGATGACCACGAAGAACTGTTCCGCCAGATCAATCTGCTGCTGGGCTACATGAACGGGCTGTACGACCGACTCGGCCTGCCCGAGGAGATGAACGAACGCATCTCGCAAGAGATCGCACAACTCATCGAGTGCTCGTTCGAGTGAGCAGGGCGGGCACCGGCCACGCTTTCCCCGGCGCGGTGGAACAGCGCGACAACCCGGCCTTGCGCGGGTTGCCGGTGGTGGTCGGCGCCCAGCCCGGCGGACGCGGGGTGGTCGCCACCTGCTCCTACGAGGCGCGCCGGTTCGGCATCCACTCGGCCATGCCGATCAATGAGGCCCACCGTCGCTGTCCGACTGCGGTCTTCCTGCGCCCGCGCATGGCGCATTACCTGGAGGTCGCCCGCCAGATGCGCGCGGTCATGGCCACGAAGTAATCATCACTCGGCAAAGCCGGGCGTTTCTTTCGCTGGCTCCTCAAAGAGGTCTAATCACTAATGCATGTCAGCTCAAGAGTAGCGACTGATTGATCGCGCCAGCCAGGCCCTGGTGCCAGAAATATCCAAAAAATAGCGCGCGAGGATTTCGCGCTCTATCCAGGGCGGCAGCAGCGGTTGGAACTTACTCAACCGGTAGTTTGGGAGCGTCTGCGCAATCTCTTGCCACAGTTCCTCGTTTTCCCAGAATGCCGTCTGGCTGAGTTTCCCGAGTTCATCGCGCAACGCTCGCCCCTCCAGACCGGGTCCTCGCAGGCGGACCAGGACGTTGTCCGTGGTGATCGTCCAATCGTCGGACAGATACTTCAGAGCATGGCGCAGTGTGGCGTTGATGGCGCCGCCGGCAAAGGTCCACCAGCGGATCTCTTCGTGATCCAGTTCGATGCCGCCGATCCCTGGTGAGAGGATGTCCCGCATTGCCGTACGCCTGGCCACGAGTGCTTCGCGGGCGGGTGCGGACAGATAGGGATAATCGTCATCAACGGTGAGGACTTCGAGGATGCGCTGACACAGGGTGTGCCCCAGGAACTGTGGAAGGTATCCCCCCCAACTGGGCTGCTTGCCGCGCGGCGCCGCGTCGACAACGACGCGCCGGTCGTCGTGCTGAACGTGCAGAACAGTCCAGGCACGCCCGCTGAGCAAGAAGCAACTCACGCCGTCCACCAACCGGTCCACGAACCCCTGATTCAGACTGCCCAGCGGCCGGCCGGCGGAGGTCTGAACCGTATAGCTTTGGGGGCTTGAAAAGACCGAATAGAGGTCGCGGAAATGGCGGCGGCCAAAGGCGCGCTCGATCGTCGGGCCAACCACCAGCCGACCGCTCGCGAGCCGCAGCGAACGTTCCCGCAGCATCCAGTCGACCAATCGATCGAACTCCTCGCGGGCGACTCCGTGAAAGTCGGGCACCGGCTTGAGCATCGCCCAGGCGTCCTCGGGACCGACCCCGTCCTGTGCCAGGGACAGGGCGACCAACTGGTGGATCAGGACCGGCCAGCAGCGGTCATTGATAGCGATCGATTCCACCCAGCCGTCCCGCGCGAGTTCGACCAGGGCGATCGCCTGAACCACCGCGTCGGTATTCCCGCAGAGAAAGGTCGTGTTCGCCACCTGACCGGCGCGCCGGCCGGTGCGCCCCATCCGCTGCAGAAAGGAGCCGACGGTGTCCGGGGCCTCGGCCTGGAGCACGAGGTCCAGGTCGCCGACATCGATGCCGAGCTCGAGCGTCGAGGTGCAGACGATGCAGGCCTCGGCCCCAGTCTGGAAACTCGCCTCCGCGAGGTCCCGTTCTTCCTTCGAGATCGCACTGTGATGCACCATCACGGCGGAGCCCAGGCGGCGCATCTCCTCGGCAAAGGTCTCCGTCAGCGCGCGGGTCTGGCAGAAGAAGAGGCTCTTCACCCCCTGGGCCAGCTTGGCGGCGCCGGCCGCGAGCGCCGTGCTATCCGGGCGATAGACGATATGCAGCCGCCGCCGGCCGGGTTCAGACGGCGGGGCTATGACGCGCCCCGCCCGCTCGGAGGTCCCGCCCAGCCAGCGCAGAATCGTCTCGGGGTTGCCGACCGTCGCGCTCAGACCCACGCGCTGCAGATCGTGACGCGACAGCCGGGCGAGCCGCTCGATGATGCTCATCAGGTGTGCGCCCCGATCCGTGCCGGCCAGGGCGTGGACCTCGTCGATCACCAGGACCCGCAGATCGGCGAAGAGCGCGGCGGCATCGACCCGGGGCGACATCAGCATCACCTCCAGGGACTCCGGCGTAGTCATCAGCAATTCGCCGGGTTCGCGCAGAAATCCGCGGCGCTCGTGCTGCGGGGTATCGCCGTGCCAGACGAAGCGGCGCAGGCCCACCATCTCCGTGTAGAGGTCCAGACGATGGGACTGGTTGTTGAGCAGGGCCTTGATCGGCGCGACGTAGACGGCCGCAACCGCCTGCGTGGGCGACTCGATCAACCCCGACAGGATCGGAAAGAGCGCGGCCTCCGTCTTGCCGCCGGCCGTCGGGGCCAGGACGACTGCATTGCAGCCGTCAAGCAGCACGGCGGCGGCCTCCTCCTGGACGGGCCGCAGACTCGACCAGCCCAGCCGCCCGACGATGGCCTGTTGCAGCCGGGGCGGAAACCGGGCGAAGACGCTCACCAGGAATCCTGCGCCGGTACCAGGTCGTCGTCCTCATCCGGGATCGCGGGTCGCGCGCCCGCCATCCGGTAACGCTCCTCGTCGCTCAGGTCCGACGGCGCGAAGCCGTATGCGGCCGCCGGATCGTAGTCCGGATTCTCATCCACCAGGTCCATCTGGGTAATGAGTTCGCGCAGGAACTGGCGCGGGACCACGCCGACATCCCCCTTGAAGCCGCGGGTCACCTCGGCCACCAGGCGCTCGATGAAGGCGTCGTCGATGCACCGCTCGATCCGTTCGTGGTCGCTGGTCGGATACAACGCGCGCAGCCGCACCGCCACCGCCCGCAGGCGCTCGGCCGTGAAGGGCGTGAGCTCCAGTTGGGCCTGGCGCAGACTGGCGAACCGCCCCTGCTTCAGGAACCGAATCCGCTCGTGCAGCGGCGCAAGCCCGGCGACCCCGTGGCGGGAGTCGAACAGCTCCGGCGTGCCCGTGAAGACCCACAGCAGGCCCGGATAGGACCCGGCCGCATCGGCAATCTGGCGGATGCCGTTGAGCGACTTGTGGCGCGAGTCCTTACGCATCCGCAGGATGGTCTCGGCCTCGTCGATGACGATGGCGAGCCCCTTGAAACCGGCCGCCTTCACGATCTCCAGCACGCCGCGCAGATAGTCCAGCGCACTGCTGCTCTCGATGTCGCCCTTGATGCCCGCCGCCTTCTTGGCCGAGGCCGCCACATTGCCGCTGCCGGAAAGCCAGGAGATCAGGGCACCCGCCTCGCCTACCTCGCCCCGCTGTTTCAGGTCAAAGATCGTCTGGATCACCCGCACGAAGTCCTGGGGCGCCCGCCCGCCGGTCAGGGCCGTGAGGTCCTCATCCAGGCGGCATCTCACCTTGAGGTCGAAATCGGGGGCATCCTCATCCCCCCCGGCCGCGATCAGCCCCTCCTCCACATGCGCGATCCAGCGGTCCAAGATGTCCCCAAGCGCACCGCGCGGACACAGGTTGGTGCCAAGTTCGGTCACCACCTTGCGATACACGTCGTCAAAGCGCTGGAACCGCAGGTCGTTGTCCGAGACCACCACAAAGCTGGTCGCAAACCCCTGGGATTGGGCATCCACCAGGGTCAGCCGGGCCATGAAGGTCTTGCCGCATCCGTAATCACCGCGCAGGAACTTGACCGTGCCCTCGCCGTGGCGGACCAGGTCGAGCTGCCGGCCCATCTCCAGGCGCTGCTTCTCGATGCCGACCGCGAAGGTATCGAGCCCCCGCTCGGGCACCAGCCCCTTGCGCAGGGCCTCGAACAAATGCTCCAGATCGTGGCGGGTCAAGGTTGTCATAGGTAACGAATCACAAATCAGTTAAACAAGGAATACCATCCTCGTTGTCGTTGTCGTTGTCGTTGTCGTGATCGTAGTCGGAGAAGCGATTCCATTTGGCCGGATCAGTTCGACGGCGGTCGGGTTTCGACGAGGTGCGAGAGAATCCTGGCCTTTATGTATAGTCCGGGTTACGACCACGACCACGACCACGAACTTCAATCTCCCCTGTCTTTGACGTAGCGTTTTACGCCGCCAACGACATCGATGCGAACGCCGAAGGGGATGTTGCGGGCGTGGTCCTCGAAGTGCACAGCGAAACGCCGCGCCGCCCGCTGTCCGCCGAGCAGCGTCGCAACCTCGGACTCGGTCACGGCACCATGGGCGGCGAGATGGGCAAACACCTGCCGGAGCGTCTCGTCGGCAAAGCGAGTGAGCCAATCCGTTCCCGCGTCATCGCCACTCGTGCGCTCCCCTGCCGGTGCTGATCGTGATAGCACCACCGCAAATCGGCCCTCGACCGTACAGGGCGTGACGTTGGCCGCCGCGGTCGGATGGACCAGTTCCACCAGGACCCGGGCATCGTCCGCGCCGGTCAGCCGGAAGAACAGTTCCAACGGCTGCCCCACCGTCGCCTGGAGTCCGCCCCCGGCCAGCCTCCCCCCGCCCCGGACCTGGCACAGGTCCACCTGCACCGCGGCCGCCTCCGGCACCCGCAGCGCCAACTCCACCTCGGTCGCCCCGCCGAAGTCCAGCGCCCCCTGACTCCGGGGAACTACCTGCACCTCGATGCAGTGCATCCCGGCCACCGCCTCCAGCGCGCGCGCCTCGATCCCGTACTGCATCGTGTCGACCCCGGCGGCGGCACGGTGCTCCA
>Ga0247840_10005955_pt1 | contig 17915 bp, 15 predicted proteins | sample LaCruzMarch2015__FD_192404 | JGI IMG/M metagenome (GOLD analysis project Ga0247840, IMG submission 192404) | Freshwater microbial communities from meromictic Lake La Cruz, Castile-La Mancha, Spain - LaCruzMarch2015_17m | ecosystem: Environmental > Aquatic > Freshwater > Lake | place: Spain... | reverse complement strand
CACAACCCATTAATTATAAATTTGTTGTTGCGTCTAATCATTTCATCATCAATCAAATTATGCTTTTGTAATAAATCACAATAAACACTAAAATCTAGAGGACGTTCATAATCCACTTTGTAATCGGTATTCGTTATGGAGACTCCTCTGTGTTTAAACACTTCGTTCATCCAATGAATTGCGTATTCCTCCTTGTTGTCGGTGACAAATTCAAAATTTCTGTATATATCTTTCCAGTTTTCGTATCCAAAAAATTTTCTATCCACGATGTATTTTGATAAGTTGTGTTTTCGTATATTATCACAGAATATCTCTATCACCAACTCCCACTTATCATTGTTGGAATTTACTCTATTCTTAATATCATTGTAACAATCCAAAGCAAACTGACTTCCCTTCGGCAATTTAATGATATTAGAAACGGCATCATATTTGATGTGAGGGCGAAGAACATATTCACTTGTGATAGAAGAGAAATTTTTCAAGCATGTAACATCCATATCTACATACCATCCTCCCCTTTCGTGCAATAATTTGTATCTAAATAAATCCGTAAACCCACAACCCAAACTTCCTGACCTGCAATCCCCATTTCCATTATAAACAAAGAGTTCGCACGAAGGTATTATCTCGTTTGCATCAAGAACTATAGTACCATCTGGTACAGAATTCTTCAATTTATCCGAATAGGTATACAGATTGAATGTGTGTCCGTTGTCTATGAAACTCTTAATGGTCAATTTTTCCATTAAACTAAGAGTATCACCCAACCAAAAAGAATTAATTTCTGTTTTCATATCCCTCAAATATCTTAGACAAAACATCTATATATTTCGGATACCCAACGTGGTAATCTGATGGATAATAATATAAGGCGATCTCATCCTTTTTTTCGTAAATCCCAAATGTTCTACAAATGATATCAAATCTATTTTTTAACCACTCGTTGAATTGTATCATAAACACATAATCCCTGAAGTCGTTTCTAAACGATTGTGTCGTGACATCTCTACAATCAAATTTATTGATGAAATTATACTTCTCAGAAATCATCTCTTCTCCTTTGAAGTCTTGCATGTATTCTATGATATATGAATCCATTATCTTTGCGTCCTTGAATTTTTCAGATAGAAGCATCTTAGATGTAGGCGATTTCAAATAAAAGTATCTCTTTTCTTCTATGACATCCCCCGATTCTGAGTCTATTTCGTAAGATACTCCGTTTTCGATTTGTTCTTCACCCGAACCAAAGGAGAAATAATTTGGAGTGGAAAGTCGATAGTGAGTATAGAATGAATCGAACGTTTTGTATTTTTTAAATGCCAGACACAAACCTCTGGAATTTTTTATATTAATCACATCTCTATACTTTGAATATATGGAATGTAGTTTATCCCAAGCTTTATTAGAGTCTTTGTGTTTAAGAAGAAACCCATCGATGTATTTGTTAAATCCAAAATAAATCTTAAACGATTCTATGTCTTGTTTTGTGTAATTTATAGAAAACAAATTTATAGTCAAATCTTCGTTTTTGAAACTTTCGAGGATACACTTTATGAATCCTTGAAATTTGACATCAAAAAACAAAGAGTCAAATTTTTTTTGATTGTCTATCATTTTATAGATGGTTGAGTATCGTTTGGATTTGAAATTTTATCTTATCCGAATTATTGAAATTTTCATTTCTCTTCGCAAAATCAACCATATTCCAATACAATGATTTGTCAGATTTAAGAAGAAGGATTTTCTCTACCAATTCATCGAAAGTATTCACACCTAAAAAATCAAATTCTGACCTATCTATGTGTAAAGAATTTCCTAGAATGTTGTGGATACACGGTATGTTCATATACCAACTCTGATAAATCCTATTACAATGTTTCGTTCCCATTCTTGGATTATCTGATCTGAGGTGAAAGAAAACGTGTTCGTTCCCAATATTTGCATCAGAAAAACAACACTGTATCTGTATATTATGTTCCGATAACATTTTGGATTTGAAATTTTCATCTAAAACACCAACATGAATGTTACTTTTTCTTCCGATGCAACCATATACCACGGGGGGCCAAAGAGGGTTGCATTTCCTCAATCCAACAGGCATTGGTTCATCTAGATAAAAATTCTTCTTATTGTCTACCAAACTTAAATCATACACAGCATATAAATCACACCCGTCAACGAACGGTCTATCAGCCAATATTTGAACTTTTTTGTATGATTTGTTTTTGGATTTTAATACCGTCTCTCTCAAATCATAATGAAAAAACAAAACATCATCTGATGTCAAGTGTTCATCTGTGGTGGTCTGTTTGACATTGGACATTCCGTTATTAAACAGTATCCAAGACATGTTGGCAGCATAAACATATTTTCCCAAAATTATTGGTTTATATTCTTCAGGATGAGTGGTGTAGTTGTTAAACACCCTGTCTGTGAGGAAATATATCATGTAACAATTAGTGTAACCGAAGTAAATTTTAAGATAGTCTATTAAATAGATTCAAATATTCTGAGTATAGCGTATCGTATTCAGCTTTAGTAAGATTTACATCTTCACAAGAAATATCTGCTTCACTTTTGAGGGTATCAAATATAGCTTGTTTGTTAGATGTAAATCTGTTGTTTATCTTATCCACATTTTCTTGAGAAAACAAACCCTGTTCGGATATAACATCCACAGGATTAATTCCTGAAAATAACAGATATGAAATATTTGCGACAACATCATTAGAGTTGGACTGGTCGCTCTGCACAACAGAGTTGTCCACTGTTATTCCAACCATGTTGGATAGATAATTGTATAATACAGGATGACGAACAGTAAAAAGATCGATTCTACAGTTATCCTTTGTTCTGTCATCTGTGTTTCTTAGACCATTAGATACATCCGAGAGTATCGTTGGATATTTATAATAAAGTTTAGATAAGAACTCCGTGGAGTCATTTTTCAAAAAATACAAAATTGTTGATATCCTCCAAGCTTTTCTTGCCTTGGAGTCGAAAGCTATTTTCAAAATAACTTCTATGGGTAAAGTAGTAGTTTCGGTCATATAAATAAATATCGTCAAAAATGTTTAATCTATCCTTTTTATTAGATTCTTATCACAGTAATACTCTATTATCCTTTTTTCTAATTCATAGTTATGTTTGAAATTCGATCTTCCAACACACGATTTATCCCAATACCACCCCGACCACTGATCATCTTTTTTATCAAACCCTGTTATAAAAATCTCAAAATTATCGACATTGGTTTCTCTTAAACATTTTTGAATGCATAAAATTCCGGTAGAAGGTTTGTGTTCAAAGTAATTGTAATACTTGTTAACCTTCAATAATTGAATTTCTTCGGATGTATTCCGTATAACATCTTCAAATATGTCGTGATATTTTATATTGATTCCGGTTGAAGGAAATAAACCCTTATACCATTGGTCACAAAATATTTTTGGTTCCATGAACCACATTTCTCTGCAACTCTTTATGTTATACTTCTCCAAGAAACTGATAATATCCAAATCGTTTCCTGGATAAAATGGTCCTTTGGTATTACAAGCGCTATATACATCAAACTTTGTGCCAACAAATTTCTCAAATCCTTCTATTTTAAATTGTCCAATTCTGATTACTGTTTCGCACGAGTCAATTAATGACCCATTTTCATTATTGAGACAACTCATCCCATTTCCAACAATAACAATTTTTTCTTTCATAATTCCGCTTGTCGTCGGTCAAATCCATATTCTACCATCTTATCTATGTATCTATCAGATTTTTTGTATCCCAGAGATTTGATTATTTCTTGCTCGTTTGCATACACTTTATATTGAGCATATCCTTTTAGTGCTCCTTTTCCTGACCACACATAACTCTTATCAGAAAATTCTTCGAAATCGGTATATAAACTAGCTGGCACCTCTTTTATCTTCAATCTGTCTTTGAACTTTATGACCGAACCACTTATTACTGGTTGGTTTCCCCACTTAAATAATTTTCCTGTATTTATTAGGGTGGTTCCTATTTCATTTATAACTTCCAAACATATATCACACTGTTTGAATCCCAAGAATCCACCCATCCATAATCCAGGTTTTTGTGGGTGGGGTATTAAAATACAATCACTCGATTCGAAGAAATCAAACACATGTTTCAAATCTCCATTTATAATAGAATCGGAGTCGATATAAATTGAATTGGTATACCATTTGAAAATTTCACCATAGGTAAAAAATTTGGCATTATTACAATATGCATCTTTCTCCGAAACCAATTTACCAGCAACTGATTTTCCGTCTGATTTCTTTTCGGTTGATAATTGTTTGTCCACAAAGTTAACTCTACATCTATTGAACCTATCAGAAAAAGATTTCTTATCCGATATATTGACGGCTGTGACTACTAAATCCGTATCTGTTGTGTGTTCGTAAAACGAATTATAAAATACCACAAAATATGGAAGGTATTCCTCATCGGTAGTTGTGGCTATACAATTGTTCATATCAATACCCTTTGAAATCTACCATGTTTAATACAACTTCTATTTTGTCTTTGTATTTTTCCTTATATTCTTTCAGTTTCAAAACTTTTTCAAAGTGGTCATTTTCGACCTGTAATATTCTGAAGAACTTTATCACATTATGGTATTTTTCTCCCGCGCCCTTTTTCCTTAGACACTCGCTTTTTGATCTAAATTTTATGATGTCAAATCCTTGGTCGATTGAGAATTTGATACACTCTTCTAAGATATCTATGTTTTTTTCTTGAATGACGTAAGCCGAACCAAGTTTGAATGGGCCCTTATCTTTCTGTGTTCTTAGATATACAATATTTTTCATGAGAGATTTCCAATCCCCACCGATTCTGATTTGTTTATATATGTTCTCTTCCACAGCATCAATCGAAATATAAATCTTTCTGATTAGATGGTGGATTCTATTCAATTTAGAAAACATTTCCTCGTTGAACAAACTTCCATTTGATTGTATCGTGATACTCTTTAAATTCGGATACTCTCCAGGATTCAATTTGAATAATATATTTTTGATGGTTTCGCTATGAAATGGTTCCCCATCTCCCCCTATGATTAGAGATGATGCCTTTTTAAACACCCCATCTGGAGAATCTAATATTTCTTGTAATTTGTTTATGTCTATCTGTTGTTCTTCTGTGTTGTATTTTAGAAAACTCGGTCTACAAAAAGAACAAGCTAATTGACAGGTAACATCATAACACAGAGAGAATATTATACCATCGTGAATTTTAAAATCATTGTCCAATAGATGTTTTTCGTTTTTTTCGGACAACTCATCCCACTTAGTATGATGTTGGGATATACACTCAGGGGGACACAAACTGAAGTCGTTGTTATATATTCGTCTTCGAAAATCAACAAGTTCAGGAATATTCCAAAACTCCTTCATGTCGCCATTTGGAATGTTCATTTCTTTATTGATACAAGAAAGAACGTGGGGCTTCTTAGCATTATGATCCATAGTAAGAATTACATTGAATAGCGGTTTTAAACAAGTTTTTTTCATATTTTAATTAGCTACCACGTTCAACAATAAACTATTTGTGACCCACTTTTCTATATTAGATAATGCGGATTCACAAACACCAACCAAAGATTTTAAATGCGAAGAAGGATTATCGATCATTTTCAATCTTTTTTTCCAATGAAATAGTGTAGGTATAGATTGAAGTCTAGAATCGAATAATGTCGAAACAGTCCACTTTGAATTTTTTAGCATGTCTACTAATTCTACTTCTGAAAATTTGGGCATTAAAAACGACTCGCTTCCGTTTACAGGTATACTCATTCGGAGTATTATCCTCTTTGAGTGAGTCCTAAATTTTTTCAGAAGTTCGAATTTATTATTTATGTGTTCTAAACTTTCACACATCAGAATAACATCGTAATCATCGAGTTCGTTTAAAGATTCTAGGTTACACAACTTTACATTTAATCCATTGGATTTGGCATAATCATATTGTTGAATACTTGTAGTGATTCCATCAACTTTACATTGGTTTTCTCGGATTAACATGGTCATGGTTCCTCCCCAACCACAACCAGCATCCAATACTTTCGATCCTTTAGGAATATATGGATAAAACTGATGTATAGTTTCTCTTAACGCTTTTTCATACTCGTCTGATGTTCTTCGAAAGGTTCCATAATGGTAATGCAATTCTTCACCACAAAGAATTTTCCAATCATTTATGGATGTAGAACTATAAAAATCATTTATGTTTGGTTCGATGTCGGTCATAAAAGTAAACAAGACCCACAAATACTATTCTTCAAATCATTCAGATTTTCTGATAAATGCAACTTCCTTATGGATTGATATTTTTCGTTATTCCAAACCTCTGAAAATTTTTGTTCTCTACAATTTCCAAATATAAATGATGGAGCATGACCAAAACAACAAGCGGAAATGTCACCATCTGATGTAATATGTCCTTCCTTGAATAAAGTCCAACAAGGAATCGGATCCCTTGGTCTATCAAGCCGTCCTGTATTTCCTCCGTTTATTACTCTACCATCCTTTAAGAATCCTCCATGATTGTAAAGAGGAAGAAAATAATGTTCATCGACATATGGGCGAACGTTCAAATCCAAACATGGTTCCATCTTAGGATTATCTGGCTGAAATATAGATGAAGCATATAGACCGCATTTATATTCACCTTCGTCTCTAATTCGTTTTGCCAGTTTGATGTTATCATTCAATTTGTGTATCAAATTTCCATTACAATTGGTTACTTTCGCAAATTCCTCTTCATCAAATGAGTTGTAACTAAACTTCAAGCTATCCAACCCATTTTCAAAAATGGACTTAAGATTATTTTCGTTGGCTAGAATACCGTTTGTTGTCAAGAATGTATATGAGATTCCATACTTCTTTTTACAAATAAAAATGGCTTCTGATAACCAAGAACACATGAAAGATTCTCCAATATAAAAGAGACCAATTTCCTTTACACCAAATTCTTTCAAATCTTTGATAATTGAATCGAACAGGCCAATTTTCATAGAACCGTGTATCATTCTTTGAATTGAACCATGCGCACAGAAATTGCACTTCAAATTACAATGTGAGGATAGTTCTATTTTAACCGAAATCGGCGGAGGACAAATGGTTGATACACCTACATTGTTGGTTACATTATCTATCCTTGAAGTTATCTTATTCATGATTTATCTCACAACAAATGATGGTATGGGTTGAAGGATATCAGGCCAACAAGCCTTTATCTGATGAATATTCTCAAACCTCATGTTCAGAAAATCTTGGGGGAGATTTCTCAGTATTTTTTTTAGGTCTCCAATCTCTTTTACCCCATCGGTGTCTCCATCTTCGACGGCTTTCATAAACTCAATATCCAATTCTCTTAATTGTCTATCTCTGTGGTCTCGGATTTTATCTACCCATATTCTCTTACATTTCTCCATGTCAAAATCTAGTCCATTATCGGTGAGAATCAATGCGCTTCTGAATTCTCCTATTAAATTGAATCCGCTTCTTTTCAGGAAATCGTCGGTGGTTACAATATACTTTCGTCCAGGAAAAGTCAATTCGGCTACCGCTTTAAGGAATGAGATTTCATCCACTCCCTTTTTTCTTTTGACAGTGGGTTGTAATATATCTACGCTTCCATCTTCTTTTTTATAAACAATAACATTTCCCATATTCGTGCATTATAACCCCTAATGAATCAAGAGTCAATTCTTATTGAAAACATGCGAAGTGAAGAACTTGAGGCAAGCTTCCGCTGTAGGTCAATCGGAACTTCGATTTGTTTTTGGCATAATAAACAGATGCGTTGCTTTGAGCAATTGCTGTATTAATTTGACCGCTGCCGCTCAAAACAGGATTTCCATTATGATATTGGCCCGTACCGAAAACCTCGCCTTGGCTTCCATGACTTGTTATAGCGTAATCACTTGTTCGGCATGGTTTTATGAATGACACGACGATACCTCCAGTATAACCTGACCCAGCATCCGTCAAGCTTAGAACATTGGTTCCATTAGCAAGAACATCATCCTTCACAAAGGTTCGGCTCAAACCGTTAATATAGATTCCATATCCCAGAGTGTTCGACAACAAAGTATAGTTATTTTCGCCGTTGGTATAAATCAATCTGAATTCGTTGTTAGGTCCAACATTATATCCTACCAAACCACATGGGCGAGAATATGCTATTTCGGTATCCTCATTGTTGAATAGTCTTTGTCCATTGGTATTCTGACTGTAAACATATAGAGAACCCTCAAAAATTGTACCAAATCTCGAAAAGAGTGATCTCAATTGAGAATCCGAATAAGAATCAGATCCCGTCATCGATGCAACAGTTGGGTGAGAACCAAGAACAGTTTTAGTGAGAGAGCCTGTTGGCGTGTATGGATAAGAATAATCCCAATTTGCTGGATAATATCTATTGCCAGCATCAGGATACCCACCCTGTATTTTATTACCAACTGTATATGGTGCAACACTTGAGGTGGTTGCTGTCCAGTTTACAAAATTATCACCTTGGGTATTCTCATATGAACCCGCAGATATTCCAGCAAATCCCCTAAATCCAGCAGTGGATGAGGATGCTATAAGGGTGCTATTATAGATTGTGTAGTAATTGAAATCTGCAATGTAAAATTTCTCATTGATTCCATCGATAGCTACCTGTTGCAATCCGGCTTTTGACCTAGACATCGCATCGGTTTCTTGGTCGAGAGTATTAGCAAGGACAGGGATTACCATGACATAGAGATAGAGACCAGTGGATCCATCCGTTCCTTCCATTTCATATCCTGTTCCATCATAGGATAGGATTTTGGACAATCCTCTTCCACCAGCAGAACCGAGAATAGTTTGTCCATCATAATCCCCAGCGTGTTCCGGTGAAGTTAGAAGGAATAATCTATCATCAACAGTAAGAGCTGAATCTCTAGCAACACCAATTCCTGAACCGATTGTTCCTATCGGCATCACAGGATCATCATCGCCCAAAACCAATTGGCTTGTAGAACCATATGTCACCATACTTCCTCGTCTCCAAGTTTTGTATGTTCGTGAAGAGTCTTGTGTTCCATCAAAGTCCGTTGCCAGACCTGTTCCAGCTACATCCCCAACCAATAATTCAAGAAGAGCGTGTCCACCGAAGTTTTCATTATCTATTTCGGTCAATGCATTTGATGATGTTACTCCTGTAGGAGCCTGAATCACCGTCCTTGGATCAGGCAGCGAGGCGCTGATAGGACCAAAGGCATAATTATCCCCCAACTGCAATGTTGGAACCTGTGGATAACCATCCGATGCTGGACCTACTGAAGCAGAAGATGCCCAATAAACTGTTGGGTGTCCTCCTGTAACATCCAAGGTGAAACTAGCTGCTAAAGGAATAGTGGAGCCATGATAACCAATGTTAACCGATTGAGATGGGAACTTTATATCCAAAGCAAACGATGAAGAATAAGTCGTTGTTCTGATAATGGGATATTGAGAAGACGAAGCATCCGTTTGAATCACTCCTGACATGCTTTTCGCTCCGCTCGATACCACATAAATTCTGCTGTTTTCCTTCTTGACAGGAAGACCGCTTCCAGAAACCCATTCCTGGGGAGTCGTTGTATCAGCAGCAAAATATACCTTGATGCCCTTGACACCAACCTTGCCCATATCAGGACGAGTTGCATCCAAGCCGGAGGCCCAGAATCGGTGAATGGTGTATGCGACAGGGTAATCAGTTGCGAACTGTCCTGGAGACGAACCTGTGGTTGGAACCCTGAAAATAGCGGCGTGCTTATCGGAAGCGGTATCCGTTGCTGAGTTATAATCCGGAGTCACACCGATGTAGAGATAGTTCGTATCCACAAGAGGAAGACTTGCTGAATAGAAGTTAGCAGGCGTGGTTGCGATATCAAGAGAGTCGATCTTCAAATCAGAACTGTTCATCTTTGCCCACACTTCGATGGTTGCTGCTCTCGTATCAGAATCGTCTGGGTCAACAGAACCACTCATTCGATAAACTATCGATTCGTCGTGGTCATTCCTACATGCAAAATAAACCTTGTCCGAGGATGCGTCATAGACCACAGCACTTGGCTCGCTCACCACATAAGTTGTTCCAACCTTGACATCATCGGTCGTTTTGGATATCGCGGGAATTGCGCTTGAATACAAATCTACCAAGACTTTGAAGTTTGCACCATCATCTCTCGTCATACAGATTGCTTCAGCAGTGTTTGTTCCTGCTGGTGTGGTTTCTCTCCAAGTAAATCCATGCATATCCAAGGAACTTGTTCCCATCCTTCGTGGCCACGTTCCACGACACATGTAAACATTGGAGTTTACCTTATCCAGATAGATGTTACCACTGTGGATGAAATCTTCGAAGTAATCTGAATAGGTTCCATTGTAAATCGTAGAGGTATCTGTGTTTGCGAAGATTCTCTCCTTGATATTTCCATTAAAGTAATAGGTTCCGTGAGCGAAGGTCTTTCCGCCGAAGAACACATCAAAATCATCGGTTGGTTCTGTTAAGAAAATCAAACCTGTATTGTATGGATTCGTTACCACCAAGGAGTTTGTAACGTATGCATCTGGTGTATCAATCAAATCCAAGAAACTATTTGATCCACCTCCTCCACCCTGTATTCTCACGGTGACTGCGTTTCCTGCCGCAGATGCGGTGACTCCTGTTCCAACAAAATCCAATGAGGAAAGATTTGAAGTAATGACGGAGCCGGATGCCTTTACTTCAATGGAAGCAGAATTGATATCGATGGTGACATCCGTTCCCAATACCGATGCCGTTACTGCGTTTCCTGTAAAGTTAAGTGAAGTAGCGTGTTCGGTCAAAGTCAACGACTCATCTTTTACAACAAGGGATGATGTGACCAAAAATGATTGTCGAATATAGGTTGATAATTCTCCCAATTCAATTTTCTTCGTTTCCCCTGTTGGAGCAGATAGATCGCCTACATCAACTATCGGAAGAACATCAGCATCGCTTGCGCTTACCGCTCTAAGTTCTAGTAAATCTGTTATTTTTTGGTTAGCCATAAATTACAATGTTATATTACCTGTGGTGTTCCAAATTTGCCAAATTGTTCCCGTGTAAACCACATCCATTGTCCCATTCCATGTCGTAGCGGAATTCAATATTTTAATAGGGGTAGCTCCAGAACTTATTGTCAACGAATTGAAGGCAGTTGTCACCAAGTTATTCAATCTTAAGTGGAATGTGTGTCCAGCTTGAGCATTTGTTGTCGAGCAACTTATCACAACTGGGCCAGTCAGTGTTCCTCTGAAATTTTGATAGCTGGAACTTACTCTTGGAAGAAGAGTTTTATTTGCGTTGGTTAAAGTAGTCGAGGTATATCCGAGGGCATCTATCGTGGAAACATCCACAGTAACATAGCTTCCGGTGACGCGAGTGGATACGGAATTTCCTGTAAAATTCAAGATAGAAACAACAGGAGCTATTTGTGAATAATCTTCGTGGATAGGCAAATTTGCTGAACTTCCCGTATCGACGGTTATTGTAATATTCGATCCAGCAGCAGTTGCAGTAATTCCATCTCCAACAAAATCCATCGATGAAGGAGAAGAAGTCAGAGACGTTCCTTCATTTTTTATAACAAACGAAGATGAAAGAGCCTGTATCGTGACATCTGTTCCGCTAGCTGAAGCGGAGATTGCGTTTCCTACGAAATTGATGGAGGTCGCTGTTGGTGTGACCACCGTTCCCTCATCCTTGATGACAAGCGATGATGTTGAACCGAATCGAAGAACAGATGCCAACTCAACAAGTTCCATCTTCTTCGTCTCTCCCGTTGGCGAGGAGAAATCGTTAACGTCAACAACCAACACCAAATCCTGTAAACTTGCACTATCGCGAGTGAGGGGTACCAAATCTGTTATTTTCTGATTCATTCTATGTTATAAAAATAAGATGTATTCGTGCAATCTATATATATCTGTCAACCAATCGATTATATATAAATATTACATCAAACGAGTTTTTTGATTTTTTCAACGATGAATCTTACCAATTCACTTCTTACAATGTCTTGTTCCGTAAATTCGAAGGTGTGAATACCATTTTTCTTCGATTCCTCGTCGTTGAAAGCATCGAATATCTTCTTAAATCCGCTCTTGGAATTGATGTCGGATTGCATAGGGTCTCCGAGAATCATTATTTTAGAAAATTCACCCACACGGGTCATGAGAGTGATAATCTCCTTGGTGGTGCAATTTTGCATCTCGTCTGCGATGATATACTTCACATTCCAATTCAACCCACGAAGATAGCCTACAGGAATAGCATTGATTCGATTCTCAGATTCCAGCAGTTGAATATCATTTCTGGGTAGAAGTTCCTCCAACTTTTCCCGTAGGGGTTCAAGGTATGGCGCCATCTTCTCTTCGCTTTCCCCAGGCAGATATCCCAACTTGCTATCTGCGCTTTCCACGGCTGAACGAATGTAAATCAAATCACTGACCTTCTTCTCGTTCATTATCATCAAACCGACCCAGGTTGCAAGATAGGTTTTGCCTGTTCCAGCGGGGCCACTCACAAGCATCATCTTCGTATTCTTATCGGTAGCTATCGAAATGAAATCTTTCTGCCTCTGTGTGAATTCTCGTTGAAAAATAGTAAGAGGCTTTTTCAACTTGGTTCGCTGATGGACAACTGGACTTCTATCCTTTTTCTGTACGGATACACCGACATCTACGACGATGTTATCTGAATTTTTTTCGAATCGCTTATTCCGTCTGGAATGCTTCGACATATTTTGTATTATTTGGTAGGTAACGATCCACTACTAACAGCAGCACTAGGCTGCGATTTCTCCAAGAGAGCTTCAATATCTTTCAACTTCGAACATTGTTCATATTGTTCTGTTTCCAAATAATACTGAAAGATGTTATTCAGATTTTCCTTATATTCCTTTGGTAATAGGGTGACGCAATAATTGGTTCCCTCGAAATGAAATAATTCTATTACAGGGTAATTAGACTTGATTCCCTTTTCTATCATCGTCAAGATGTGGTCCATCATCTTGTTCTTGTTTTGGGAAATGTAAGCATCCATCAATTTGAAATCTGACGGCATCTTGAACGATTTCGTTGCTGTCATAACCGATTTGTTATTATTACCATTCATGATAACAATACATATCAAATTGTGTAACCGTTTTTAACTATTTTTCAACAAATCTTTCAATTTTATAGTCGTATTTTCTTGAACAGGAGTAGATGCGTGATATGCGGCAGTGTGAGGAAATCCCGCCTGAGAAGCAACATCTGCATATTTCTCAGAGCCGGCGCCTCCTATGATGCCCAAGGCTTTGAGTTGAGCTTTCGCCTTTGAATCAAAATGTTGACGAGCGAGTAATTTTTTAATCTTATCCATCGGCAATTCTTTCTTGGGCGTATTTAAATCCTGTGTTCTATACAATGGTTCGTCGGTATCCTTTTCCACAAAATCGAATTGCAAATTTTGCACATTACCAAATATATGTCTCAATGTTGGTTCCACGGTATTCCAATGTCTCAACACAGTTTTTCTTTGATTCCAGAAAGACACAATTCCCTTCGTTTTCCAAAGTCTGCCCATCATACCATAGCTTGTTGTGTCTCTGGTAAATGACATGGAATCAATCACATCTCTGTGTTGAGACAATACTCGCTTACAATAATCCCAAACGTATTGTTCATTTCCATACACTTCCACGTTTCTCGCATTTAAGAAAACTTTTAATTCTTCTGGTCTCTTACAAGTTTCGATGGCCTCAATAATCAATTCCATTAATTCCAAATGAATCATCGAACAATAAAAGATTACAGGATTTATAGAATCGATGATGAATGTCTGAAAGTCAGAATCATCGACAGATGTCACAAGATTCCCATCGGCGTAAACCTCGTCTGGATCTTCCTTCAAGATTCCCTCAGCAATTCCCCTGTTCTTTTCGTATTCGAATTCTACAGGAGTTTTATATCCAGCCTTGGATGCGGCAGTGGCTTGTTTCACAGAACCAGGCGTGACACCCAATGCTTTCTTAACCCTCGGATTCAGGTGTTGTTTTTTCAACAATTCCTCTTGTTCTTTTTTACTCAATGGTTTGTTGATTGATTTATTCAAATCCTTGGATTGGATAAAATCAGTTTTATCTATGAACTCTATTCTCACAGTCGATGGATTCATTTTAAGACGGTGGAGGAGTTGTTCTATTTTATTCCAGTGTTTGATAACCTTTCGTTTCGTATTCCAGAAAGAAATGATATTTTTCTTCGCCCAGGCTCGGCCTACGATTCCTATCTTTCTCGCTTCTATCCAACTGTATCTGCTGTCCCCCAACTCATCGGCAAATCTCACTAATTGCTGGGTGGTTCCGATGAAGTTGAAATTTCTATTATGGGTTCGGAGGAATTTCAACGGATCCTTTTCTGTTATGGATTTGCCGTCCATTCTTTCTTCCTCGATTTCCCTATTCAATAATCCCATGAGGAATTTTATCTCTCCGTGAGTCAAATCATCATCGGACTTCGGTTCTGGTGTTTTTCCATAAATGATGATTTCTGTTTTTGGATCAAATGTAAACGTATATGCATCATAATCCATAGCACCAGCGATTCTTTGCAATTTCTTGTTGAGAACGGTATCCGGATCCTCGGTCAAAACATCCTCGGTCATTCCTCTTGCAAAATTGAATTCGGCTGGAGTCTTGTATCCTGCTTTCTTTGCCACATCTGCTGCGTGTATCGACCCCGGGGTTCCCGCCAATCCAATCGATTTAAGTTTTGATTTTGCTGTTGGGTCAATGTGCTGAATCGATTGGAGTCTTTTTATTTCCTCGGGAGGCAAAGACGATTTTTTGATTCCTTTTGCGGTGTCCACGGTGTCGAGTGGTTCGTCATAAACCTTCCTATCGATGAACTCGATTCTAAGAGTATTCATATCAGCATTCATTTCTTTCAAAAATGCTTCCACCCTTCTCCAAGACCTCATTACATTTTTCCTTTTTGCCCAGAAAGAGATGATGTTTTTATCTTCCCAATATCTTCCAGAAATCCCAACGTCTCTGGACGATTTTGTATCCGGATATCTCATATAAAAAATCATCAATTCCAGCGGAGTCCCTATCATACAAAATTGTTGATGGGAATCCAAGAAAAGTTCCATCGATTTCTCATCATTGTATCTCTTGGCTACGGATGATAGAAAGTTTCTCAAATCATTATGAACGGCATAACCGAGATCGGATTTTGTGTAACCATATACGACAGCCTTGCTGTTCGGATCGATAAGAAAAGAAACCAAATCCTTGTCCCACGTTGAGGCTCTCGTTTCCAGATTGTCAAATTTTGGTTCCAACGAACCATCATAACGAGGAAGTTCCATGACCATCTCAGGATGTTCATTCATCTGCCTTGCAAAATTGAAAGCAGCAGGTGTATCGAATCCAGCTTTCTTCGCAACGTTCGCTCGCTTTGCTGCCCCGAAGCCAGATGTTCCTGCCAGTTTCCTCTTCACATCGGGATTCAAATGTTGTTGCCTCATGAATTCCACTTCCTCCTTCGACCTCTCATTCTTGGGGGCAACACCCAATGTTTGAACGGTATCCATATCCTCCGAAGATGGTCTCGATGCAAAATCTATCTTTATCGTGGATGGTTCCAGACCGATATGTTTCAAAAATTTCTCAACGTTATCCCAGTTTTTGATTACCTCACCCCTCTTCGACCAGAAGGAGATGATTTTCTTATTCACCCAAACCCTACCCAAAACAGAATCATCCCATGTTTTAGTAGGATCATTCCGAAAAAATTTGGCAAACTTAATTACATCCTCATCGGTTCCCACATATTCCAATTTCAAAAGAGTATCCGCTAATTCACCCTTCACAAATTTCCTGAAAGCCACGGTGGAATCCTGAGTCTGATCCGCTTTGTCTGCAATTGCACGCATTGCATCTTCTAGTTTAGCATGACTCATATCAGATGATTTTCCTGACTGTTTCACTTTCGCATAAAGAGTCACACCCCTCTTTGCGCTAGTGTAAAAACTATACGCATCATCATCCACCCATTGTGCCACTCTCATGATGCCGCCGTTCTTATCCGTAGCATAGACAGTATCGGGACTTTCCTGTAAAACTTCCGACATCTGCCTTGCAAAATTGAATTCCGCAGGGGATTTGAAACCAGCCTTCTTCGCAACATCCGCTGCGTGTTTCGAACCCGGTGTTCCAGCCACCCCAGCCGCTTTCAACCTCTCCTTTGCCTTGGGGTCGATGTGTTGGACGGATTGCAGCTTCTTGATTTCATCCGGAGTCAACGATGACTTCTTTCCAGTATCCAAATCGGAAAGTCTTTCCAGAGGGTCATGTTCCTTTCTATCCAGAAAATCAATTTGGAGGGTATCCATATCAGCACGCATCTCGTTCTTCAAGAATTTCTCTATCCTGTTCCAGTTTTTCATCACGACATCCCTATCTTGCCAGAACGAAACGATGTTGGGAGTCTCCCAATACCTTCCGGTTATTCCGATACTTCGACAATCCTTAGCCCTATATTTATCAGCAAAACTTAAGAGGTCGTGCAACGTTCCCGTGTAGGTGATTTTCGAGTAGAAATTGGTTATAAAATCCTTGAGTTGCTTCTCGTTGGAATCCCCTTCCTCATGTTTGTCCAGAATAGCCCGAAGAAAATTATCCAAGCCCCCGTGGGTGATATTGTCTCTCTGCGTACTCCCATACACCGACATATCGCTATCAGGGTCAATGTAGAACGACATCGCTCCCTTTGAAAACGGAGGCGCACTAACGCCGCCATTAATATAGACACCATCGGGACTTTCCTTCAAGGAACAAAACCCCCGCTTCACCAGAGGCAAAGCCACGGATTCCCCTTCGGTCATCAACAATAGGTCTTTCAATAACATATGGATATAAATATAAGACCATCCCTTAAAAAGACACTGCACGGTAACATATGCCAAAGTTATGCTATAAAATCAATCCACCATTACCGAGCGGTAACAAAAATGAAAAGTTGCCTAAATACCCCATGTTGAGAATGTTGTCAGCTATATTGATTAACATATTCCATAACTCTAGAGTGATTCTTTTCTACAATTCCAACCAATCTGTTGCAGGAAGAACAAAGAACGCCTCTTACTTTATTGGTAGAATGATCGTGGTCGATACATGCTATAAATTTTGATAGTGGTTTATCTTCAAGAATAGTGGCACCAAATTGAATTTTAGGTCTATGAATAGCACGCCATTTTCTCATGTAATTTCTTATATAGTCTTTTTTGCTAGTATTTTGTGTTATCATATTTTCACTGGGTATGGCTTTTTTACTCTTTGATAAAAATTGGCTCTACAAAATAAATAGAGGCTAGATTGTTAAAACTCTTTATTTTTGTAAAACATTAACAGAGTAAACTCGACCATTTCATTAAAAACATCTATTTTGCTGAAATTGATATTCAAGAAAATGTCATGTTCACGGACACATGAACAAGGCTAAAAAATATCCCTTGTATAACTTACAAATATCCCTTATACGTCATAAATCGCGAATATGCTCTATACGTCATATACATCAATTTTCCCAAAGAAAACCAGCTCCCGTGTAAAATTCATTTCATGTCGAACATATAGGAAAGCTGGTACCGCAAAAACAGTGATATGCGAACACATGGAAGGAAGCGCGGAAGGAAATGCAGGAAACCACGGAAGTTTTTTATGCTTTCATATATATAAAAATCCTTATAAAAAACTAGCCCCGATAGTTAAACATATCCCATCCGGCCCAGCTAGGGGGGTTTGCCCCTATCCAGATGGGGTACCGGTGGGGGTACATGGGGGGAGGGGTGGGGAGTCC
>Ga0247840_10005954_pt1 | contig 17916 bp, 20 predicted proteins | sample LaCruzMarch2015__FD_192404 | JGI IMG/M metagenome (GOLD analysis project Ga0247840, IMG submission 192404) | Freshwater microbial communities from meromictic Lake La Cruz, Castile-La Mancha, Spain - LaCruzMarch2015_17m | ecosystem: Environmental > Aquatic > Freshwater > Lake | place: Spain... | reverse complement strand
GATTCTTCTTCACAACGGCTTTGTTCTCAATGTTTCCAAAAGCAGTCACCGGCAATATTTCAATGCGAAACTGCACGCGCATACCACTGTTTCGTTTCATAGCGCAACTATTCCGATCGGGACCCTGCGCAGTATCATCCGGCAATCAAAACTTCCTGATGACCTTTTTCGAAAATGACACTCTTTTATTAATGTGCTCGCTTTTTAGTTCGAATTATTTCTGCATATTGCAGAGATTCAAACCTCCAAGCCCTAAAAATAATTTTTAAATTATTTTCAGGAAAGAAGGCGTCCTCAAGCCTGCCTCAAGAGAACACCCTCTTTCCCGGGAACAATATGTTCAGAAAACTCAGAATATATTCAGAAAACTCAGAACACTCAGATTGTCAGAAAAATCAGACATTCAGAGTATCGGACATTCTGATTTTCCGATTCTCTGGTTCTCCGAGTATTCTGATTTATCCGATTCTCCGAGTTTTCCGAAAAATACAGAGTTTTCCGATTGAACTCAGGAGTGGAATGGCGTAAAGACACCATCCCAATTCCGACTTCAAATTGATGTACAATAAAAATATGACCTTCCGTTTTACCAAACATGCCAGAGCGAAATTCGTCCGTATGCGGCAATCAGGATTTCGCCTGACTCAGACAAAAGTGAAGGAAACGATTGCTCAACCTTCGAAAACTGAATCGCGTGATGACGGAACGTTTATTGCCACATCACTTTTTGATAGCAACCATGTCCTGCGTGTTGTATACCGGAAAGAGGGTGATATAATAGTTATCATTACCTTCTATCCAGGAAGGAGAAAAGCATATGACATTTAACTACGATCCGGATGGCGATATTTTATCGGTAACGCTCAAAAACAAACCCTTTTCCTATGCTCAGGAAGCAGGGGATTTTATCGTGCATTTTGATAAAAGCGATACGCCGGTATATGTGGAGATTCTTAATGCGCACGCATTCTTATCTAAAGCAACAAAAATTCTTCCTAAAACCATGCCATCTCATCGGTTTTCTTATTGCTGATTTTTTTGCTCTCTTTCCGTTCATTTTTGATTTTCTTTATCTCTCTTGACGCTTCTTCAATGGTTCATGATAGGATAGGTTTCCTATGACGAAAGATTATTGTGATATTTGCCAGAAAGAGATGAAATATGAACAGGAAGTTCATATAAGAACATATGGTGTTCTCACGGAATTGTGTATATCCTGTTTTCGCAAGAAACAGAACTGGTCGAAAATCATCAAATCTCATCTGTTAAAGAGCCACAAATAAACCGGCATCGCTGCCGGTTGTTTTTTTCTTGCATCCGGCAGGATGATACGTTATTCCTTATTGTCATTGTCATCCCGCACTTGATGCGGGATCTTAAATACAAGATTCCTGCTTTCGCAGGAATGACATTATTTATTTTTTTTCAAAAGTGCAATCCCAATTCCCCCGAGTGACAGGAAGGGAATCATAGCGAAAAGATCATTGACTCCGGCAACAGGCAGATTTCCGGGGCCGGTTGTGATACAAAGTTCGGCTGTGTCATCGTCTCCATTTGGTCTGGCTGGAGCAGTGACTTTGCTATAGTTGCTGACACAAAACAAAGACCGGCCTGCGGGAAACGCAGATTTCGATGCAACTTTTACGATAAGGTCGATTGTTCGTGATTCTCCGGCAATCATGTTGGCAAGGGTAAACACAATGCTGTTTCCGCCTTTATTGACTGAGGAGGGAACGTTTGCCGAAATAAATGAAAGATATTCCGGGAGTTGATCGGTGACGGTGACAGGATTCATCGTTTCACCGGATCCGTTTTTGATGATCAGTTTAAATGAAGCAGTCGCTTCAGGGGAAAATGTCGGATCTGTACTTCCAAGATTTTCCACAAATACATTGGAAATCGGATTTTTTACTTCTTTATTGATGACGAGATCCGTGGGAGTTTCGCCTCCGCCATAGGAGCCGTAGGAGTCAGCAAGCACTTTAGGTACAGTGACATGGGACAATAAGCATAGGACAGAAAGAACGAATAAAAAAGAAAATATTTTTTTCATAATTTTTTTTGTAAAAAATTTCTTTAATAAAAAAATGCTAGAACATATGTCTAGCGCCAAACTGTAAAAGTAACTATATCCTATAACAAAAGATATGTCAAGTAGTTAGAACGTATACATGCTTTTTATTGAGTACAAAAGGTATCCTATAGATGTAGTTCCTGTCTGCCTATTAGTTCCGAAATCAACAGGAGTCTTTCGGTTGTACTCCCCGGTGGGTAGCACGTCTGCAAGATGAGCCTGCGGTCACCAGCAATGGGCTGGAGATAGGAGGTTTCTGACGGCTTCACGATCCGTTTTTCCGTGAGTTTGTAGGTATAAAGGTTTCCCTCGGATTCCTTTGAAGGAATCCGTCCTGAGCTTGCCGAAGGATTATAGACCAGGACAATCAGGTCTCCAGCCTCAAGATTTTTCAAAAGGTAGAAAATGGCGTTGAGGTCACCCGCGAACCATTCATAGTTGGTGGAATGGGAGAAAAGGTATGTGACACCCTCTTCATTTGGGAAAAAGCTGGTGGAGGCATGGGCCACCCCCTGTTTTAGAGCTTCCGCGTATTCAGCCTCCTTGAGTGGATTGACGTTCGGAATCACCCTGGCGTTGACGCCTATTTTGGGGATGACGATTCCAAATTGGGTATCTACAGGCACGATTTCTGATCCGTCAGGAGCAATAAGGGGGTTGAATATGACTGGGATGGCAGCCGGAAGCGGTTTTTCCTCCTCTTTTTGTTTTCTCACCATTTGTTTTACCGCGTTTATATAATAGGAAGACTCAAGGGCAACTACCGGCGTGAGGGCCGGTGTGATGCCACCCAGAGCCAGGGCGATGAGGCCAATGCCAATCATCCGGCCTGAAAGACCCTGTTTGGGAGGTTTTGGAGGGATAGGTATCTGCATATTTTCCATAAATTTTTTGAGGTAGGAGTTACGAGTTGAGAACATTTTTCTTATTTCCTACGTCTTATCTCCTATCTCATGTTGCTAACAGGGAGTGTATCAGAAAGACCTATAGAAATCAATTTGAGGAAACAGAGGAAAGCTCCATGTTTTGGCTTGCCACTTTTTTGGCCAAGTCTATCGCTGCGTCATATTTTCCGACGCGAATATAGTCTTGGACTGTTGTTGTGGCTTTTTTGGTCACCGTCTCTTCATATTGTTTGGCAAAAGGCAGGACGATGGGAGAGAGTTCAGGACACACATCATCCAGTTGCATGATAGACTTATAAAGATCCGTAATATTCATTCCAGGTTGGAGGAGGTCCAGGACGATTTTTGATATGATTTTACTCCTGTCTTCCGTCATTGTCTCATCAGAGAGCCGTGTTTTCAAAAGTTCAACGACCTTGAATTCAATTTCTTTACAAATATCATCAGGGGACATATAGAGTTAGTATAAAAGGAATGAATACAATTGAAAAGGACTATTGTGTAAGTAGTTCACCTTGCAAGGTCCGACCTTGCACGCTGTCTATAGTAATTCATCATCTTCATTTTCAAGCGCGAGAGTAGGGCCGATATATTGGTCAAGTTCTTCATTTTCATACTCTACAAATGATTTGTACGTGTTTGTGTGCTTGAGAAAGGGGAGTTTGGTGGGCTCAAATGCAGATAAGACGATTTCCGGCTTGACCCATTCCGTTTTTCGTAATCCTAAATAATCTCCGTAGGATGAATATGCGTTTACAAGATCTTTTGAAAGAGGCAATGAATTTCGATGGATATACCGTGAAAGGTGGAGGAGATATGGCTCCTCAGTTACATTAACTGCTTTATAAATACCCTCAAAAAGTGTTCCTTTGCGATGATTCTGTTTATTAAAATACATTGAATACCTTGTCGCAACAGAGCGCATAAAATGATCTATGACTCGGCTGTCTCGTTGCTTGAGAAGAAGATGGAAGTGATTGGGCATGAGGCTATAGGCAAACAATTCTATTTGCCCAAAGAAATTTTTCGGTGGCTTGGCGATGCCTTTAAAGGTTGTTCCTTTCAAGGTAAAGGTTTTAAATTCTTGTTGGATTTTTTCGGGGGGAAGAAGTGCTTGTTTGAGGCAATTTAGGAACACCTTGTAATCAGTTTCATGAGAAAAGATAGTTCTTTTTTCTACGCCTCGGTTATATATGTGGTAGATTCCATCTGAAATAAATATTTTTACAGTATTTTTCTGTGGCATAATTTTACTATACCTTTAAAGGAACAACCCTGCAAGCGGTATACCTTTAAGGGTTGTTCCTTGCAAGGTGTATATAGTAATTTGTGCGTTGGTACTTTTTGATGGGTTTGGTATGATTACCAACACGAGTTTCAATATAAGTATTATTAAGTATTAAAAATGCAAATATGAGTACTAACATGAGCGCTTCTCATCCTTTTGAAAAAACAGTCTTCCCTGGTGGGACGCGTCTTGTACTGGTCCCTATGGATGGGGTCAATAGTGTCGCTACGTGCGTGATGGTGAATGTGGGAAGCAGAAACGAGACTCCCCGGACCAGCGGCATTTCTCATTTTTTGGAACACATGGTTTTCAAAGGCACGAAGAAATATCCAACCACCGAAGATGTCAATTTTATCGAACGTATGGGAGGGTTACAAAATGCCTATACAGATATCGATATCACCAATTATCACAATAAACTCATGGCCACGGATTGGAAGGAATCATTAGAACTCAACAAAGAGCTTGCGCTCAACCCTCTTTTGGAGGAAAAACACATAGATAAAGAGCGGAATGTTATTTTAGAAGAAATGAAGCGGTACAATGATGATCTGCCGGTAAAAGTCAGCGAGGAATTTCAAAAACTTCTTTACGACAAAACGCCACTTGGCATGCGGGTGATCGGTGAAGAGCAGTCTCTTCGGGAGGCCGATGCGGAAACGCTTCGATCCTATCACGACTCCCATTACACTTCAAAGCGGATTGTGGTAGCCATTGCAGGGAATATTGAAAAAAATAAAGGAAAGATGCAGGCGCAAGCCCGGGAATGGTTTGAGACCCGGCCTTCGCATAACGCTTCGGCGGGCAAGCAGGAAAATGTGGGTGTCACTGATACACAGGAAAAGCCGGCACTCGTCGTAGTCACGAAAAAAGATGCTCAGCAAGCTCACCTCACCCTTGGTGTCCGGACGTTTGGAAGGGGTAATGAGGATCGATTTGCCTGGAGCGTGTTTAATCTTTTGTTTGGCGTATCGTTTACCAGCAGACTTTTTAAAGAAATACGGGAAAAACGCGGGCTTTGTTATACGGTCCGCAGCGGCTCGGATAATTGGGATGACGTGGGATGCTGGTCTATCTACGCAGGTGTAGCCACAGAAAAAGTGGGAGTCACAGTATCAGCCATTATCGATGAGCTGAAAAAAGCAGTGGATAAAGGCGTGACTGATGAGGAAGTGAACGTTGCCAAAAAAAGGATCCTCACCATGGTTTCCTTCAAAGCAGAGGATCCGGAATTTATGGCAGAGTTTTATGGACAGCAGGAGTTGAGACATCTTCCTATTTTCACAATAGATGAGTATTTCAAAAAAATTGAACAGGTGAGCAAGCGTGATATTGACATAGTAATCAAAAAATATATTCTTGAAAAGACGTTGAATTTGGCTGTCGTGTGGAGTAAATCAAAAGATGAAAAGCTTATCCAGCTGTTGAAAATTTAATACTTTTTATTTTTTCTTATTCGGTCTACAATACGTATCTATGAATAAACCTGAAGCAGTTTTATCTCAGCCCACAGAATGTGTTGAAAAAGCACAATCTCCGGTTCTTCGATTATTCCATACTGCAGGTGAGTTCGTAGGATGGATATCTGATCATTTGGAGCCTCCGGGAACGTATTATTGGAGAAGTGGGCTGAACACATGGTCAGGAGATAGAAAAAATACATATTATAATGACTCAATGCGGAATAAAGAATAATATGACAGAACAAACTGTTGTCTTGATAAAACCTGATGGTGTAGAGAAGCACATCATTGGTGAGATTGTCTCGCGTTTTGAAAAAGCAGGATTAGTCGTTGTTGGTTTGAAAATGGTCCGGCTCACTCAGGAAATTCTTGACGTGTGGTATGCACATCACAAAGATAAACCGTTTTTTCCGGAACTTTCAGCTCAAATGATGGCGACTCCTATAGTGGCTATTATTCTCTCCGGAGAAGGGGCGATACAAACAGTGTTTGATCTTTGTGGACCAACGGATCCTGCGGAAGCAGCAGTTGGCACCATCAGAAAAGACTTCGGGGAAAGCAAACCAAAGAACGTCGTACACCGCTCGGACAGTGTGGAAGCAGCGGCAAAAGAAATCGGATTATTATTTTCCAAAGAGGAAATATTTTAACGAGTTAGACGTATTATTTGATGATTTCTAATTTTCTCAGCACCGGGAGAAGTTCTTCAAAAGGCAGTCCAATCACGTTCGTATAAGAGCCGTCTATCTTTTTGATAAAATCCCATGGGACTTCGTTGATAGAGTAGCCGGCAGCAAAGCGGGAAAAATCATACCGGTTCACATAGGCGTCCAGTTCTGCCGGAACCATTTTTCTCATCGTGACTTTTGTTTTGGTCAGAGAGTCCCATGTTTTTTTGACAATTCCGTTGTTGATAAAAACGATCGTCGTGGCTGTAGCGAAAACATGGGTTTTGCCCATGAGGCTTTTGAGCTGGGCCTTGGTTTCTTCTTTATCATGTGTCCTTCCAAATGTCGTAGTTCCCAATACCGCCATAGAGTCTGCTGCGATGAGAAGCATACGTCCTTCAATTGGTAGATTATAGAGTCTGGGATTTTTGATGACTTCCTGTGCTTTGGCTTCTGCGCGTGCTCTGATCATTTTAAACGGGTCTTTATGTACAATTGCATCTTCATCTACATGAGTGATGAGGGTGCGGAAGATGATACCAAGTTTTTCCAGAAGTCCTTTTCTCCCTACGGATTGTGAAGCTAAAATGACCTGTATGGGACGCTCTTCAGGAGGAATATTTTGCGGCCGGAAGGATAAGTTCATACGAGTATTATACCGTAAAATCAGGATAATTGCTATGGGAGAAAAATGAGCCCTCCTTCGCTCGTCGAGCTTCGGACGGACATAAGAATCGCTAATCTTCTCTTTTTAGTAATAGAATCAGAAGCGATTCTAATGTCGGGGTAGCCAGATTCGAACTGGCGACCTCATCGTCCCGAACGATGCGCGCTACCAACTGCGCTATACCCCGAACTTCCTTCATATTGTACGTAAAGAGATGGTAGAATACAATCAGATATTGTCCCCGTAGCTCAACGGATAGAGTAGAGGTTTCCTAAACCTCCGATATAGGTTCGATTCCTATCGGGGACGCAAAAAATTTTATAAAATTTATCTGATATTCACCGCATAGAGGTTGTCGATGGCTTGAGCGCTGGGGTTCAGGTTTGTCAAAATGACGATTCTTCCTGCATTACTCCATGGAGCTACAAAGCCGTCCAAAAATGGTCCTGCATACACGACTTTCCTATTTGTTCCATCATAATCCATGACTTCCACTTTATTTTTACCGGTGATGACGAGGTTTCGGGAGGTGGGGAGCCATTGAACAGGCGCATTTGCGCCAAAATTTTCAATTTTTGAGGTAGGCGTTGGTGTGTTGTTTTCCATACCAAATTCTTTTGTCATGCCAATGAAATAATTCCTATCTTCTTTTACATCATAAATATATACATTTCCCGGTTTTATTTCGCGGATTTCTTGTGTGGGATTGGTACCGATTAAAGGAGGATTAATAATGATAGGAATGGTCATGCTTTGCGAGGCTTCGTAAAGAATTTTGGTTTCATCAGGAGAAAAAGAAAGAATAGTCATTGATGACGTGGCGATATTCATCGCTTCACCTTTCAGAGATAATAGTTTTTCTTTTTCTTTAGCATGTTTCATTTCTTGCCAGTCGTTGGAAAGTATAGAAATATCGGAAACGAATTTTGGCACATCATTGAGCTTGTCGCTTTCTAAAAGATATGTTTCCTGTGTTTTTATCTTGATCAGTACCTGTTTACTGTCCGGTGACCAGGAAAGGACTGCCTCATCAGTATCGAGTTGTTCTTTTTTGACGATTTGACGGGCATCTCTGTTCATGCCCAATGGTTTATCCAGTAAATCCAGTACCCACACTCCTGCCCGAGAGATGAGCTGTGCGCCATTAGTAGATTCAGGAGTCTCCGGGACGTCATAGGCAAGTTTTGTGCCGTCAGGAGAGAGGATAGGATTGGTGACACCGCTTGAGGTGAGCGCAAAAAGAGATGGATTACCGGAAAAAAGTATGGGATCGACCCGGGTGAGGACTTCGCCCTGCACTCGTACACGTTTTTCCCATGGCTGATAGCCGTTTTTTACTACCGTCACCGTATACCAGCCGGGGGCAATATTGAGGTTGGTGTTGGTAGCGCCTTTTGGTTTTCCGTCAATAAAAAGTTGAGCGCCTGTTGGGTCTGATGTGGCAGCTATCAAACCGGTCGTACCGAATGATTTATCACTGAAATCCATTCGATAGCCTCTCCCATATGCTATCACGGTAAATGAAATTCCTATGATAATAACGACGGTAAGTATGGAAAGAATCGTATTGGTAAGATTTTTTATCGCCATACCCGTATTATACGACGAGGTGTGTTAAAATGGAAACGGAATGAGTCGGAACACTCAGAAAACTCAGAGAACTCAGAAAATTCGGAAGTTCAGAAACTCAGAGCATCAGAATGTCAGAGAGTCCGATTCTCCGACACTCTGAGTTTTCAGAGTTTTCTGAAAAATTCTGAGTATTCCGAGTTTTCCGAATGTATTTGTAATTCGTTGAAAACTTTTTTATGTTTACGAAACGAATCGGTATTGATCTCGGCACCCCAGTAGAACGCTTGCCGTTCCCGAAGCTTACAGCTTCGCGTCATGGTGTCGCGTCTACGGGGCAGGCTGCAAATACAGCATATGATGGGCTTTACTAAAAGAATAGGCATAGATTTAGGTACAGCTAACTCTCTCGTGTGGTTGGCCGGAACCGGAGTGGTGCTCAATGAGCCTACGGTTGTGGCAGTCACGGTGGATGAGAATAAGGTCGTTGCGGTGGGAAATGAAGCAAAAGATATGCTTGGGAGGACACCCGGCAATATTACTGCGACCCGCCCAATGCGGGATGGTGTGATTGCAGACTATCGGATTACTGAGGCGATGCTTTCGTATTTTATCGACAGGGCTGTCGGGAAAAACCATTTTTTTAAACCCGAGGTCATGATTTGCGTTCCAACTGGGGTCACACAGGTGGAAAGGCGTGCTGTCATGGATGCTACCCTATCAGCGGGAGCCAAAATCGTCTATATCATCGAAGAGCCTCTCGCATCTTCGATCGGTGCAAAAATTCCCATTGCTCAGGCATCCGGCAATATGATTGTGGATATTGGTGGAGGATCGACAGAAGCGGCGGTGATCTCTCTGGGCGGAGTGGTCGTTCACAGGAGTGCACGGGTAGCAGGGAACAAAATCGAAGAAGCAATTGCTCAGTATATCAAACGCCAATACAATCTTATCATTGGAGAACGGATGGCAGAAACGATAAAAATAACCATAGGAGATGCGCTTGAGAAATCAGAACACTCAGAAAACTCAGAACAAACCAGAAAACTCGGAATACTCGGAAAGTCAGAAAATACAGAGAGCCAGAACATCAGAGTGTCTGATATTTCTGAACGTCAGAATTTCCGATCATCCGAGTCTTCTGAGTTATCCGAAAGTATGGAGGTTCGTGGACGTGATACGATTTCCGGACTTCCGCGGATGATAACTCTTACCCGAAAAGAACTCACGGTTGCTATCATGCCGGTTCTCCAACAGATTATTGGTGCGGTCAAACAAGTGTTGGAAAATACGCCTCCTGAGCTTGCCGCTGATATTATCGATAAGGGTATCGTCATGGCAGGAGGCACATCACTTCTGACGAATTTAGATAAGCTTATGACGAAAGAAACCGGTGTTGTCTGTCATGTAGCGGAAGATCCACTGCTTTGTGTGGTCCGTGGTACGGGGGTAGCGATAGAAAATATAGAACTGTACAAACGGACGGTGAGCAGGAAATGATCATTGAAATTGTTGTTCCCGTGAAGGAGGGAATCTAAAGAAATTATGGATATCATCCAGACACTGTATTCATCGATAATGTTGATCTTTTCCAATCCCATTTTTCAGAAATACTGGTTTATTATTGCGATGTACGGTGGGTCTGTGCTTTTCAACATACTTTATAAGCCACAGTATCGTCCGAAAAACCAGCATTTTATCCCGTCATACTCACACTTCGTTTTTGATCAAGGATTTCGCATCTATTTTCTTTTGCTTCTTATTGTGGTTATGCCGTTGTATATCGTTGTTGGATTTGGACTGAAAGTAAACCCAATGCCCTCTCCGCAGATAGTTATCATAGCATGTATCCCTATAGTGCTTGGAATTTTGTATAAGATGTGGATGTATTCAGTAAAGACATATATTCAAAAAATGACGAGAGGATTTTCTTTGGATCTTCCACGCTGCTCGCAATGTAGTCGGGAATTTGTTTCAAACAAAAAAGACTGTCCGTATTGCAAAATTTCTCTCATACAACCCGAAGAAAGGAGTAAAGAATATTATCATTGTCGGCTGATTGAGCGGAGGTGGGATGGTGTATGGATTGAAGTAAAATCAGCTGAAGACGGTATGGATCAGATGCCCGATCCTGCAAGTTTATTCCTCAATTCTTTTCGTGAGCTTTTTATCATGCTTTGTATTGTCGGATGTATTGGTATGGCGATTGTTTTGTGGAATATAGTACAGGGAAGATCCATAATATAATTTATGAAGTTCTACAAACGGACGGTGAGTAGACGCTAAGTTCATAAAGAAATTACTTTACAAACTTTAAAAACTTTTTACTTTATAACTATTTATGTTGCAAAATTTATCCATTTTCGGTGTTTCCGTTACTTCTTCGTCACGACAAGAGATTCTTGATTCTCTTGCTCGTTTTCTTTCCGTGAATATCAAATCACGAAATATGAATTCTATTTTTACTATTGTCACTCCCAATCCGGAACAGATTGTTTTGGCGCAAAAAAATGAGAAATTTTGTAGGATTCTTAATAACGCAAACGTTGCTTTGCCAGACGGAGCGGGGGTAGTGTGGGCGATGAACAGAAAACCCTTCGGCAGGACTTCGACGGTGAGCTCAGTCGAACCGCTCAGGGTTGGACAGAAAACAGAAAGCAGAGAGCAGAAGACTGTTTTTCGGATTTCTGGTGTGGATTTTATGGTCGACCTTTGTCATATTGCAGCTGAAAAAAAATTACCCGTTCTTTTCTACGGAGGTCGGGGAGGAGTGACGCAACAAGCTTTTTTAAAATTGAAAAAAACTATTCCGAATTTGGATGGTATAGCCGTGTCCGGTCCGGAACTAACTGAAACAGCAGAAATTGATCCAGCAATAGTTGATGAACTTCGCCAAACAATCCGCAGCCGAAATATTCGCATTGTTTTTTTCGGCCTTGGTGCTCCGAAACAGGAGTATCTGATGGAAGCCCTGCGTTTGTCTTATGCTCATTGTCCCATGTCTTTAATGATAATGGTCGTCGGCGGGGCATTTGATATGCTTGCGGGAAAAGTGACGCGTGCGCCAAAATTTGTTCAGACTATAGGATTTGAATGGCTCTATAGGCTTATTCAGGAGCCATGGCGGTGGAGAAGGCAGATTTCAATCCTTGAATTTCTTTGGATGATACGCACAAAAAAATGATTTCTCCATTGTGCTTTTTATGAATGTTCTTCATACTTATATATATGAAGATTGCTATTCTTGCACCATTTGAGGAGCCGGTGCCGCCGAAAAAATACGGCGGGACGGAACTCATCGTATCCAACCTGATTACGGAGTATGTAAACATGGGGCACGATGTCACGTTGTTTGCTACCGGGGATGCGGAGGTGCCGTGTAAAGTAGAAGCAATTTTTCCCACATCCATTCGCAAAATTTCACCCTATGATACGGATCAGAAGGCACGCGAAAGCGTCAAATGGGTCGGAATCGGACGGGTTATTGAAAAATTGCAAAAAGAAAAATTTGATATTGTTCACGATCACATCGGGTGGCGGCTTCTTGCTTTGGGTAATTTGATTAAACAGCCTCTGGTGACGACCTTGCACGGCCCTATGCATTTGACCTATCAGCACGTCGGATTTACCGCCTCTCCCAATTTTCAATTTGTTTCTATCTCCGATAATCAACGAAAAGTATTTCCTGACCTTCATTATATTGCTACGGTTTATAACGGAATTGCGGTAGAAAAATTTCCGTTTTCCGATAAAAAAGGAGAGTATCTTTGTTTATTAGGTCGGTTTTCTCCGGAAAAAGGGATCAAAGAAGCTATTGCGATAGCCCGAAGCGTCGGCATGACTCTGAAAATTGCGGCAAAAATTGATTTGGCTGATCAGGCATTTTATGAAAGCGTCAAGCCGGAAATTGACGGTACCCAGATTCAATTTGTAGGAGAAATCGGATTTGACGAAAAAACTGAACTTCTGAAAAATGCCTACGCACTCCTGGCTCCCATCCAATGGGAAGAGCCGTTTGGACTCAATGTCATTGAAGCAATGGCGTGTGGAACGCCTGTGATTGGTACGAAGCGCGGATCGTTTCCTGAGCTTATTACTCACGGCAAAAACGGATTTTTGGGAACGACTGTGGAGGAAATGGCTTCTTTTGTCAAAGATATACAAATCATTGACCGCACTGTGTGTCGGAAAACTGTTGAAGAGCAGTTCACGACAAAAATTATGGCGGAAGGGTATCTCCATGCGTATGCACAGGTGATAGAAGCATTCGGAAAAATGAAAAATACCGTATGAACATCGGGATGTTTATCACTCCCAATCACACCGTTCCTCCTGATGACCCGGCAATTGCCGCTCCCTGGTACATCGCCTGTGATCTTTCTGATGCGTTGACCCGGAGAGGTAACGTGTCTGTTTCTCTGTTTGCCCCCAGTGGTTCTAAAACAACCGCCATACTGTATGATTTTGATATTCCTCCCACCATACGCATGGTATCTTCATTACCAAAAGAAGCGTATCAGGAGAAGGAAGCTGCAGATGAAGCATTTTTTTTCCAACGCATGATAGAGGTAGGAAAAGAAAAAAATATCACGCTTTTTCATCTTCATCAGTCGTTCCGTATGTACCCTCTCATCGCAAAAGCGCCGAAAGGATGCTCGTTCCTCATCACACTTCATGATCCGATGATGGGGAAAAAACGCGATTCCCTCGAGGAGTTATCCGTTTTCCCTAACTGTTCTTTTGTGAGCATATCCGATGCACAGCGGGGAGATGTCAAAGCACGATTTGCAGGGACGGTGCATCACGGACTGGTCCTAGAAAATTTTCCTTTTTCAAACGCAATTGGTTCGGGATTTTCTGTATTTGGCAGAATTATTCAGGTCAAAGGTCAGGATGATGCAATAGTAGCTGCCAGACAAATTGGGGCGCCTCTCATTATCATTGGTGAAGCGGTACGGGATACTGAAGAAAACAGAAAATTTTGGGAAGAGCGTATTGTACCTACAATTGATGGATCACATGTCCGATATGTGCCGGTTATAGATCGGAGCGACCTCCCAACCTATTACCAACATACAAAAGCTATCCTCATGCCTATCAAATGGGAAGAGCCGTTTGGACTGGTCATGATTGAGGCTATGGCCTGTGGGACGCCGGTAATTGCCTATAACCGAGGGTCTGTTTCTGAAATCGTGAAAGATGGAGTCACCGGATTTATCATTGATTCGGATAATGAAGAACGTTCGGGTAGAGGCACATGGATCATCAAAAAACAGGGGATTGAAGGATTGGTGGAAGCGATGACGCGCATTGACGATATTAGTCGGCTGGCATGCCGGAAACACGTTGAAGAGCATTTTACCGTAGAACAGATGGCTACAGGCTATGAGAAACTGTATGAAAAAATCCTCAATGAACAGTCTCTATAGCATTTTCTTCATATTCTAAGAAGTATTATCAGATATTTTTTTTACAAAAATCATTTTCTGGATGGTGAGCCCATTGACAACTTGTGATATGATGAGTGATGTATGATGAAACGGATTGCTGTATTTACCGATAATGCTGATCCTTTGGCGCCACTGGGTGGTATAGAAAGCGGCGGAGAAAATGTATATGTCAATGAACTGACGCGCGCTCTTTCACGGTTTGGATGGACGATCGATATTTATACCCGGTGGTCATCACCTAAAACCGCTCAAATTGCCAAAATCGGAGAAAACGTACGGGTGATCCGGCTTGCCGCAGGGCCACTGGAGTTTGTCAGCAAAGACAAATTATTTCCCCATATGCCCGCCTATATTCAGAGTTTTTTGGCATACCGGGAGAAAAATAAGCTTGAATACCTGTTGGTTCACGGTAATTACTACCTGTCTTCCTGGGCTGCAGTACATATCGGGAAAATGCTCCGGATTCCTTCTTTGACCACATTTCATTCCCTGGGGATCATAAAGCATAACGCGTTGAATTCAAAAGATTCCTCCCCGAAAGATCGGAGTGCTATCGAACTGGAAGTGATGCACGACGCAGACAGAATTGTGGCGACCAGTCCGGTAATGAAGGATGAGATCCAGAAATTCTATGAAATAAACGGAAAAAAGATAGCTGTCATACCCGGGGGAGTGAATTTAAAACGGTTTCAGCCGCTTTCTCAGATTTTGGCCCGTCGTGTTCAAAATATAAATACCAACCGCCTGATCGTTCTTTACGTCGGCCGTTTCGAGGAGAGGAAAGGTATAGAGACGCTCCTATGCGCGATGGATGAGCTGGCGAAACGGATGCCTGAAAAGCGGAAAATTTTACGGTTATATGTGATCGGTGGAGAAAAAAGAAGAAATTGGAAAAAAGAAAAAGATACTCCTGAACGAAGAGAGCGTGAGCACTTGACCAAGATAGTGGAAACGCTGGGCATCAAAGATATCGTGCGGTTTATCGGAGGAGAACAGCGGGAATATCTGCAATATTATTACGCAGCCGCTGATGTGACGGTCGTGCCATCGTACTATGAACCGTTTGGATTGGTGCCTCTGGAATCTATGGCGTGCGGGACTCCGGTGATCGCTTCGAAAGTCGGCGGTATGCAATGGACGATCAAAGAAGGAAAAACCGGATATCTCGTGCCTGCCAAAAGTGTCCAGGCGTTTACCGATAAGATTCAATATCTTTTGGAACATTATGCGACCAGGAAACATATGCGGGAAAATGGTATAGAACGTACCAGAAGGTTTTTTGGATGGGAAGCAGTCGCGTCTCAGATGTCACTTCTGTATAACGATATTATTATAGAAAATTTTTATCGTCAGCTGTTCCCCAAAATTAACGGCAATGGGAAATAGCATCTTACCTTTTGTTTCTCACCCCGTGTATTATAGATATATGAAAGTATTATTTGCGACATCGGAGTGTGTGCCGTTTTATAAAAAAGGGGGACTGGGGGATGTCAGCCATTCTCTCCCTGTAGCACTTTCTCATTTGGGAGTATCAACAACGATAGCCCTTCCGTATTTTGAAAAAGTGAAAGTAAAACGGGGTGACCTTATCTGCCTCGGTCCTCTTGCAATCGACTATGCAGGGAAGCGGGAACTGGTATTTGTATTCCTGACCCATATTCCCAAAACGACGGTATCCGTACTCCTTTTTCGTCATCCGAGACTTTCTTCCTACGATGAATCAACGTTTTTGTTTTTTTGTCTTTGCGTTTCTGCATGGTATCGGCTTTCCGCACTCACCGGAAACGGATTTGACATCGTTCACTGCAATGATTGGCATATGGCTCTCATACCGCTTCTTTTGGGAGAACAGGATAAAACATTGAAAAAACAAGTGAAAACGTTGCAGAGTACTGCAGTGAAAACTGTTCTTACAATTCACAATCTTTTGTATCAGGGCGTTGTCCGTGCCAGCACGATTCGGAACATGGGACTCCCCATGTCTATATTTGAAAAAATTCCATCTCCGGAAGGTGGAGTGATTAATCTGTTCCGTGAAGGGTTGGAACACGCTGACGTGGTATCAACCGTTTCTCCATCGTACGCCAAAGAAATATTGACGCCTGAGTTTGGACCTCATATTTATGATGCGCTTCGGAAAAGACACGATCCGGTCGTCGGAATTCTCAACGGCATCGATACGGATGTCTGGAATCCAAAGACAGATGAGTATCTGCCAAAAAATTATACAAAAAAGTCGGTGACAGAAGGTAAAGCAGTCAATAAAGAGCGGCTTCAAAAAGCAGTGGGTTTGCCGGTGTCTGATGATCTTCTCTTTGGATTTGTGGGGAGAATTGAGCCAAGACAAAAGGGAGTCGATCTCATCATAAAAGCAGTGCGGCAACTTCCCAAAAAATCATTTCAGGTCGTGCTTTTGGGGACAGGCAACATCAAGCAGATGAAAGAATTGGAACATCTTGACGGGCAGTGTACTCATATTTCTTACATAGAAACGTTTGATGAACGGCTTGCACGGCGGATCTATGCCGGGAGTGATGTCCTCCTGGTGCCTTCCAAATTTGAACCATGCGGACTGACGCAAATGATCGCGATGCGCTACGGGACGATTCCTCTGGTGCGGCGTACCGGAGGGCTAGCAGACAGCGTTGAGGATGGGGAAACAGGATTTGTGTTTGACGACTATCATGTGGAGGACCTCTGTAAAATTATGTGGAAGGCTATAACGCTCCGGGAAGATGACCCAAAGAAATGGCAGGCGATGGTAACTAGAGTCATGCAGGAGGATTTTTCTTGGAAACGAAGCGCAAGGGAGTATTTGGAAGTGTACAAAAAATTAGCCCCGCCAAGGCGAAGCTAAAAATCCAATGGCGAATTTTTGAAAGATAGAGTACAATACTCTCATGTCTTTTCACGAAAATAAATTATGGCAGGATGCATATGTCACCCTCATGGATACGCACGAGGCGTTTGAGGGGCAATTTGAAGATTCAGAAAAAGAGATTGTTGAGCAGGTTATAACTAGTGCCACAAACCTTTCTGCAAAAATTGCCGACGGGCTGTCGCGTATAGACCGCCGGTTTGGCAGACAAATTCTTTTGGACAGTGTCGGTATGGTCGCGGTCGTCCGCACTCATTTGGCTGTCGCGTGGGGACGGGGAATCCTGACAGATGAAACGTTTAAAAAATTGGACGGAAAGTTCGACGCACTTGGCATAACACTCCAACAGAATAGATAAATCGTAAACGTCTTCGTTGATTTTTCCTCTTGACTGACACTCTCTTTTTGTGCGCATAATATGGTATGGATACCAATCCTAAAAAGCTTTCACCATTTCAGGGGATCACCCTCCTTTTTCTTCTTTTGGTTATTCCTGTCGGGGTATATGTAGGGTCGCAGTATCGGTCTATAGCGGATATGAGGAATAAAGCTGCAGGTCCCCCTGATGTTAGTCAACGCCCTGCTATGAACTCTGCTCCCGCTCCTGCAGCTGTCGCTCCCGCTCCTGCAGCTGTCGCTCCCGCCGCTGTCACTCCTGCTACTCCCACTCCCACGTTGTATTTTTCTAATAATTGTAATATCGCATGTACAACAAATGCCGGGTGTGGAGAAGAGATGTCTTGTGTAAAAATAAATGCAGTAGGCGTATGCCGCAGCACTCAATGTATCAATGTGGAAGATTGTTGGTGCAATAAAACAGTATCTTGTAATACCACCTGTACCACGGAGGATCAGTGCGGATTGGGAAAAGTCTGTGTAAAGATTGATGGCATTGGGAAATGCAGAAGTAAAGAATGTTTTGGAGCAGAAGATTGTCTTTGCTATACCATCGGT
>Ga0247840_10005953_pt1 | contig 17920 bp, 18 predicted proteins | sample LaCruzMarch2015__FD_192404 | JGI IMG/M metagenome (GOLD analysis project Ga0247840, IMG submission 192404) | Freshwater microbial communities from meromictic Lake La Cruz, Castile-La Mancha, Spain - LaCruzMarch2015_17m | ecosystem: Environmental > Aquatic > Freshwater > Lake | place: Spain... | reverse complement strand
AAACAGTTCCACGACGGCCTCCTTGTCAGATGTTGAACAGTGGGTAGGGCAGGCTCAGACCCCAGATAAACAAAACCACCGAAAGCACCGTCAAGAGCGCGGTCAGCAAGAGGACCTCGACGAATTTGAACTCTCTGCCCGCAGCCGCCGACCCGAAGCCAAGAACCACAAGCGCAGGTATGAAGCCCGCATGTCCTGCCAGGAAGCCGAACAGGATGATGACGATCGGCAGCACGATCAGGGCACGGAGAGACCAGTTGCCCTGGATCTTCTCGTTGCTGCGCAGCCCCATGGAAACGATGTAGCTGCCAAACAGGATGAGGATTATTCCCAGAACAACAGGGAAGAACCCCGGCCCCATGCGGTGTGTGCTGCCGAACCGGTAATTCATCGCCATGACAAGCGCCACGGCACCGATACCGATAAACATCATGCCGGCCCAGAAATCTTTGTTGTTGCGAAACTCCATTTTCATCGAGAGATCCTTCCGGGTGATCGATGATTCATGCCTATTTTCGAAGTATTTTCCGGCGTCACCGTTGCGGCGCTGCGATGTGTGTCCTAAGCGTCATCATGCCCTCAATGCTGCACTCCACAACGTCGCCGGGGACGAGAAAGAGCTCCGCGGCATTGGGTTTTCCGATCGCCGTGCCTCCGGGTGTTCCGGTTGCGAACATGTCTCCCGGTTCAAAGGGGATGTAGCGCGAAAAATGCTCGATGATTTGGGGAAATTTCCAGATCTGATCGGCGGTATTGAATCGCATCCGCTGTTCGCCGTTTACCGAACAGGTCATCCAGAGATCGTAAGGATCGTGAATCTCGTCCATCGTGATGATGCAGGGGCCGAGCGGCCCGAAACCCGGGATGTTCTTCGCCGTCCAGAAGCGCGAACCCGAGGCCACTTCCCGCTTCTGAAGGTCGCGGCAGGTCAGATCATTCAGGATCGTGATACCGACGACGTGGTCGAACGCCTGCGCCTTCTTGACACCGAGAGCCTGTTTCCCAATGACGAACACCAGCTCAGGTTCGTAATCGAACCGCACGATGCCCTCCGGCCGCTCGACGCGCCATTCATGCCCCGACAAGCAAGTGTTGAGTTTGATAAAAGCCGTCGGCTCCTGCGGTGTTTCCAACAGAAGGTCGTTTCGCCGGAGCTCCTCCAAGTGCTGGCGATAGTTCTTGCCGACGCAGAAAAACTTTTCGGCGTCGGTCACTGGCGGATAGAATTTGACCGTCTCCGGCTTGACCACCGCATTTCTGTTCAACCCGGGCTGTGTAGAAGCCAGATGGTTGAGCAGCGTGCGTACGCGGTCGAGACCGGCTTCTCCTGCGGCCAGCAGCCCCCTCATCGTCGTCGGCAGCGGGTCGATGCCCGGGTTTTTCTGTCGCCATTCCCCGTCCAGGACGGAAAGATCAGCCACATCGTCATGGATAAGGGCGCCAAGTCGCGGATTGCCTTCGCCTCCCCGGGGTGCGAATGTCATTAGTCTCATTTTACTCTCCTTTTGGTTATATTGGCGGAACAAGCGTCCCTGTGAGAGATGAATCCCGCAATATTCACCCCCAGCTCGGTCCCCACATCGCAGACCGCCCGCCAGGTGTCGTCCGGAATCGGAATACCGTTACGCTCCCGTTCAGCGCGGGTGCGGGCTTCAGGCTCGCCAGGCAAAAGCACCTCCGCGAAACCCGGGCTTGGCGGCACCGCCTTGATTCGGCAGAGCGTTTCCGCAAGCGCTTTTTCGTAGTCCGCAAGTGGTCGAAAAACGGTCGCATCCATCGCAAAAATGAAAATCCCGCTACGGCTGGTTACGCCGGGATACGCGTCGGCGCCTGCCAGGGGACCACTCAACAGTTCCGCGATAACCGCCAGCGCGTAGCCTTTGTGCCCGCCGAACGGCAGCAGGAACCCGCCATCGAAAAATGCCTGCGGATCGGTGGAGGGCTTTCCCTGGGCGTCCAGAATTGAATTGGGTGGAAGTGACTCGTGTCTCGCCTTGGCCTGTTTGATTTTCCCGGCGGCGATGGCGGAGGTGGCATAGTCGAGCGTAACCGGAAACCCCGCGGGATTGGGAATCGAGAAGGATACAGGGTTCGTCCCCAGCACCGCAGCCGATCCGCCATAGGGCGCCGTGGTCGGCTTGTTCACCGTGCCGATCGCCATGAACATGACCACGCCCTGCCGGGCGGCGCGTTCGGTGAAGGCCGCCAGTCGTCCCGTATGGCCCGCCTGGACAATCGAGAGTACCGCGACCCGCTCCCGTTTCGCTTTCTCGATGGCGAGATCTGCTGCGAAAATCGCTGTAACCTGCCCGAAGGCCCAGTTTCCGCTGATCAGCGCGCTGGTTGGACTTTCTTCAAGCACCTGCGGTCTGGCCGTCGGGACGATCTCGCCCGCACGGATGTTCTTAACGTACTCCGGGATGCGCAGGATGCCATGCGAGTCATGCCCTGCCAGGTGGTTGTCAACCAGCACATCCGCCACCTGTGCAGCGAGATCATCCGGGGCCCCCGTTGCCATTAAGATCGCGGCAGTGACCTCATGCAAGAGATCCTTCGTCAGAGTCGGCATGACCTTTTTCTCCTTTCGATCCCTCCTGGGTGATTATTCAGGCTGGATGCCGGCTTCCTTGCACACCTTTGCCCACTTCGCGATTTCGGAGCGAACGAAGGAGTCGTACTCTTCCGGTGTGCTGCCTATCGGTTCGGCGCCCTGACTTGCCAGACTGTCGCGTACGCTTGGCACTTTCAGCGCTTTTACCACCTCATCATGCAGCCTGCTGATAACCGCGCGCGGTGTTTTGGCCGGTGCGAAGAGGCCGAAACCGGTCGACACCTCGAAACCCGGGAGGCCCGCTTCGGCCATGGTCGGGATGTTGGGGGCGGCAGGGGAGCGCTTGGCGCCGGTCATCACGATCGCCCTGAGCATGCCCGACTGGATGTGCGGGATCGCGGCAGGCATGCTGGAGAACAACAGTTGCACATGTCCGCCGAGCAGGTCGGTCATCGCCGGACCGTTTCCTTTGTACGGCACGTGCTCCATCTTGATCTGCGCCATCGATTTCAGCAGCTCACCGGAGAGGTGGCCGACTGTGCCGTTACCGGATGAGGCGAAATTCAGTTGGCCGGGTCGCGCCTTGGCCATTGCGATCAGCTCCTTCAGCGTTTTGGCCTGCACCGAAGGATGCACGACCAGCACCGTCGGCACGTCTGCCACCATCGAGATCCCGGCGAAGTCCTTGATCGTATCGTACGGGATCTTTTTCTGCATGCTCGGGTTGATTACGTGGCTCGCAGATACCATCATGATCGAGTAGCCGTCGGCAGGCGACTTGGCAACAATCTCCGACCCGAGAAGACCGCCTGCACCGCCCCGGTTTTCGATTACCACCGACACACCGAGATTCTTGCTGAGCTCGTTGCCGAGAGCGCGGGCAATGATGTCCGTGTTGCCGCCCGCTGGAAACGGCACCATCAGTCGAATCGTCTTGTCAGGATAGGCGGCCTTCGCCTCGGGAGAAACCGCCAGGCCAAAGGCGAACAGTGATACAGCAGCAACAATTAAAAAAATCAGACTCCGTTTTCTCATGGCAAACTCCTTTTCTTCCGTGTTGGGATAATCGATACCCGTTTATTGAATGATGCTGATGATATACATCAATTTCTGCATCGTCTATTCGACCGCGTTTTCATCTTCAGCCACGATCCGGTTCGTCAGCCTGCCAAGCTTTTCGATTTCAATCGTGCAGACGTCGCCTACCTGCATGTAGGTCGGGGGGTTGCGGAATTTTGCGAGCCCTCCGGGGGTGCCGGTCGCCACGATGTCTCCCGGCTCCAGGGTGAACACCTCCGACAGGAAGGCCACAAGCGTCGGGCAATCGTAAACCAGCTCCCGGGTGTTGGAGGTCTGAAGCTCACGGTCGTTTACCCATAGTTTCATATCCAGATTGCCGGGATCGGGCAGCTCGTCTGCCGACAGGAGGAAGGGACCGCAGGGGGCGAAATTGTCAAAGGTCTTCCCCCGGAGAACCTGTTTGTCCAGTTCGGTCAGATCGCTCGCACTCACGTCGTTGAGGATCATGTAGCCACCGATGTACTCCAGGGCCCTCTCCCTGGGGACATGCCGTCCCCTCTTGCCAATGACAAACGCCAGCTCCGCCTCGTAGCCGAGCATCTTCGACATCTTCGGGTAGATGATGGGATCATCGGGACCGCAGAGGGCGTTGTTGTATTTTGAGAAGATCCTCGGCGCGGGCGGGAGGGGCACGCCGGTCTCCCGGATGAAGTCGTGATAGTTGTGGCTCAGACAGATGATGCGCAGCGGGTTCTGCACCGGCGCGCCCAGCTTGACTTCCTTCCTTTCAAAGACGAACCGCCTGCCGGAAGCCCCAAGGTCCGGACAGCGGTTTCCTTTTGCAGCGTCGAGGGCTGTGGCGGCGCTCTCCCGGGAACGCTTGCCGCCTGCCAGGAACGCGATGCTGTCGTTGGGAACGATGGCCGCCGCCAGGGCTTGGTAACGGGGTTCTTTCGCGGCGGCAAGCAGGTTCTCGAAGGCATAGTTCAGATCGATGATCCGCTCGTCGCCGGCGATCGCCCCAAGGCGATAGCCCCGTTCCGCATATTGGTACATGACGATTTTCATGACACCCTCCTCCTGAAATGATCCGGGCCCGGTAATGAACTTGCTCTCCGGTACACCGGGAGCGGTATACTAACATGCCCCCGATGATATCAAGAACAATTTTCCAAGGCTGGGACGGTGTGCCCGTGAGAAACGGCGTTGCTTTTTAAATTTACTTCGTATATTGAAGTGTTATCAATTACACTCTTACGTGAGCAATTTATACTGACGGGACAAAACCGCATCGGTGTATAGCAGGACAAAGCTGTTATCGGAGGACCGGAAAATGATAGTGGATGGAACGATCGACGATCTGCGTCAACATGCCCCGTTCGACCGGATGGACCGAAAATCCCTTGCCTTCCTGGTGGATAAATTCAATCTGGCCTATTTTGCCAAGGGCAGGAAGATAACCGGACCCGACCATGGAATCGCTCGCATTCTTTACATTGTTCAGCGTGGGTTGGTTCTCGGAGAGCGGGACGACAGCTCTTTGGCCTCGAAGGATACCGTTGAATACGCCGGTGGCGAATGTTTCCCCGTGGCCGAGGTGGTCGGCAAGCAACCTGCCGGTCACCTCTTTGTCGCACTCGAAGACTGCTTTTGCTATGAGGTAAATGCAGACGATATCGAAGCGCTGATGGGCATGAGCGAACCGTTCAAGGCATTCTGCAGCAACAGTGTAAACGCCCTCTTGCTGCAATCTCATGCCATGCTGCAGACATTCCATGCACAGCAGTCGAAGCGCCAGCAGCCGATGAATGCCTTCCTGCGCGATTTGGTACACACGGAGCCGGTGAGCTGCCCGCCCGGAGAAAAAATAAAAAGCGCGCTCGAAGCCATGCAACGGGCCAAGGTGGGTTCGATTGTCGTGACGGGTAAAGACGGCGCGCCGATCGGCATTTTTACCGAGCGCGATCTGCTCAAGCACACTGTTGCAGGATCCCTGGACCTGGCAAATCCGATTGAAGCCTACATGACGCCCTCCCCGAGAACTTTGCCAGAGACGGCAACCGCATCCGAAGCCGCGGTGCTGATGGTCAGGCTCGGCATACGGCATGTGGTTGTGGTGGCGGAAGGCAGGCTTACAGGTGTTGTCTCTGAGCGAGACCTGTTTGCACTGCAGCGGACCAGTATGCGCAACATAACCCACTCCATAGAGATCGCAAAAGAGGAAAAAAGCCTCAGGCAGGCCGCCGTCGATATTCGCACTTTGGCCGGCAACATGATTGCGCAAGGTATCGGTGCGGAACAATTGACCCAACTGATTTCCACGCTGAACGACAAATTGGTCTGCAGGATCATAGAAATAGAGATCGTATCGCATGACCTTGAAGGCATCGATTTTTGCTGGATGGCGTTTGGCAGTGAAGGACGTCTGGAGCAGACGCTATCGACCGATCAGGACAACGGGATCATTTTTTCAGACCGGCCGTACGCTGAATCGGTTCGCGGCCGGGTTCTGCCTTTTGCGCGCTCTGTAAACAAGAGGCTCGATTCCTGCGGCTTTCCGCTGTGCAAAGGCGAGATCATGGCCGGCAACCCAAAATGGTGTCTCAGTTTCAGCGAGTGGCGTGAGAAATTTGCAGACTGGATTCGCAATCCTCAACCCCAGGCAATGCTTCACTCGATGATTTTCTTTGATTTCCGCTCTCTGTGGGGGAGGGAGGAACTCGTCCACGGGTTGCACGATTGGCTGGTTGCCAAAGTGCGCGATGATCAGCGTTTTTTACGGGCGATGGCGAAGGTCGCACTGGATTCGCGACCGCCGCTTGGATTTTTCAACAGTTTCGTGACATCCGCCACGAAAGGCGCGGCCAACACCATCGACCTCAAAACGCAGGGCACGCGCCCATTTGTTGATGCGGCGCGAATCTACGCGCTGGCCAGCGGGTTGGAACAAACCAGCACCGCCATGAGGTTGCGGATATCAGGTGAGCGGCTCAATGTGCCGGCAGAAGAGACGGAGGCGATGGTGGAGGCGTTCCATTTCATGCTTCTTTTCCGGCTGCGAAACCAGTTCCCTGGGATCGGGCCTGACGCACAGGCGAACCTCATCAACCCGGATACACTCAACGAGTTGGACCGGAGAATTCTAAAAGAGGCCTTTCGGCAGGCTCGCAAGCTGCAGAATCGCCTCTCTCTTGACTACCAGTTATGAAACTGTTGCGACAATGGTTTAAATCGATGCGCTCCCTGCCGCCAGTTATGCGCGAACGGATCGATGCGTGGCGCGAGCTTGATGAACCGGACCTCAATATGGGGCACCCGCTTATGCGTTATGTGGTCGTGGATGTGGAATCGAGCGGCCTGAACCTCTCTTCCGATCATCTGATCGCCATCGGCGCCGTCACGGTTTCGGGCGCGCGTATCGCATATGCGAACAGTTTTTATTCCGTGCTTCGCCAGGAAAAAGCAAGCAATGACGATAACATTTTGGTGCATCGCATCGGCGGCACTTCGCAGATCGAAGGAGAGGATCCGGAAGAGGTGCTTCTGCGCTTTCTTGAATTTATCGGCAAAGCCCCGCTTATAGGTTTTCACTCCCCGTTCGATGAAATCATGATCAGGAAAGCGATACGCCGGTATCTCGGCAGAAAATTCAACCGCACCTGGATTGATCTCGCATGGCTTGCGCCGGCGGTTGTTCCGGAGTGCGGAGGAAAGCCGAAGAGCCTGGACGAATGGTCCCAGATGTTTCAGATAGCCAATTTTCTCCGTCATGATGCGTTGGCCGACGCCCTGGCGACAGCGCAATTGTTTCTGATCCTGCAACACCGGGCAACGGAAGCAGGGCTAGGAAGCGTGCAGGGTCTGGTTGATGCAGCGCGCCGGCAGGAGTGGTTGCGGAAACTGGAACGGCGTGGCCTCTAACGAACGTTGGGCCATCGTTTCAGCGCCCTTTTTTTAATTGAAAAAAAACGCTTGCAATAATGAAAAACCATCGCTATAGGATTATCTCCCTGTTTAGCACCATTTTTTAAAGACAATTTTATAGGTCATTTTGAAGCGGCACAGGTCTTTTTTTCACTCTAAAAGAAAGGAGGGCGAAGCTCGCAAATAGCTGAAGGAACTCACCGAGGGGTTCACGTTCTCGGTGGAAAAGTGGCGGCGGCATCATTCGTGTGGCCATTGTAACAGGTTACCGGAAGGGCAGAGAGCGCGAAGTTTGCACATTATAACTGTCCACAAAATAAGGGGGGGGAAAATGAAACTTACTGAAAAACACAAAGAGTACTGGCACAAGAACCTCGTCATCACTTCGATACTGCTTGGCACCTGGTTCGTTGTCACCTTCATTGTCGGTTGGTTCTCGGCAGAACTCAACAGCGTGTCCATCATTGGCTTTCCTTTGGGTTTTTATATGTCGGCCCAGGGATGTCTGATAATTTATGTAGTGATAATATGGATTTATCAGTACTACATGAATAAACTCGACCTGAAATATGGCGTACATGAAGGAGACGACTAATGAGCCAACCCAAACAGAGCGGAAAAGCGTTTTTTAAGCAACTCCAGAAATACTATACCTGGTACACCGGCGGCTTCCTCACTTTCCTGTTTCTGCTTGCCATAGCCGAACAGATGGGAATGTCGCGTGCGATGATGGGCTATATCTTCCTGATTGCCACCGTTGCGCTCTATGGCGGCATTGGGGTCATGGCCAGGACCTCGGACGCCTCCGAGTACTATGTGGCGGGGCGGCGGGTGCCGGCACTTTTCAATGGTATGGCCACCGGCGCCGACTGGATGAGCGCGGCCTCGTTCATCGGAATGGCAGGAACACTCTATTTAAGCGGATTTGACGGGCTTGCCTTTGTCACCGGCTGGACCGGCGGTTACTGTCTGGTCGCGTTGCTGCTTGCCCCCTACCTGCGCAAATTCGGCCAGTTCACGATTCCGGATTTCCTTGGGGAGCGTTACGGCGGCAATATCGTCCGAAGCATCGGCATCTTCGCTGCAGTTCTCTGTTCGTTTACCTATGTCATTGCGCAGATCTACGGCGTCGGGCTGATCACCAGCCGTTTTACCGGTCTTGAGTTCGGCGTCGGAGTGTTCGTCGGCCTGGGCGGAATACTGGTTTGCTCGTTCCTCGGCGGCATGAAAGCGGTCACCTGGACACAGGTTGCCCAGTACATCATCCTGATCATCGCCTATCTGACCCCCGTGGTATGGCTGTCGGTTGTTCATACCGGCAATCCCATTCCCCAGATCGCCTATGGTCAGGTGCTGGCTAAGGTTACCCAGCGTGAAATCGTCCTCAACAAGGATCCCAAGGAACTTGAAGTTCGCGCAATCATCAAGGCACGTGCCGATGCGGGAGACGCTAATCTTAAGAATCCCGATGCGGCTTTTGCCAAGGGCAAGACCGATCTCGACCAGAACCTGGCCAACCTGAAATCGGCCAATGCTCCGGCAGACCAGGTGGCAGCGGCGGAAAAGGCAATCGCCGCCTATCCGAAAGATGTTACCGCAGCCAAGGCACTCTATACCAAAGAAAAGGCGCTCGCGCCGCGTGCTGCAGCGATCAAACCCCACGCCACGCCATTCCCGGGCAAGGATCAGGAGGCTCGCGACAAGGCAAGGCGCAACTTTCTGGGGATCGTCTTCTGTATGATGATCGGAACGGCCGCACTGCCTCACATCCTTGTGCGTTACTACACGACGCCAAGTGTCCGGGACGCGCGCAAATCGGTGTTCTGGTCCCTGTTCTTCATATTTTTGCTTTACTTTACGGCGCCGGCTCTGGCAGTGCTTGCCAAATTCGACGTCTATCACCTTCTGGTGGGATCCTCTTATGCCAGCCTGCCGGCATGGGCTGCAAACTGGGCGAGGGTCGATCCGACGTTGCTGTCGATTACCGACTTCAACAAGGACGGCATCGTACAGTTGGCTGAAATCCTGCTGGGGACCGATATCATCGTGCTGGCAACCCCGGAAATTGCCGGTCTGCCTTACGTTGTGTCGGGCCTGGTGGCGGCCGGTGGTCTGGCGGCAGCACTCTCAACGGCGGATGGTCTTCTGCTGACCATCTCCAACGCGCTTTCGCACGATCTCTACTACAAGATGATCGATCCGTCGGCATCGACGACAAAACGCGTGTCGATCTCCAAAGCCCTGCTGCTGGTTGTTGCTCTTATTGCAGCATACGTAACTTCGCTAAAACCGGGGAACATTCTCTTCCTGGTTGGCGCCGCGTTTTCGCTTGCGGCTTCGGCATTTTTCCCGGCCCTGGTTCTCGGGGTCTTCTGGAAACGTGCCAACAAGTGGGGCGCAATTACCGGCATGATCGCGGGTCTGGGGACAGCCATGCTTTACATGGTACGCACCTACCCGTTCTTCGGCGGTGTGTCCGCGAACGAGTGGTTCGGCCTGGCGCCGATCAGCGCCGGTGTGTTTGGCGTGCCGGTTGGTCTGATCACGATTTATGTGGTCAGTCTGCTGACACCCGAACCGTCAAAGCAAATTCAGGATTTTGTTGAACATTGCCGATATCCGAACCTGGAAGGGGATATAGACACCCAATCAGCCTGATAGCGTTATCACCGAAAGAACAAGGTCCGCCGGTGCGGGCCTTGTTCTTTTCAGGAATCTCCAAAACGATTTTAAGGTTGGGCAATGGGAATCAAACACTGGATCTATTTTCTCTCTGCACGAATCCTTCAGGTGTTCAGTCGGAACGCCCGTGCAATAAAAGCCTTTCATGCGGCGCTTGAAGTGAACCCGGACTTCGCACTGGCCGCCGGTTGCTTGGGGCACCTCTACGCCTCGCTCGGTCAAACCGAACGTGCGGAGCATTATTTCAAAGAGGCGTTGCGGATCAACCCGAACGACGCCGTCATCTATTTCAATATCGGTTTTCTCTACGAATCTGAAAAAAAATTCACCGAGGCCATTGCTGCATTCGAGGCTGCTGTCAGATTGGGACCCACGATCGACCGCGCCTGGTACGGGATGGGACTTTCCTACGCGGAGCTAAACCGGCACGATGTGGCCGCACAGTCGCTCGAAAAGGCGGCGGAGCTGCAGCCGCTGAATCCCTATCCATTCTACCATCTGGGAATGGCGTATTTCACGCTGGGGGAGAAGGATAAACTCGCCGAAACTATCCGGCGCCTCGGTGAGTTTGACCCAAAAATCACACGAAAACTGATCCATGACACCTCATCCAGGATACCATAATGATTCAAATGATCACCATTTTCAAGGCCATGGTCGAAGTTGCCCTGTTTGCATTTGTGGGTCAGGGGATCCTCTACATTTTGGCAGGGGCCAGACGTGATAAAAATCTCGTGTTTGTGATGCTGAAAACGGTCACGATGCCGGTGACGAAATTCATCCGCTTTGTATCGCCGGGCATCGTAATGGACCGGCACATCCCGTTGGCCAGTTTCATCCTGCTTATTGTGCTTTGGGCAGGCCTTACCATGGGCAAAGTCATGTTGGTTTTGCAGGTAAGATAAAAACGGCGGGAAGTTTCCTCACCGCCGTATACGCAAACACACTGATTCCTGTTTCGCCAACCCTACGTCGGGTGGACGTCGGCCCCTCGGTAGGCATTGCCGGTCGCACTCATCGCAAGTTTACCGGTTTCTTCGGAGGAGCGGATGCACTCCTTGCCGCAATCGGCACACTTGTACACCGGCACGACAACCACAAACATGAACGGATCCGCATTTTTGAACTCCGCATTCATCTCCCGTGACCGGTTGCCGGTGGGCGATTCGGGCAGTTCCTGGCTGCAGCTCGGGCAGTGATAGCGTTTGGTGAACAAACCTTTTTTGACTGCGCTCGGGGAGAACTTGTATGTCTCCTCGTCCATCATCATGTCCATCAACAGACCGGCGAACATGGGGTAGAGAAAACGCTTGTGTCCCTGACCGCAGACAGCGGCAGGCATCGCCTGAATGGTGACTTTTACCTCCCCTTCCTCCCCGCTGAACGTGTCAAGAGGCTTGACGGTCATTTCTCCTTTGCATTTGCTGCATGGACTTTGTGGCTTGCTCATGTTGCTCCCTCCTCATTTTTTTTGATGTAACGACGTTATTGGTCCTGTCGTGGAGCCTGAAAAAGCAGCTCCACCTCACACCGGATGGATGTGTTCTGCTTCATCCGTCCGGCACGTAACGGTTTTTATGCAAAGTTGTCGTTTACGAGAATATTAGTTAAGACAAACTAACGAGTCAAGAAAAATCTAAGCATAACCTCCTGAAAATAAGCGTCGTGCAGGGGTGAGTTGAATGGCACAGAGGTTCCTGAGATACCCAAGAGCAATGTTGCCACCTTTAACCCCGCTCCTGACTTTTGGCTCCCTGGTTTCCGGTGATTTCCCAATCGAAAAGGAAAGCATGCTGATCAGTGCGACAAGAACTGTCGGGATCACAAGCAAAATGGTAAGCAGAACGCGCAGATCCAAAGCTTTAATGCCTATCAGAGCAGCGATGCTCAGAAGGAATATAGTCAGGGAACGAATTGGACGAAGCATGGATGGCTCCTTATGTTTTTTCCAAGAGCTAAAGTCAAATTCCGATACAGAAGAGTCTTCACTGATTTTGCAACAACGCGGTAGATGGTTGCAAAAAAAAGATGATCATGTTCAGCGTCGTGACAGTGGCCGTGAAATTCCTATGACCCGAACCGCCTCAGAGCGGCCATGACAATCACAAGCACAAAAAAAGCCGCAGCAACACATGCGAGGGCGATTCGTATATATTTTCTGATCTTGCTTTCCTCTTCCGGACGGTCAATCCCTATCACGTCCCGCAATAAGCCCCTTCCTTCTTTCATGTGCCCCCCCTAAAATAGTTATCAATCTGTGGCCATACCGTTCATCATGAGATGCAGAAGTTGTCATTTACATGTACGATAGTTAATGTTAACTTACATATCAAGAGGAATTGGCGCAACCTCGGACACCTCGGACAAAGGTGTTGAAGAAACATCTCTCTGTTGTTATAGTCATTCCGTATTTTAGTCGGCCTATCGTTGGTTCGGCTGACAGATCTCGTAACGGCAGAATGACCTAAAGGAGATTTCATCCTCAGCAGGAAGTTCCGCGATCACCGGGATGTAGGGATGCGGATTACCGTGCTGATGGATCCGTAGCCAAGTCTCTCGTACCTTGGATTTTTTATGATGAGGTTTCGTTTCTATGATCAGTTCGCTTGAATTGGCCTTGATCGGCAACGGCCGTATCGGGGCGCTTATCAATGATAGCGCCGAGATCGTCTGGTGCTGCCTGCCTCGTTTTGACGGGGATCCCGTTTTCTGCTCGCTGCTGAAAGAACATCATACCGGTGAAAGCTTTGGTTATAGTACCGTTGAACTCGTCGATCAAGTTCAATGCGAGCAGTCTTACCTTACCAACTCGGCGGTTCTCGTCACGCGGATGACCGATAATCAGGGTGCCGTTATCGAGGTGACGGACTTCTGCCCACGCTTTCACCAATATGGACGCATGTTCACACCGATGATGTTCATCCGACAGATCATGCGGGTGAATGGCGCGCCCCGCATCCGCCTGCGCATTAAACCGGCATACGACTATGGCCGCCACCGCTGTTCAGTGACCTGTGGCAGCCATCACATCCGCTATGTGGCGCCGGATTGGGCGCTGCGGCTCACAACCGATATGTCCCTGACTGCGATTATCGAGGAGACGGTTTTTTATCTTGAAGACCGAACCACGCTCATTTTCGGTTCCGATGAGACCATCCCCGATAACATCGGCGAGCTTGCCCGCCGTTTTCTCGATGAGACGCTGGCCTTTTGGCATGAGTGGGTGCGGGAGATCAGCATTCCCTTCGAATGGCAGGACGTGGTCATCCGTTCCGCCATCACCTTGAAACTCAATACCTTCGAAGATACCGGCGCAATTGTTGCCGCTATGACCACTTCCATACCCGAGGCGCCGGATTCGGTGCGCAATTGGGACTACCGCTACTGCTGGCTCCGAGATGCCTATTTTGTAGTCAACGCCTTGAATCGTCTCAGCACGACCCAGACCATGGAGAAGTATCTGAGCTTTCTCGTCAACGTGGTGGCAGGCGCTCCCAACGGCCGCATTCAGCCCGTATACGGAATCGACGGCAGAGCCCGCCTGGACGAACGAGAAATCGATTCGCTTCCCGGATACCGGAGCATGGGACCGGTGCGGATCGGCAACCAGGCCTATGCACAGGTGCAACATGATGTGTACGGATCAGCGATCCTGGCCGTCGCCCATGTCTTTTTCGACCGTCGTCTGGTACGCCGGGGTGACGTGGCGCTCTTCCGGAGGCTGGAATCCTTGGGAGAAGCGGCCATCGCCGTTCATGATCAGCCGGACGCCGGGCTGTGGGAACTCAGGGGGAGGCTGCGCGTCCATACCTTCTCAGCCGTAATGTGCTGGGCAGCCTGTGACCGTCTGGCAAAAATCGCGGCGGAACTGGATCTTTCGGAAAGCTTCGTCTACTGGAGCGAGCAGGCGAAACGCATCCACACCGTCATCTGCGAGCGGGCGTGGAACAAGACAAAACAGACCTTTACCGCTGCATTTGAGGGTGACTCTCTGGATGCAAGCGTATTGTTGTTGCATGATATCGGTTTCCTGGCGGCCGACGATCCCCGATTTTCCAAGACGGTAGCCGCTGTCGAACGGGAGCTCAAGCATGGCGACTATGTGTATCGTTATATCGAGGCTGACGATTTCGGCGTGCCGGAGAACGCCTTCGTGGTCTGCACCTTCTGGTACATCTACGCCCTGGCGGCGCTCGGGCGCATGGAGGAAGCCCGAGGTCTGTTCGAGAATCTGATTGCCAGACGCAACCGGCACGGACTTCTTGCCGAGCATATCAATCCTCGAACGGGTGAACAGTGGGGCAACATCGTTCAGACCTACAGCATGGTGGGACTGATCAACTCGGCAATCCGACTCAGCAAACGCTGGGACAGCGCGTTTTGATGGATGTGAGGTGAGGATAATATGAAATTTCCGGCAAAGAGAAAAATGATGTTTCGCTCCCTGCGACTCTCGCTGCGGTTTATTGTCCCTCTCGCCATCGCCCTTGCGGTACTGGCCTATTCTGTCGTACCGTTGGTGGATAGGCTATACCTCCGCTGGTCCGTACGCGACATGGACATCCGTGCAAAACTCATTGCCAGTACCCTCCAGGAGCCGCTTACCGATCTGCTCCAGCAGGGCAATAAATCCAAAATCAACGCCCTGTTCTCTCGCGCGGTTCGGGATGAACGGCTCTTTGCCTTAGGGTACTGCGATGAAGGCAGGAACATGCTCCACCGCACGTCTACATTTCCAAAAGACCTCAGCTGCGCCTCGCCCGATCCATCGGCGGGCAAACCTGGCCTTTTGCTGACGTCGCCCCAGGGGTTGCTCCATGTGGCGGTCAGTCCCATGTCCTATGAGGGCGTGCCGGTCGGGACTCTGATACTGGTCCATGACATGAGTTACGTCGAGAGGAGAAGCACCGATACGAGAAAATATATCATCCTGCTGTTTGTGGTACTCGGCTTGGTGACTTCACTGATCACGGTTTTCGTAGCCCACCTGAGCTGGCGCGGCTGGATGGAGGGCGTTAGGGCGATGTTGCGCGGCGAAGGGATACTGCGACCCTTTTCACGGCCCACAAACTCGGAATTGGAACCGCTTGTGGGCGATCTGCGCAGTTTGCTGCGGACGATTGACGAAGAACGTCGGTTTGCCGACGACGCCACCATCTCTTGGACCCCCGATACCCTTCGGAGCCTCCTCCACAAACAACTGTCCGGCGACCAGGTGCTGGTCGTCTCCAATCGGGAGCCCTACATCCACATGAAGGGTGAAACGGGGATTGAGGTGAAACGGCCGGCCAGCGGACTGGTCACGGCGGTCGAACCGGTCATGCGCGCCTGCTCCGGGACATGGATTGCTCATGGCGGCGGGACTGCCGATCGAGAGGTCGTGGACCGGCACGACCGGGTGTCGATCCCTCCCGGGCATGCCGATTATACACTGAGGCGCATCTGGCTCACCAAGGAGGAAGAGGACGGCTATTACTACGGATTTGCCAATGAGGGTCTCTGGCCACTGTGCCACATCGCCCATGTTCGCCCCATTTTCCGTACCAGCGATTGGAAGCGGTATGTGGCGGTAAACCAGCGTTTTGCCGATGCCGTGGTCGAGGAAGCCGACAGAGATGACCCCGTCGTCCTCGTACAGGACTATCATTTGGCCCTCCTGCCGGCCATGATCCGCAGACTCCTGCCCAGGGCAACGGTGATTACCTTCTGGCACATCCCCTGGCCCAACCCCGAATCCTTCAGCATCTGCCCCTGGCGCGAGGAATTGCTCCAGGGAATGCTCGGCAGCACCATCCTCGGCTTCCATACGCGTTTTCACTGCAAAAACTTTTTGGAAACGGTCGACCGCTATCTTGAAACCCGCATCGAACACGAGTCGTCGACCATCTCCCACAGCAGCATGCTTACCCTGGTGGAGAGCTATCCCATCTCCATCCAATGGCCGCCTCCCTGGCAGGAGACGCAGTCGTCGGTGGAAGAGTGTCGCGCCTGGGTGCAGCAGACCCTGCAACTGGATAAGGATCGCCTGATCGGGTTGGGCGTGGACCGCCTGGATTACACGAAGGGAATTCTCGAACGCCTACGGGCTGTTGAACTCCTGCTGGAGCTGCATCCCGAAATGATCGGCCGCTTCACGTTCATCCAAATCGCCGCTCCCTCCCGTTCCATCCTCGAAGACTATCAGACCCTGGACACCCGGGTACGCGCACTGGCCGCACGGATCAATGAACGGTTTTCCCGCGATTCTTATCAACCGGTCTGTCTCAGAATAGAACACCACGAACCCGAAGTGATCAACCGCTACTACCGCGCCGCCGATGTCTGCATGGTGACGAGCCTCCATGACGGCATGAACCTGGTGGCCAAGGAATACGTTGGCTCCCGCGACGATGAACGGGGCGTTCTGGTGCTGAGCCAGTTTACCGGCGCGGCTCATGAATTGCACGAGGCCCTGATCGTCAACCCCTATCACATAGAACAGACGGCAGATGCATTATTCCAAGCCCTGACAATGCCTGATTTCGAACAACGTGAAAGGATGCTCAGCATGCGCGCCCTGGTGAGGGACTTCAACGTCTACCGCTGGGCAGGGAGGATGCTGATCGACGCAGCGCGCATCCGGCAGCGGGAAAAGCTGGCCATCAGGATCGGTCGCCCGTTATGACAGGGCATACGGCCATGACCTATCTGTTCAGCGATACCGGCCTTGCGGCCTTGCACGATTTCATCGATTCCGCAACCCTGTTCGCCTTTGATCTTGACGGGACCCTCGCCCCCATCACCGCCAATCCCGGAGAAATCCGCGTGCCGCAGGCTGTTCAGTGGGCACTTGCCGAACTTAAGGATCGGGCAGTAATGGCGATCATCACCGGTCGATCCCGAAAGGATGCCCAACGTCATCTTTGTGTCATCCCCCAGTACCTCGTTGGAAATCACGGGGCGGAAGGGCTTCCCGGATGGGAACAACATGAGGAGGATTACAGGCGTCTGGGGGGCGCATGGGAATGGCAACTGCACAGGATAATTCCTGATGGAGAAAACTCAGGCATTGTGGTCGAAAACAAGGGCATGTCGGTGTCGGTCCACTATCGCGGTGCTCGGAACAGGCCGGTAGCCCGATCTCGTGTGCTTGACGCCATTGGCCGGCTGATCCCTCAGCCTAGGGTAGTCGGCGGGAAGTATGTCGAGAACTTGCTGCCCGAGGAAGCGGCCGACAAGGGGGTAGCGCTCGTGCAATTGATGAGCCGGGCTGGATGTGCAAAAGGTTTTTTTGTAGGTGATGACCAGACCGATGAGGATGTCTTTCAGATGGCCGGAGGGAAGCTCTTCACCGTGCGTGTAGGGATCGAGACGAAAAGCAGGGCCCGCTATTTCCTGCGGGAACAAGGAGAGATCCTTTCGCTCCTCCGCCATATTAATGATACCCTTGCAGGTCATAGCGAACAGATTACCGCTGTTAAACCGGTCCGCAATCGGGAATGACGGCTTTAACGATCGGGTATCCAGCATTATTCGCTCCTCCTTTGTGGTCTTGCGTTCCTCCTTAGTTGAGCCGTTCCTATAGTGTCTTCTAATAGACCCCGTCCTACTCTCATGTGATATTCCCAAAAAATATTTGGGTGTGATAATCCAAAATTGACCAGAGGAAGGGTGTAGTGATAACCGAAAATTGACCACCCTGGGCCGTTCTCCTTCTGCTAAAGTGGTTTGGGATTTTGCGACCATTTAGTAGGGAGGAGGGTA
>Ga0247840_10005948_pt1 | contig 17934 bp, 9 predicted proteins | sample LaCruzMarch2015__FD_192404 | JGI IMG/M metagenome (GOLD analysis project Ga0247840, IMG submission 192404) | Freshwater microbial communities from meromictic Lake La Cruz, Castile-La Mancha, Spain - LaCruzMarch2015_17m | ecosystem: Environmental > Aquatic > Freshwater > Lake | place: Spain... | reverse complement strand
CGCCAAAAAAAAGGTCGGGTAAGGGAGAAAACGAGCTCACTGTTTCTTCTAAGTTTCGTCATTCCGGTGAAAACCGGAATCCATTGGTTTTCAATGTTTTTGACTGGAGCTCGTTGGAAGCCGTGCACTCGACAAACAAATTGTCGAGAAAAGGGGAAAACGAGCTTAGTGTCCCTTCGTTTCGTCATTCCGGCGAAGGCCGGAATCCATTGGTTTTTAATGTTTTTGATTGAAGCTCGTTGGAAGCTGTGTGCTCGACAAAACGATTGTCGAGAAAGGGAGGGATGAAACTTGACCGTTCGGTTTTGTTTTAAAGATAAATCCCCCCGGCCCCCCTTTTTCAACGGGGGGAAAAGATTAGTTTCCCAAGCGTGTCCCCCCCTTTGAAAAAGGGGGGTTAGGGGGGATTTGCCGTAAGTTTCTTGGAAGCCGTTCACCCGACAGAAAGAGAGTCGGGAGAAGAAGAAAAGAAGCTCTTTGTCATTTTTTGTGCTCGTCGTCCCGGCGAAGGCCGGGATCCAGTGTTTTTTGATCCTTTTGACGGGAGCTTCTTGGAAGTGGCCACCCCGGACATTCCGGGGCACACGAGGCATGAAAAGTGCATTATATCGCACCATTTGTTTTTTTTCTTTCTAGCCATTCGTTAATCGCTTCTCGTAAATTTTTTGCCTTACCCAATCGGAGGCTCAACTCATGATAAAAAAAAGAATCTTAGTGGTGGAAGACGACAAAGACATTCGTCGCTTGGTGGAAAACATTTTCAACAACGAGGGGTTTATCACGTTGGGAGCCGACAGCGCCAGCGACGCTCTAAAAAAAATCGCTGCGTCTCGGCCGGACTTGGTGTTGCTGGATCTTCAATTACCAGACAAAGACGGTTTCGAGGTGTGCAAAACCCTCCGAGCCGATCCCACAACCCGCACCATCCCCGTGGTATTTTTAACCGTTCAAAACTTAGACTCCTACAAAATCGCGGGCCTTGAAATTGGGGCCGACGATTACATCACAAAACCATTCAACCAAACCGAACTGGTCGCCCGAGCACGAGCCGTTCTCCGCCGTGCCGAGTGGAACGAAAAAAAAGATCAAACCGTGAAAGACGGAGACCTCACCATTGACACAGAAAAACACATCGCTCATCTTAACGGAACAATTCTAGATATGTCCCCTAAAGAATTTGATCTGTTGCTCTCGTTGGTCCGAAACAGAGGAAAAGTCATGACCCGGGCCGAACTTTCCGAAACCATCTGGGGTCACGAATACTTCGGCAACACCCGAACCGTGGACGTCCACGTGGGCCGCCTTCGCAAAAAACTCGCCCCCATGGGGGACAAAATAAAAACCATCGAACGAATCGGCTACCGCTACGAATAAACGAGAAATTCCCCAACCCTAGGGGAATTTCTGAAAAAACACGTGATGGGCGGGTTTTTTCGCGATCCTAAAAACGTCCAAAAGGTCACGTAAGGAAATTTTCCGTCTGCGATAGTTTCACCAAAGACGAGCATTTTTTGGCTTAAGTTACTGGCATTGCCCCTAACCCTCCTTTTTCAAAGGGGGGAAAAGATTGGTTTTCCAAGCATGTCCCCCCCTTTGAAAAAGGGGGGATAGGGGGGATTTGCTTGAAGTTGCGTGGAAGTTCGTAAAACGGGTTTTTAAGCACCGATTTTACAGACGGGATCCCGCATCAGCAACTCTGTCGCCCCAAGTGCGAGTATCTCCAAGACTGGCCGGCTTCCGTCAGAACGACACGTCTGGAAAGTTTTTTAAGACTCACCCACAGGGTGAATCTTTTGGGATCCCCCTTTTTTTGTAAACAACTTGTAAAAAGTTTCTGTAAGAATTTACAAGTTGTTTACAATTTCTTAAGAAAATCTTTTTTCTGTTTTTGTATCTTCATCTAAATAATGACCTTATCAACTCCGCCCCCCCCATCGGTCATAAAAAAAACACTCTCCTGTACTTTTTTATTCGTTTTCTTAACCACCAGTCTCACCCCCCCCTACGTGGAAGCGTCCATAGGAAAATTCCGTAACACAGAACGCTCCTCCCATTTTTCAATCCCCCCCACCTTGGCCAACGTGTCTGAAACCTATTGGCCCTTGGTGAACGGTCCGGAACCCTTGACGGTGAAAGGTCGCGTTTTCCCTTTCGTTTTGCACATCCAAGACGCGCACGAAATTTTTGAAGCCCAAAAGGCCCTGTCCACCTTGTTGGAAACGCTCCAACAACAGAACCAACTGCCGAAGGTTCTTTGTGTGGAAGGGGCTTGGGGAAAAATAGACCTCTCGTGGATCCGAAACATTCCGGAGGAGGAGGCCAAACGCCGGCTGGCCGATCGCCTTCTCAAAGAAGGCCTGATGACGGGGGAAGAGCACTTCGCCTCTCTCTGCGAGCCCCCGGTGCCCGTGGTGGGCGTGGACGATGCAATCCTTCACGGTAAAAACGCCAAGGCCCGGGCCGCCATCGCGGAAGACACCCGCCTTGTCACGAGCGTAATCCAAGACGCTCGGTACCAGCTGTCTCTCCTAGAAAAAAAGCGTCTGTCGCCGCCCCTTTTTGAATTTCTGAACGCCCGAAAAAAGTGGGAAAACGACGCCGGACACATAAAAGAATACACCGGGGCCCTGTCCCGGATGTGGGGCAAAGACGAGTTCAACACCCTGTGGCCCACGCTGGACCGCTTTCAAGAAATGGCGACCCTTGAACCGATCGTCTTGGCCCAAAAAGAAGACCTCCTTCGTTCCGTCAGAAAAACGGAAGATATCGACCAAATAGATCCCCGCGTCGTCCGAGACATTCTCCGTTACCGCACCTTGGCCCAAGAGACAAACCCCCACGAAATCCTGAAGGAAACAGCCCGGTGCGATCGGGAGACCATGAACAAGATCGCCGTCTCTGGAACACTCGAAGAACGCCGTTTGGCGGAGCTGGACGAATGGCTGGCCCTGACCGAAAAACTGTGGGCACTGGCCATGACCCCGGACGATTGGGAACGATACCAACAGATCCGGCCCCACTGGGGGCGAGAAAAAATGGCAAAAACCCTGCGGGATTTCACCATCCTCCCTTGGCCCCAGAGAGCCGATGGGCAAGAACGTTTTTGGAACGGTCTGGTCCACGCCGAAGATTTTTATCGCGTGGCCCTTGAGCGCAACGAAGCCTTGGCCCGATCCACCATGGAAACCGCCCGTCAATTCAACGGCCAAGCCGTTCTAATCGCCGGAGGATTCCATTCCCCGGGAATGGCCAAACTCTTCCGGGAATCGGGATCGTCCTACGCCATCGTCGCTCCCGATTTCCAGCAAAACACCGAAAACCACTTAAGAAAAGTCAGTGCCCTCTTCGCACCCAACGAAGACCAGCGGCAAAGAATCGAGCAAGACCTGACAACCCTTTTCCCTCCGGGCAAAGCCAGAGAGCTGTCGGATCAGTTTGAAAAAAGGGCTCTCCCCGGGTCCCACCGGAAGAAAAGATCGTTTTTATCCCCAGCGTGGGTGCACGGAGCGGTCGTGGCGACGGTCATCGCTTTTCGCGTTCTCCTTTGGATGACCGTGGCCCCCTTGGCCTTGGCGGCCGACGGCGGAGGTGGCGTGGACGCATTACTGACGGCCACCGCTGTGGTGCCTTTGGTCCTTGAACTCGCCGTTGCCTTAGGACGACGAACGCTCAAACCCGCCACGGATCCCAACACCGATGCCCCCAGTCCCCCTCCAACAGAAACCCCCAGCCTCTCTCAATTGATAAGTAATAAACTTTTTGATGAGGCCCTTACCCTGATTAGAAAGCGTTTCGTGACAGACGAAATTTCCGCTGGTCGTCTTTTTTTAGAGTTAAATGACGATGAAAAACAAACTCTCATGGAGAACGCTCCTTGGGATTCCAACGAAAAAGGCCTCTTAATGGCCTGCGTTTGGCAGGCCGCCCGCCAAAAAGACATTCGTGATCAGAGAAAACTCCTGTCTCTCCAGAAAGAGATAAGCCAAAAAACAAGCCGTCCATCCGAAGCCGTTAAAGAAATCACGGAACAGATCCGAATTCTGAACGAACAGCTTGATGCCATGCAAGCTCTTCAGTCGCACTTTGAGACTTTTGCCGATCAAGGGGAAATTCCACTTTGGTGCAGGGAATTTTTAAAAACCCTGACGGAAACCGAAAAAAAGGCAAGGGCCACCGCCTTGGAATGGCGCCTTGCGTTTGTTAAATCGCCCGAAACCTTGCCCACGGACGTCGTCCGTGAGGAAACAAAGGGTATGACTGTTTTTCTTAGGGCACTGTTGTCGCCAGCGCCGGTCCTGCGTTTGTCCGATCGGCGCGCGTGGGCCGACAGTTATCTGTGGGCAAAAGAAAGTTCAAAATTATACTGGCTTTATCATGTCCCTCAATTCGGCCGTTTGGAATCCAACGCAATGACCGCCGCTTGGAAAGCGGCACGTCGCCCACCGGCCGGACTTTCGCCCGTGCCTCCTCCACGCAAGGAAGACGTGGGTTCCTTTGAGGAAATTGTGAAATCCGCTCGCGGGAACCTTCACAACAATGTTCTGGACAACAAAGCCTTGGTTGTCCTGCCAGAGCCGGAAGACATTTTGGCTTTTACCACGGAATTGGCCCGTCAAGAACACAACACCGACCGTTCTCGGAAAACATATCTTTTTGATCTGGGGGTCTATTGGCGAAACCACAGTCAGGACATACCCGAACGGAACGGACTGGTGGAAGTGATGGACCTCTTGGCTCAGCGTGGAAACGCTGTCTTGGTGATCAACATGGAAAATTTTCGATATGAAGACGCAACTTTGGTTGAAACAGCTCTAAAAATTAGAGAAAAAAAGGGGCCACCTGTGGTTTTGGCGGTCGGTCGGCACACAATGAACTCCCAACTAAAACCGGACCGTCTTTCTCACATCGCGGGGATCACGGAAATCCCTGAGGATCAGAGAAGAGCCCGGCTGACGGACGGTCTTCAACGGGAAATCCAAGGGATCTCTGACGAACAGGGAACCCCATTGCCCTCCCAAGACCTGCTCCAAGACCTAGATCTGGGCCCTTTCCTTGGACTGCCGGACCTCCTCGCAAAACTCCGGAGGCTTTTTGAAGAAATGGCGGCTTCCCAAACCAGAGACAGGGCCTTCTTAACCACGAGAAATAGGATGTCCGCATTTTTGGAACGCATGAGAGCGGAACCCCCAACGGGCCCTAGAGCGGCAGAACTTCAAAGAAAAATAGAAGGACTTCAACAACAACTCCTAGTTTCCGAACCTAGGACCCTCGCCCTAGGAGTCACCAAGGAACGACGTCCAACAGACGCCCAAATCGTTCAATCGGCCTTGTACGCCATGGCCTCCGATCTGCCCTTCGTGGAACAGGTGACCCTTGCCCTTACTCGGATGCCACCGGACGCGGCGGTGCAGGTGAGACGATTCCTTTCAGAATACACACAATACCTCCGATCACAAAGCACCCAAGAAGCCACCAAACGGCTCGGCTGGCTCCAGTCGGCTCTTCAGCTCTTTCCACTCCTTCCCCCGGACCAACCCACACCGCTTTCGGGCGAAGAGGACATCTACGATCGTGCCGCCCGCCTGCTGGGCCTCAGTCACTCGGGCACCAGCGCTATGCTGGACTTTATTAACCGGCAAATCACCGCCCAGCTTCTGGCTGAGAAGGGAGCCACCAGGACTCTGCCGACGGCCCTCCTTCTCGGCCCCCACGGAACAGGAAAAACAACGCTCACCAAATCCATGGCGACCATTTTGAGGCGGAAACTGGTTTTTCTATCTCTCGGAAACATCACGGACACCAGACAGGCGGCTGGCCATTCTTCGGTGTATCAGGGGGCCGTGGACGGAACCTTGGCACAAAAAATACGGCTTCTCTTGTCCGCTTGGGCCTTGGTGGTTCTGGACGAAATAGACAAAGCGCCCATGGACGTTCAGAATTTGTTTTTGCCTGTCTTTGATTTTCAAAGAGCCTTCTACGACAACTTTTACGCTTTTAATCTTCCCATAGAACGGCTGATGTTCATCGCCACGGCCAACTACGCCGATAGAATTTCAGGCCCGCTTCTGGACCGGATGGTGGTCATCCGTCTGCCTGGGTATGTGCGTGAAGAAAAAATAAAAATTGCCCTCCACTATATTTTACCGAACATCTTCCAAAAGTATGGAATCACCAACGACGAAGTGGCCATCCCGGACGTCCAAGGCCTTCTGGATCACCTGCTGTCCCATCACGATTTTGAGCCCGGCGTTAGACGATTGGAAACCCTGCTGGAAGCCGTGGTCGTCGGGGCCGCCATTGATTGGGTCAAGTCTTCCCGATCCAACGCCATTGTTCTCACCCCAGATCAAGCCCAGAACTACCTCCCCCCCCCCACGAACGCCCCCCCGCGGATACCCGCCAAGGACCACGTGGGCGTTGCGCATTTTCTTTCTCAAGGGCGCATTCGCCCCGTCTCGGCGGACAAGAAAAAAGATCGTGAGTTAGGCGCTGATAGAGTTTTCGCCACCGAAGACTCTATCCATGAAGCCGCTCGTTTGGTGTTGGCCAGGCTCGGAGAGGAAGGGAAAGAACTCGTCTTAGACATCCCCGTGTCGCCCTCTGAAGAGGAAACCGATTGTCAGCTGGCCCTGTGGCTAGCGGCCAGATCGCACTTGGACCAAAAAACGCTCCGTCGGGAAGCGGTGGTGCTGAGTGAACTGGACAAAGAGAATCTCCTTGTGGCCATAGGGGATGCCCAAAAATTCGAAGGGATCCCTGGCCGTGTGATCGCGGGCTTCAACGCCGGGTCCCGCCTGATGGTCCTCCCGGCGGGACATCGGGATCAGATCATGGACTCTGTTGTAGAAGAATCTCCCGCCATGAGAGGCCCCCTGCTGGAACAGCAAGATCGAGGGAGAGGCCGTCTCTACCTTCCCCGATCGTTCTCCGCGGTCACAGCCCTTGGTGTCCCTTTCACACCGCCATCGGAGGAATGGGCTAAAACTCTCGCAAACGCCATCAAAGAGAAAGGGGTATCGGAGATTGCTGGAGACCCCCGATCCGGCCAATACCTGGTGATAGAAGGCCCCTACGATGTAATGGAATCCTTTGCGGAAACGGCGGCGCTAAAAGGCGACGCGGGAAGCCCCCGCTGTCTCTACGTGTTCGCAAAAAACGCCGAGACCGTTTACAACCTCCTAAAGAGAGAAAACCACCCGGCCGTTCTGGCCGCAGGGGAAGAAAAAAACACCCCCGAGCCCTTCGTGCCCCCGGCGCAGGAAAAAGAGGAGACGGATCCCTCGGAGCCATCCCAACCCCTTTCCGAAGAAGTCCCCCCCGAGGAGCATCGTCTGAAAACGCTCCCCGTGTCTGTGCCGTTTCCAAACGGAACCTTGGTTGACGTCCCCAGTAAAGCTCTCGGAGATCCCAAAAGGATGGCGGAAGGGATGTTGGATGGGATGGCCGCTCGCGTCCAATCCGTTCTCGGCGTGGACATCCCTGCCGAACAACAAACGGAAGGGATGGCCCACGCCATGGGAATGTTTGAAGCCACACTGCTCTACCTGCTCACACGGGATCCCCGTATCGCGGGAGCCATCGCTAGGTTTCTAGAAGAATTGCCCGAATCCACCCCCGGGGAAGAATCTCTCCCCAGCTCCCCCTCCCAAAAACTCGTTGCCATGGCCGCCGCTCGACTTTTTTCCGATGAACTTTTGGGCGTCTTGGCCTACCACGCGGCCCGACACCCCAACGAGTATTTTTTGGGCATTTCCGAGGAGTTCAGAGAGTCCGTGTTCACCCTAATCTCTCTGCTTCAGGGAAAAACATCGGGTTTCCAGACAGATCCAACAAAAGCTCTCGCGTGTTTAAACAAAGGACTTCCCGCAGTGCTCCCCTTTCAAATGGACCCCGATGAAAAAACCGCCATAGACAACCTCCTGACGAATCACAAAACCACAGCTTTATGGATGGAGATGGACGAAAGGGAGAAAACCCGTGCCGCGAACCTTCTGCGAAGGCTTCTCCTTATTGCCTACGTCAGGAAACTAAATGTAGCAGAAAACCCTCTGAACGACTCTGAGGCCAATGGGTTGATGATTCTGGACCGATTGAACTTGTTTTTGGATGACACGGCCCGCACCGAGAAAATAGCCCGAGCCTTTGACGCTGAAGACTCACTGGAAACGTGGAGAAAAAGCGGGGCTCTTGTGCCCGAACAGATTTTAGTCGCCCCCTCCGATGAGGACCCCATGGACGACGTGATGGAAAACGTCGGGGTCTCCTTGGCCCACCACCTTAGCTACACGAAGGACCGGTCTCTGGCCATCCTGTCTTGCCCGAGAACTCTGGAAAACAAAATCGCCCCGTGGATCGCCCGTCGTTTGTGGCTGGAAGGACGGCCACGCCGTGTTTTTTCCATCATTCCCGCCCGTCTCTCCCAAGGGAAAAACACCCAACAACTTGTGTCGGAATGCCTTGGATTGGTGAAGGCGGCCCGGGAAGCCGGAAACAGTGTGTTGGTGGTGGACCTGAGGGATCTACAATTCCACAATTTAGGAGACGCCAAAACCATCAGCCGCCTTCTGGAAGAAGCGGAAACTGGCCCCCAACCGTTGCCGATCGTTTTTATAACGGACGAAGCCTCTCATAGCCAGATGAGAGACATCTCGGCTTACGCCGCCCATGTGGGAATGGCTCGGGCGGGCGAGGGGGTGTCGGCCGAAAAAATGGCCCTTGTTGTTTTGAACAATGGCCTGAAGAGCGACGCTAACCCCCCACTGACACGGCACGTGGAAACAGAAATCCGAAACAACCGCCTTTCCGTGGCGGACTTGGAAGAAGTTCTGGGAGATCAGGGTTTTCAAAGATCACCGTCTGTCACAACCTTTCAAACCTCCTTGGACAAAGTGCGGGTGTATCAGAGAGAGAATAAGAGTCGTCTGGACGTGAGCGAGCGATTTCGTCTGGAATACAGCCGTCTCCCACCGAGTGTAAAGACACTGGTGAAAAACCTGATCGGTCAATGGAGAACCAAAGGACCCCAAGAAAAAGCGCAGATGGATTTTCGTGTCCGTCAAATCTTGGATTTCCCTTGGGGAGACGCCCCTTCCGGCCCCAAAAAACCCGTTCCTCTGCTGAGAGACAACGCCGACACCATCGCACAAAAACTGGACCACTTGAACACGTGTCTCAACCAAACCCATGACGGAATGGAATCCGCCAAACAGGCCGTCGGCCGATTCCTTTTCCGGCGGGAACAGGCCCGATCGTTGGACAAAGGTCTTGCCGATAAAAAAACCGCCACAGACCAGAACCCACCGTCCAACGAAGTGAAACAGGCCATCCTCTTCGTTTCCAGTCCCGGTGTTGGCAAAACAACCATGGCCAAATCCATCGCGCGGGCCTTGGGAATGCCCGACTTTGAAATCAAGCCCGACAGCGCGGACCAACTGAACGGTACGTCCTCCGGTTACCTCGGTTCTGAGCAGAGCGTTGTTATGCAAAAATTGACCCGCCTTGGCACCAAGCGTGCCGTAGGCATTTTGGACGAAATAGACAAAATCCGCTCAGACAAGAAAGCCGAAGTCTCCGCCACACTCCTCCGATTATTCGACCCGGCCCAGAACCACGCTGTTCTGGACAACCACACCACCGTGGAATACGACGCCTCCGAAGTCCTCTGGATAGCGACGGCCAACTCCCTCGACGACATTCCGCCCGAACTGTTGAGTCGGTTTGAAGTGATCGAATTGCCCTCCTACTCGGGAGAAGACAAACAGCGGATCGGCGTGGCCCATTCCCTGCCAAAAATTCTCCAAGGGTTCGGTTTGACGCTCCCCTCTGGCCACGCGGATGTGGTCCAAGCGGCCGTGAACAGAACAACGGACGGCGGGGCCCGTGGGATGGAGAGACTCTTGGAAAGTGCCGTCCTTGACGCTGTGCAACAAGTGAAGAGAAAAAGGGTGGAAGAATTAACCGCTGAGGGTATTATCGCCCAGCTGTCCTCCCTGCCGGCTCCCCCGCCCAGCACCGACGTTATTTCCGAAACGTACAAAACCGGCCACGCCCACGGACTGGCCGTCATGGGAGAAGGGAACGGGGTTCTTCTTCCGATCCAAGCCGATCTTATTCCCAATAAGGGTAAGAGCACGAAGGTGCGATTAACAGATTACGGCCGTATGAAAGGCCCCATGAAGAGAAGCGCTCAGAGGGCTTTCCATGTGGCCTTGGACAGTGCACCGCGGTATGGCGGATGGACCGGTGGAGGTCTCTTGACACTCTCTTCTCACCTGCTGTCCATTCAAAAAGATGGGGATTCGGCGGGCGTCGCCTTTGTGACCGCCATGGTATCGGCCCTAACAAAACGACGGATTCGGCAAGACGCCGTTATGACGGGGACCGTTCAGGTGGGAGGGACCGTGGACGCTGTGGGAAAAGTTCCCGCCAAACTGGGCTGTGGTATGAGAAAAGGAGCGAAGCTTTTCATTCTACCCCAAAAAAACGAGAACGCCCTGAATGAATTTCTTAACGCCGGTGGCTTTCGGTCTCCCCACGCGGTGGAAGAACGGAGCGGGGAGGAAGGGAGCGATCAGAAAAAAGAATGGAGAAGAACGTTAAGGATCCATGTTTCCAGTCTGGGGGACAAGGGCCCAACCGACATAACAACCTCGGCCACACACCACAACACGGTGGCCTCTTTAAATACAAACGGACTTTGGCTGGACGTTATCGGAACACCCGACGATGTGAAAGCCGTGGAAGAGGAACTAGCAAAAGCTCACCCCGCCCTCAGAACGAGGAATCCCCCGCTTTTCGTCATGATAGACAACACAGATGACGCATTGGACCGTCTTCTGGAACCGGCCGACAGCCCCCCGGACTCTCTCCCGACGAACGAGCCCCCTGGAAACGATCCCAAGGGAACTCCGGGATCAACAAGGGCGGGTGCAATGGCCTCTGTGGCTCTGGCGGGAGCTCTGGCCCTCGCCGGGGCCCCCCTAGCCCTTGCCGGGGAGGCAACCCATGTGGCGACTCAAAACATTTTAATAGAAAATTCACAATCGTCCGTCCAAGGGCCCCTTGGAGAATGGAACAGCAACAGCGATTCACTCTCCCTTCTGGTCACGGGTCTGCGGGCACTGGCTTTTCAAAATCCAACAGAAGAAGAACTCATGCGCAGCGCCCTGGAAACGTTAGAAAACGGACCTTCCCTCTCTCCCCAGCAAAGAGAGCGTCTGTCTCAAATCTACAGAGGAACACTGGACATCACCCCCACGCCCGCCCTATGGGCCATGAAAGCCCCCTTCGAACAACAATTTGGCCCCATCGAAACCCACCCCACCGCCACCAAAACCCTATCCGACATCGTTGACACCATTGTCATACAAACAACCCAATCCTAATTTTGTGTGTCGTAATTTTGTGTTGACATTTGACACACACCGATGTATAGTGATTGTACACACAAAAACAAGGAGCCCTGAGCCCCTCATGCCAACAAAAACCCGAGAACGCAGAAGCGTCACCATTAATTTACGAGCCACCCCCACACAACGAACCTTCATTGACCGGGCGGCCAAAACCACCGGCAAGAACCGATCGGACTTTATGCTGGAAGCGGCTTGTCACCAAGCCAGCGATGTCCTTTCGGATCAACGTTATTTTTTCAAAGACGAAAAAACATTCAAACGGTTTGAGATCGCCTTGGATCACCCGCCAAAAGCAAACCAACGCATTCGGCGGTTGTTAACAACCCCATCCCCTTGGGACGAATGACACGCCCCCCGTTCCCCTCTTTTTTTCCTCCGGAAAAACTGCGTTCAGACCACGACATCACCTCTTTTTCATCGGGTGTTCCTGTGTTGGACGAGTGGCTCAAACGACGTGCCCTTCCCAACGAAACGTCCGGAACGTCTCGAACTTATGTGATAGGCGTGGAGAAAAAAGTGGTTGGTTTCTACGCTTTGGCCAACGGATCGGTGGAACAAACAAACGCCACGGGCCCGGTAAGGAGGAACACACCGAACCCCATCCCCGTGATGGTGATAGGCCGTCTCGCCGTTGACGAAACGTTTCGAGGAAAAGGATTGGGGCGAGGATTGTTGCGTGATGCCGTTTTAAGAACCCTTCAAGTGGCCGCCATCGTTGGCGTTCGAGCCATCCTTGTGAGAGCACTGTCCGAAGAAGCCAAACGTTTCTACGAACACCACGGCTTCTCCCCCTCCCCCCTAGATCCCATGACACTGATGATCACCACAAAAGAAGCCCAACAAACCCTAACGAACCAGCCCTAGACACAATGCCAGTAACTTAAGGCAAAAAATGCTCGTCATTCCGGCGAAGGCCGGAATCCAGCTACATACCCGCCCCAAAAAAGGTCGGGTAAGGGAGAAAACGAGCTCACGGTTTCTTCTAAGTTTCGTCATTCCGGTGAAAACCGGAATCCATCGGTTTTCAATGTTTTTGACCGGAGCTCGTTGGAAGGAATTCAAACTGGTTATTAAACAACAATTTTACAAACTGGGTTCCGCCCTTCACCGGAACGACGAGCCTTAAGTTACTGGCATTGGCCCTAGACAAGAAAGTTTTTTATAAAGAAAGAGCCAACCGAATTCCGTCAGAGACAAGAGACATCGTTCTCATATCCAGCTTTCCACATTTTTCGTTCAAGAATTGTTTATCCAAGGTGATTATTTGCGAAACGTTGGCCACGGATTCCTTCGGGAGTCCCGTTTTAATGGCAGAGATACGGACATTTCCCGGAGCCTCCGCCAACCGGAGGTTGGACGTAACAACCACAGCCATCACCGTGGACACCCGACTGCGGTTAAACGCATCGGATTGAACAATGAGCACTGGTCTTTTGTATCCAGGCTCGGAAAAAGTAGGATCGGGCAGATCGGCCCACCAGATTTCCCCGCGGGCTACCATTTCTCTTGCGGAAGGGATCTTGTTTGCATGCGTTGAAGAACGTCGGGAACCGTTGATCCCGTTTCACCATAAACCTCGTCCAGCCTTTCCGTGACGCGATCGTTCCGGTGCTCCTTTATATACCTCTTCAGAGCCGTCACATACAAGGCACTCCGGGAACACCGCATCCGATGAGCCAAGTTCTCCGCCGACTCAAACACCCCGTCTGGAATAGAAATAGCCGTCTTCATAAAATAAGTATAAACCTTTTTATACCAAACATCAAGGATCACTCCGCTTCCCCAAAAAATCCGATAAGAAAACTTTTTAGGCCCGTCATTCCGGCGAAAGCCGGAATCCAGTCAGTGAAACTGATTTTTAAACAACGATTTTACAGACTGGCTACCGGCGTTCGCCGGTAGGACGAATCTTTTTTATTTTTCACCCTTTTGGTGTAACAGTCTCAGACGGAAAAATTTCCTTACGTGAGCTTTTGGGCGCTTCCTGTCGCACAGGACACTCCTCGAGTCTCTTTAGCCCTCCGAAGTGATTTTCCCTCTCCTCTTGGGAGAGGGCGGGGTGAGGGATTTTGTTTTCCGACGAGACAATGCCATATCCCTTATCCGCCACTTCGTGGCACCTTCTCCCGAGGGGAGAAGGCACTTTTTTTGCATCCGTCGATAACTTCGGAGGGCTAAAGAGACTCCATTAAAACGGAAGTTGAACCCAGATATGGACGAACTTTTTAAGGAAGAAAATGTCCGGCCTTCTTCGTCGAATCCCGCAGTCTAATGCAAAATTCAGGTTCAAGAAGACTTCAACTTCCGTTTTTAAACAAACACCCCCACCCCCACACCAAACCGACGGCTTAACGATCTGATTTGACGGACGTTCAACGCCCGCTTTCCGTTTATAATTTCAGAAACCACCCCTTGACTTCCCACTTCAGGAAGCTCTTTTTGAGTTATTCCGTGTTCGTCCATGAGGGCTTTTAGAGAACGACGAGGGTCCCCTAAAAACTCGGGGACATGATGTTGCTCATAGACCTCGACAACCGTGGAAAGAGTTTCCATCAAAGACGCCAAGGGATGTTTTTCGTTCTCTCCAATTTCATCAATGAGTTTATCAAGGAACGCGACGGCTTCCTCATACTCCGCCCGTTTGTGGGGCACAGACAGGACTTTAGACAAAACAGGCCACGCCGTGACGGCTTCTTTTATAAGGGATCGCATAACGTTATTCCTTCCATAAATTCATATCGACACCCCCCTCTCCCCACAGGAACTCCTTGGAAAGAGGATGTCCCCCCCCCTTTTGACAAAGGGGGGCAGGGGGGATTTGCTTGAAGACTTTTCTGTTTCTTCTAGTAAAAAAACTCAAACCCTTTTACGACACATTCCGCCACCAGCTGTGTCATGTAACCAACATCCCCGTTATCGGCTTTATCAAAAGCCGTGTAATATTTCATTTGGTCTTCTATTTCTATAAGAGCCGGAGGAAATCCGTTGCAGAGGAGTTGGGTGGCCATGAGAAGTCGGCCCAAGCGGCCGTTGCCGTCAAAAAAAGGATGGATGGATTCAAACTCAAAATGGTCTCGGGCTATTTTACCGATGGGATCGCTTGTTAAATCGTTTACATTTTTCAAAAATTGCTTCATTCGGATCGGAACCATTTGAGCGTTAGGAACAATTTTTTCTGTGTTGGCCACGTTGATGGAACCCGTCCGGTATTGCCCTGGCAACTTGTTTTTAAAATCGTACATCACAATCCCGTGCAATCGCAAAAGAAAAGCCTCATCAATTTTAAACCCTGGGTGAATCACTTGAAACAAATGGTGAACGGCGTTTTTGTGGTTGACGGCTTCCAATAGTTCAAAAAGCTCTCGGCCCTCCACCACCTTCCCGTCTAAAATCCGTTGAGTCTCTTGAAGGGTGAGCCGACTTCCTTCGATGGCGTTGGTGTGGAATGTTAAGCGGAGGGTCAGATCGTCGTAGAATTTTCTGTTTTGGCGGATGATCGTCAACGGATCCGGCCCTGTTTCTTTTAGTTTCAAAACGGTTGGGCGCAAGTCCACCGTGGCTTTGAAGAGTTCGTCTATTTCTTGAGATTCTTTCCTTCGCGGTTTCGTCCCCTTGTCCGCCCACCGGTAAACCGTTTGATAATTGACCCCAAGCAATTCCCCCAGTTTCGTGCGGGACATTCCTGAGTTTTGCAAGATCAGACGAATTTTTTCTTGATCCAAGACCGGAATTCTATTTTTCACCATAGATCAATTATACATCATAAAACACTATTTCAACTAAGTCATTTGACATATCAGAAATTCCAACGAAGGCGGAATACAGCTACATACCCGCCCAAAAAAATGTCTAGTAAAGGAGAAAACGAGCTCACTGTTTTTTCTAAGTTTCGTCATTCCGGTGAAAACCGGAATCCATTGGTTTTCAATGTTTTTGACCGGAGCTCATTGGAAGAAGATTTTGGGGCTTCCGGGTTTTCCCTGGGTGTTTTTGTTTGCCTTTGGTTGGTTCTTCCTCCCCCTTAAGGCGTTATGAGACGAATTTTTTGCCGGTAGCGGGGTGCTGTGGCGGCGAATAGGCCGCCACGGGAGCACGGGCGAGTGTCGGCACTCGCCCTGGCCCGAAGGGGGACCTGTCTGATCCGTCCCGTAGGAAGTTGAGGGACGGTCGCTCGTAGAACTCGCGACACTTGGGGCGACAGAGTCGCTGATGCGGGAGTTGGTCCGGCCTCCGGAAAAAAAATCGGCGGAAGCCGCCGGGGGCCGTGCCTGCCAGTGGCAGGCGTTGACGGCGGGCCGAAGAGGCCCTGGCCCGAAGGGATTTCTTTTGGTTCCTTTTCTTTGTGCGTCCAAAGAAAAGGAACCCGCATCAGCGGCTCTGCCACCCCAAGTGTCCGGAGCACTGCGACGGACCGGGTGCAGGGCGGAGCGCCTACCCAGGGGTTGGAGGGGGCGGGTGCCCCCTTGCTTGAAAACAATGGAGTCCTGATGTTCCGGTGGTTAATAAACCCCCGCCTTATGCACTCTGTCTCACGCGTTTGGCCGATTTCAAAGCCTTGGCAACGTTGTCCAACACGTTCAAGGCCTCAGTGCCCAACACCGTGGCCAACCGTTTCATTTGTTCCAACCGATAATAAACATCGTTCCCCCCCACAAACGTCACGGAATAAGACGAGGACAGTGTCGGCAACAGAGAGGGCAACCGATCCATCAACAAGGAACCATCAATTTTCTCGCCGTCAAGGACGTCCGACACCAAATCGTCCCTAGAAATAAACTCCGCTTGTGCCAGTTGTGCTTTCAATGCACTATTCAATCCCTCTCTATTTTCCACCACCACCACCCGCAACCGAGGCAGTTCCAAAGCCTTTCGACGGGCCAAGAGTTCGTTCAATGTTTGCAACGCCTTTGCATGGCCCACCAAAACCGTCGCCGGCACCACCAACACAGGGACCTCGGGAGTTCCCGTGAACGTAACGATCTGTTCCGTCGTTAAGGAACTGGATTTAACAACCATCCCCATGGACGTGAGCCGATCCACCAGTTCCGGTTGATTGTTGGTGAGGGCCAACGCCTCCACCAGTCGCAACCCCGTCAGATACGCCTGCCCCACAGTTTCCGGGGCCCCACTCTCTTTTAGGGCTTTCAAGGTTTGCCCCAGGGCCACCTTGGCCAATACGGCCAAGCCCCGGTCTTTAAGGCCAGCTAAATTCATACCGACCTGCGCGAGCAACTCATGGGTGGCCTCTTGTTGAACCAAAGGATCCAGTTGATTCTCAACGCCCGACCGAGCCACGCCCGCCAAAACCACGTGGAGCATTTCGTGGGACAAAGCGGCCAACACAGTTAATTCGTCGGAATCTTGAACCAAGTGAATCTGCCACACACCGTTCGTGAATTCAGAGAAGGCTTGGGCCTTTGTTCCCCGCAAACCACGGGGCATTTGCCGTTGAAGGTCACTCTCGGTGGCATGGACAGTCACGTGCATTGGGGGCACCACTTGTGGTGGGTATCCCTTCGGCACAAAAGATTTCACCAGTTTATTGAACAGTTCAACCGCTTGAGCATTTCTGTCCGTGGCTGGAGCCGTGACAACCCCGAGTCCAACCGATCGCTCCCGTGGGGTACTGGCTGTGCCCTGTTCCATGAGATCGGTCAGTTTCTGATTAAACTCAGTGGTCCGTTCAACACGAACGCCAAGATTCCGTTCCACCAAAGCCATCAAAGCCGCTTCCAAGAGGACAGGGTTAAAGACTTTTTGGCCGTGGGACGTCATCCAAGCATTAAAGAACACCACCGCCGGGGCCATCCCTCCCTCTTGAGTGTTTCGAGCGGCCGCCATGGCTTGTTCCAAGCGTTTTTGCTCTTGCACCAATCGATCCAACGGTAATCCTTTCTCAATGAAGTCGTCCATCTTGTTGTACCCCGCGGCCATTAAGAACGCGGCCACGGAAGAGGGCGTCTCCACATGAACCAAGGGTTTATCTTGCCCCGCGTCCAACCAAGCCGCCAGCACTTGCTTGTTGGCAATAAATTCCGTCAAGACTTCTTCCATACTCTGCCGAACCATTGGCTGGGAGACACCTTCAGGCGAATACTGGGTCATCTCCACGGAATTTCCCGCGACGTGGTAGGCCATAACACCACCGTTGGGTTGAACCACAAAATCCACACGGCGTTCACCCACCCCCACCCGATTCATCAGCCGTCCCCACACGCCCACCTCGTTCTGGGCCCGGAGGTTTTGTACAAGATCTTGCACAGACGGTTGATCCCCATGAATTTGAACGTGAGCGTAGGCCACAGGGGTGCGAGGAACCACTTGATTTGTTGGAACGGTTGTCCACGCCAACCCTTGAGGTGTCTGTGTGTAAACCACCGCCTGATCCGGGTCAAGACTCCCTGCACCCGGGCTCTTTAAGAACGCCATCAACCCCTCAACTTTTACCCTCTCCTCTTTCAAAGAGGATTGTCCAAGGACATCCCTTGCTTTAACCAACCCATACCCCATCGCCACCACCGCC
>Ga0247840_10005946_pt1 | contig 17936 bp, 10 predicted proteins | sample LaCruzMarch2015__FD_192404 | JGI IMG/M metagenome (GOLD analysis project Ga0247840, IMG submission 192404) | Freshwater microbial communities from meromictic Lake La Cruz, Castile-La Mancha, Spain - LaCruzMarch2015_17m | ecosystem: Environmental > Aquatic > Freshwater > Lake | place: Spain... | reverse complement strand
TTAATAAATTTATAACAGCATGAATATCACTCTAAATCAAAAGAGCCAAAGGTCTATCGAAAAGTCCACTGGTATCGGCATACAAGATTTGGTGACGATGGATGCTACCACAATCGATGCAAAAATTGAAGCTAAAACCGGTAAAAAGCGTCAATATTTAACAAAAATGGGATCCCGTCTGATTGGCCGTGGATCTGTATATTTATTTTTGGTTCGGCTCCTATCGCTTGACATAATTGACCGGAAATTATCCAAAATCTAATCCTTTCTAACCAGTTTCGTGCAATAAATGAAAATAAATGTTAAAAAGCTTGCACGAAGGATCTTTTTGATTATCTTTGCTCTCTGAACGCAATTGCGTTGCACTCCCTTAGCAACAGCTAAGCCCGCCCTCTCTGAGGGCTTTTTTATTTATGGAAAAATCTACAAAAAAAAGAGTTACTTTTTATATTGATGGCTTCAACCTCTATTTCGGCCTGAAATCAAATGGTTGGAAGAAATACTATTGGTTAGACATGGTGAAGTTCTGCAGCAATTTCATTAAGCCAGACCAGGATCTGATAGCCGTAAAATATTTCAGTGCAATTCCAAAAAACCATGCTGGGAAAAGGAGAAGACAGGCCGATTTATTTAATGCTAATCAAATTGATCCAAAATTTCAGTTGTTTTTAGGAGTATACCATAAAAAATCGATTCGTTGCCAGGCCTCATGTAAAGAACCATTTGAAATTTATACCGAGAAACAAACAGACATCAATATTGCAGTTGAAATATTCAGGGATATTATTAATAACAATACTGATGTTGTTTGTTTGATTTCAGGCGATGGAGACCTTGTTCCCGTTGTGAAGTTTATCAGCAATACGGCGAATATTTCACAAAGAGTTTTTGTTTTTACTCCTCCGAAAAGATTCCTAAATGAACTGCGAGACAATTGTCATGCGTTTTTTAACCTGGAAAGATATTCCTCATATTTTGATAAATCCCTGTTCCCTGAAACCGTAACCAAGCCAGACAGTTCAATAATAAAATGCCCCGAGTATTGGAATTTTGGGCATTTGCCAAAATCAAAACCTTAAAGCCGGCAGCGCTGTTTTCATCCGGTTCGTAAACAAAAGTGCCACAGTCCCCTTTCAAATTCTCTCTTAAATCTTACTGAATCAGGTGGTTAAACCATTTATGGTTTGCTTCCCTCCAGCTCCACAAACACCCTTTGAAAAGGCCATATTTAACAGGCGTTTCAGAGGGTTTTTCTTTTTCTGCACCTATCTTTACAACTGTTTTCGGATCAAGCGAAATTTCTGGGGGAAGATAGCTTAGCATTAAAGTCACATTTCAGAGATCAAAATAACCTGACTTATGTTGCAAGAACAAATTAATATGATGGAAGTAGTTGAAAAAGAAGAAAAAAACTAATTTTGTCTTTCACTTGTGAAAAAAGCTGTTCATTCTTGCGACAGTTCAGAGAGGATGGTTGGACGTTGCTGTGCAATAAGGTAATCCTAAGCGGAATATCCGCCAGAATTCATTTATTTCAAAACTCTGCTTTAAATGATACAAAAAATGAAATATTATGAATTTTAAAGCAATAAGTACGATTCTATTCATTTGGCTGGCTTCAGTTTTCAATTATGAGTTAAATGCAGCATTAATCTATCAGGGCTTACCCAGAATATGGAATTTTTCTCGTTCGCAATATGGAGGTGGAATTCAAAGTTGGTCTTTCGCTGAAACTGATAACGGTTTATTGTACTTTGCCAATAACAGCGGTCTGTTAGAATATAATGGGACCCAATGGAGGTTATATAACTCAGTACGGGCAGTTAACAGATCAGTTTGTGCCGACGGCAACAGAATTTATGTTGGTGCATTTAATGAATTTGGGTTCTATGAAGAAAACGAGAAAGGAATGTTGGGTTACCACTCGTTAACCCATCTGGTTAAAGATAAAATTGGAGATTTTGATGAAATATGGAGGATATATAAAACAAGTTTCGGTATTGTTTTTCAATCATTTAGGGCAATATTTATTTACCAGAACGAGAGAATAGAGATTATTCTTCCACATTCGAACTTTCACTTTTCGTTTTATGTAAATGACATTTTATGGGTGTACGATGAAGAGCAGGGTCTTATGCAATACCAGGATGGAGAAGTAAAGTCAGTGCCCGGAGGCGATTACTTTATTGGAACACAAATATGGTCAATACTACCTGTGAATGATGATGAAGTCATTATTGGCACCAATACAAAGGGTGTCTTCCGCTATAATGGTCGCCGGGTAACTCCCTGGACTTCAAAAATAAATGAACAACTGAAAAAGTACCAGCTCTATTCGGCAAAGAAACTTAATAATAATTATTTTGCTTTCGGTACAATTCAGAATGGTTTAATTGTGTCTGATACCGCAGGCAACCTGATATTTGAAATGAATAAAGAACGCGGGTTGCAGAATAATACCATTTTAAGTATTGGCCAGGATTTTAAAGGTAATATATGGCTGTGCCTTGATAATGGTATTGCAATGATTGAATTTGATTCACCCATTTCTTTTTTTCAAAAGTATTTTGACATCGGGACCGGTTATGCATCTGCCAAATTTGGAGAAAATATTTACCTGGGAACTAATCAGGGTCTTTTTTTTATCAAAGAAAAAGATTTTATCGATCCTGCAAAAACAAAGTCAAATTTTAAATTAATTGAGGGAACAGAAGGGCAGGTTTGGAATCTCTCAGTGATTGACAATACATTGTTTTGCGGTCATAATAATGGGGCATTTCAGATTCAGGGGGATAAGGCAATAAAAATATCAACCATACCAGGAACATGGAATTTTTTAAAAATCAACAACACAGGGCTTATTCTGGTTGGCTCCTACACGGGTTTGTCGGTTCTGGAAAACCATGGTGGTATATGGCGCTTTCGAAACAGAATTAAAGGATTTACAGAGTCATCTCGCTTTGTTCAATATGATCAAATGGGGAACATATGGGTTAGTCAAACATATAAAGGTATTTACAAACTCAAATCTGACAGCTCATGGAGAAATGTTTTGGATATACAGTTTTATACCTCAAAAAGCGGTCTGCCTTCTGATCAATCAAATTCATTATTCAAGATTCAATCCGAAATATTAGTTGCTTCAGTTAAAGGAATATTTGCATTCAATTACAAAACCGGAATGTTCGAAAAAGTGCCAGGATTTATATCCTATTTCGATAAAGAAATGCCGGTTGATTATCTGTACCAGGACTCGGAACAAAATATATGGTTCTCTGAAGGCAAGCAACTAGGTGTATTGCGATTGCAGGAAGATGGCTCCTTTATAAAGATTACAATCCCATTTTTAAAACTTGCCAATCTGACGCTCTCATCCTTTGAGAACATTCAAGAATTGGATCAGAACAATGTTCTCATTGGTATTGAAGGGGGTTTTGCAAATTACGTCTCGAAATATAAGAAAGATTACTCTAAAGTGTGTAAAATCTACATCAGCGATTTCAGGTCAGGCGATACAGCAGAAGGCATCTATCGTTATTATGGCAAGAAGGCTGGTCAAACTTTAATACCGGCTTTTAAGTATAAAAATAATACTGTGTCAATTTCCTTCTCAGCAAACAATTTTGAATCTGCCGATATACACTTTCAATACAAATTAGCAGGTTTTGATGAAAAATGGTCGGAATGGACGACCCAGAATTTCAAAGAATATACAAATCTTCCTGACGGACATTATACCTTTGTACTTCATGCACGCAACAGCGACCAAACCGCACCTTCTGAGCTATCATACAAATTCATTGTTTTATCGCCATGGTATCGTTCGGTTTATGCCTTGATCATCTATTTTTTATTGGTCATTTTTCTTATTTATATAGCGAAAAGATATTTGTTTTATAGAATTGATAAATTCCGCCTTGCTGAAATCCTTAAGCAAAAGGAAAAATATCTTAACAATGAGCGGAAATTAAAGGATGAGGCGCTCCTGGCTGAAAAAGAAATGCAGCGACTTCGTAACGAGACTTTAAACCTTGAAATGATCCATAAAGAAAAAGAGCTTGCCAATTCCACCATGCTGATTATCAAAAAGAATAATATCCTGAAAAAATTACAAGGTGATCTTCGGGATTTGAAATCGACAATGGTTGATGAGGTGGGAAAAAACAGTGTCAACAACCTTATAAAGCGGATTGACAAGGAAATTGATAATGAAAAGCAATGGAAGGTGTTTAACCTGCATATTGAACAGGTTTACGAGGATTTGTTCAAAAAATTAAAAGAAAATTATCCTGATCTCACTCCCCGTGAATTAAGCTTATGTGCATATCTCAGGATGAATATTTCAAGCAAGGAAATTGCCACACTGATGAATATCAGTGCCAGAGGAGTTGAAATAAGCCGTTACCGGATACGAAAAAAACTCAGGCTGGACCGGGAGGCCAACCTCACTGAATTCATGTTAAACCTCTGAAATAAGTCACACAGGCGGTCGATCTCCTGACACTGAATAATACCTAAAGTGCGTTACACTCGTTGAGGGAAGTTTTTCGATTGCCATATTCCCTGGTGATTTCAGACAGTTTTATATTAATGAAATATTATAGTTGATATTCAATGACATACGATGCTTTTGATGTAATATTGATGTAGTACCCGGTATGGCATTGTTGCATATTTGATGCACCTGAATATTTTTAAACGTATACATGGTAAGCTATGTTTGCTTATGAAAAATCGGTTATAAGGATGAAGAAGAAAGATATATACTTAGGAAACGCTCAGATAAAATACCAGGCAGTTGAGGTGGAAGGCCGGTTTGTGGAAATTGAAAACGAAAAATTTTACAGAATCAGCAACAGCAACCTGATGCCCGATTTCTTTATGACCATCGTGAGCAATTCTGATCACTGGATGTTCATTTCGAGCAATGGCTCCCTGTCGGCCGGGAGGAAAGACCGCAATAACGCTTTGTTCCCCTATTATACCGTTGATAAAATCCATGACAGCAGGGATATTACCGGAAGTAAAACCTATCTGCTTGTTGGTAAGGATGAGAAAACTTTTTTATGGGAACCATTTTCAGCCGGGTCTCAGGAAATATATGCAATTGAGCGAAATCTCTATAAAAGCATTTATGGCAATAAAATCATTTTCGAAGAAATCAATGTTGACCTGGGTTTGGTGTTCCAATACGGATGGTACAGCAGTGAGAAATTCGGGTTCGTGAAGAAATCGCTTATCAGCAATCAAAATGCGAGTTCAGTTACAGTTGATGTGCTAGACGGGATCAAGAATATTCTGCCGAATGGCGTGGATTTCGATTTCCAGAATGCATACAGTTCGTTGCTCGATGCGTATAAAAAATGTGAACTGCTCGAAGCAACTAAACTCGGTTTATATATGCTGAGCTCAATTCCTGTTGATCGTGCCGAACCGAGTGAATCACTTAAAGCAACAACCGTTTGGTCATGCGGTCTGGACCAGGCAGTTAAGGTTCTTATCTCAAACAACCAGGTTGAGAAGTTCAAACGGGGAGAAGATGTTGACACAGAAACAGACATAAGGGCCAACCGTGGTGCATATTATGTGAATGCATCCTTCGATCTTGAAAAAGATGCAAAAAAGGAATGGATGATCATTGCAGAAATAAACCAGGAAAGCGGAGACGTAGCCGGCCTGGATCATGCCATTAAAACTGCGAATAACCTGGCACAGCTGGTTGACGCCGATATAAAGGAAGGAACAACGAGCCTGAAGAAAATTGTCGCTGGTGCAGATGGGATGCAACTGAGCAATGACGGGCTAAGCTCCGCCCGCCATTTTTCAAACACTCTGTTCAACGTGATGAGAGGGGGGATTTTCACCGGCAATTATACGCTTGATAAACACGACCTGATATTGTTTGTGCGACAAATAAACCGGAATATTTCTGCCAAATATGAAGGATGGCTCTCCCGGCTTCCTGATAAGATAAATTACAATGAATTAACAACACTTGTGGGGAACACCGGGGATTTTGAACTGATCAGGATTTGCGGCGAATATCTGCCGCTCACCTTCAGTCGCAGGCATGGCGATCCAAGCCGCCCATGGAACCAGTTTTCGATTGAAACAAAAAACCCGGATGGCTCTGAAAAATTTCATTACCAGGGAAACTGGCGCGACATTTTCCAGAACTGGGAAGCGCTCAGCCTTTCATTTCCTGAGTTTATTGAAGGGATGATCAGTAAGTTTCTGAATGCGACAACTGCCGATGGCTACAATCCATACCGGGTAACCCGTGAAGGCATCGATTGGGAATGCCCCGACCCGCATGATCCATGGGCCTATATCGGCTACTGGGGAGATCACCAGATCATTTACCTCCAGAAATTACTGGAGTTGTCTGATAAGTTTCATCCTGGCGCACTGGATTCATTGCTGACAAAGGAAATGTTTGCCTATGCCAATATCCCTTACCGCATAAAACCATACAGCGACATTGTAAAAAACCCAAAGGACACCATTGTTTTTGATTTTGAGTTAAATGATCAAATCAGGAAACTGACCGGTGAAACCGGCGCTGACGGCGTTCTGCTGAGAGGTCGGGACCAGGAGATCTACAGGGTTAACCTTACTGAAAAAATCCTGGTCACCTTATTGGCTAAGATCAGCAATTTCGTACCCGAAGCCGGCATCTGGCTTAACACCCAGCGCCCTGAATGGAATGATGCCAACAACGCGCTCGTTGGAAATGGGGCTTCGATGGTTACTCTCTATTATCTGAGACGTTTCCTGAAATTCTGGGCTGAGCGGTTCGGCGACTGTGGCCACAAGGAAATACCCGTCTCAGAAGAGGTCGAAACATTGTTCAGCAGGATATTTTATCTTTTTGCCGGCAATACAGCACTTCTCGAAACTGGTTTTTCAAATGCCGAAAGGCGCCGTTTTACCGATTCTCTCGGTGAAGTGGGAAGCGATTACAGGAATTCGATCTACGGGAAATCTTTTACAGGCAGGAAAAAGATTGTCCAGGCCAACGCGCTGCTGGAATTCATGCAACTCGCCCTGGATTATATGGATCAGAGCATCAGGGTAAACAAACGCGCGGATGGCCTCTATCATGCTTACAACCTGATTTCATTCTCCGGAAATGGTGTGTCAATTCGGCATTTATACGAAATGCTGGAAGGACAAGTGGCAGTTTTAAGTTCCGGCTATTTGTCGGTCCAGGACAGCCTTGACGTGCTCAATTCATTGAAAAACAGTAGGTTGTTTCGTCATGATCAATACAGTTACCTACTTTATCCCGACAGGCAGTTGCCCCTTTTTACACAGAAAAATAACATCCCCGGCGATAAGGTCAAAACATCAAAACTCCTGGGCAGGTTAATTGCCGATTCCGATTTATCAATTGTAACCAAAGATGAGTTGGGTAATTTCCATTTCAACGGGACATTCCGTAATGCTGCCGTTCTGGAAAAAGCCCTGGATCACCTGGATCCTGCTACTTATGCCCCGCTTGTTGCCGAAGAAAAGGAGAAGATTCTGGCAATTTTCGAGGAGATGTTCGACCACCAGTCGTTTACCGGCCGGTCGGGGACATTTTACGGGTATGAAGGTTTGGGAAGTATCTACTGGCACATGGTTTCCAAATTATTGCTGGCCACCCAGGAATGTTATTTCAAAGCTGTTTCTGAAGATGCTGATCCTGTGGTAGCCGGGAAAATAAAGGATCACTATTTCGAAATCAAAGCAGGAATAGGCTTGAATAAATCTCCCGGATTATACGGGGCATTCCCCACGGATGCCTATTCACATACCCCCGGAAATGCAGGAGCACAACAGCCTGGCATGACCGGACAGGTTAAAGAAGATTTTATCTCACGAATCAGGGAATTGGGAATTGATGTCAGGGATGGGGAAATTGTATTCCAATCCGGTTTGCTTAATCCCGGCGAGTTACTGGAACGGGAAAGTGTTTTCGAATATTTCAACCTTCAGGGAGCATCGAAGAAAATATTCCTGAAGCAGGGTCAACTGGGATTTACTTTCTGCCAGGTTCCCATCGTTTACAGCGCTTCTTACGATGACAAAACAGTGATCACATTCGTTGGTGGAAATCAGATGTTGATTGCAGGCCATGTCATTGGAAAAGAATTGAGTTCTAAAATATTTCAGCGTACGGATGAAATTATTCAGATTGAAGTTTCATTCGGAAATTTAGTCAAATAGATATTTTTAATAACAATTTAAACAAGAGAGAAAATCAATATGTCGTTCAGAAGTGATTTCATACTTTCGTTGGCCGGCCTTGACACGACGAATAAATCAGAAGCAGATCTGCGAACCATCTTTACCGAATTGCTTAACAAAGGCTTGCACGGTATATGCTTCAGCCCCTATCTTGAAGATCAGAAACCCGGATCTTTGATAACAGAAGCACAAATCCGCCGGAAAATGGAAATTATCAGGCCCTATACAAAATGGATCAGGACTTTTTCGTGTACCGAAGGAAATGAAATGATCCCGCGTATAGCAAAAGAATATGGATTAAAAACCATGGTCGGGGCCTGGCTGGGCGAAAACCAGGCCATTAATGAGGAAGAAATAGCCAACGTTATCCGGATCGCAAAAAATGGGTATGCCGATCTGGTTGCAGTTGGTAATGAAGTGTTGTATCGTGAAGATTTAACGGAGGAAGAGTTGCTAAAATTCATTAAACAGGTAAAAAGCGAATTGCCCGGAATTCCTGTTGGTTATGTGGATGCCTATTATGAATTCTGCAACCGGCCTGCCATAACCAATGCCTGTGATATTATTTTCGCCAACTGCTATCCCTTCTGGGAAGGTTGCCACATTGACTATTCGCTGCTCTACATGAAGGACATGTATCAGCGAGCCCTGAAAGCAGGAAACGGCAAAAAAGTGATCATCACCGAAACCGGCTGGCCAAACCGCGGAACAGCATTTGAAGATTCTGTGCCCTCTTTTAACAATGCTGTCCGGTATTTTATCAATGCCCAAAATTGGAGTACGGAGGAAAATATAGACATGTTCTACTTTTCGTCGTTCGATGAAATGTGGAAAATAGGGGGTGAAGGCGATGTTGGAGCTTACTGGGGACTCTGGGATAAAGATGGAAAATTAAAATACCAGAAATAACGGATACCGGATGAACCTGTTTAAATCATTGGGCTTACCATACGGAAAAGCAATCTGCTATTCTGGATACAGGGAAGGGCAAAGTCCTGAATCAGGAATATACCCTGCCTATGACCAGATTAAAGAAGATTTGCTGATCCTGCAGGATCATTGGTCTTACCTGCGCTTGTATGATTGCTCGTTACATGCCGAAACGGTTTTACAGGTAATCGATCAGGAGAAGCTGAGTTTTAAGGTGATGCTTGGGGCTTATATTGGCGCAGAGTTAAACAATTTTGGTTGTCCCTGGGGTACTATTTTCAGCGAGGAGGAACTTGAAAGCAATGCAAAGGACAACCTGGCCCAGGTCAGGAAACTGATCCGGCTTGCAAACCGGTATCCGGATATTATTTTTTCGCTGTCAGCCGGTAATGAAGCCACCGTCGACTGGTCCGATCATTATGTTTCAGTAGAGAAAGTAATCAGCTATGTGAGGATGATAAAAAATGAAGCCAGGCAGCCCGTTACCTTCTGCGAAAATTATATCCCCTGGTACGATAAGCTTAAATTACTGGTTGAGGAAGTTGATTTTATCTCCATTCACACCTATCCGGTGTGGGAGTATAAGAACATCCATGAAGCCCTGGCATACACCAGGCAAAATTATTACGGCATCGCTGACAGGTACCCGAACAAACCGGTGATCATTACTGAAGCCGGATGGGCTACAAATTCAAACGGCCGGGGTATTGATCCCGGAAATGTGAGCCAGGAATTCCAGGCTATATATTACAATGACCTTGTTGAGTGGAGTGAAAATGAGAGGATTATGACTTTTGTTTTCGAAGCATTCGATGAACCCTGGAAAGGGTCGCCCGAAGCACTTGAACCCGAAAAACACTGGGGATTATTTACCGTTGACAGGAAGCCTAAAAAAGTGATGCGCACTTCACAGGACAAGCGACAAATCACAAACCAATAAATGTAAAGCGCAAATCACAATTCAATATCATGAAGCACTAACCAATACTCAATCACCAAAACCAATAAATATTAAAAACATGGAACATCACAAAACAGCTCCGCGGGATATTGTGCCCTTAATACAAAAAATTGCCTTTGGTTCAGGCCATTTGACCAATCAACTGTTTCCTGCAGCATTGGGGGTATTCATGATCGTTTTGGTATTATCATTAAAAATGAATCCTGTTCTGGCGGGTTTACTGGCAGCCATACCGCGGTTGATCGATGCGGTAATGGACCCGATTATGGGATTTATTTCTGACAACACTGTTTCAAAATGGGGGCGACGGAAGCCCTATATTTTTATTGGCGCTATTATTACAGGAATAGTATTTATGGTAATGTGGCAGTTATATCCCGAAAATGGCCAAACCTATAACTTCTTTTACTTCCTGATCATGTCCTTCTTTTTTTATGTTGGTTATACCATTTTTGCTGCACCTCTTATCGGACTGGGATATGAGATGACCCCGGATTATAACGAACGAACACGTTTGATGGCGATTTCTCAATTTATGGGACAATTTGCATGGATGATCGCTCCCTGGTTTTGGTTTATTATCTATAATGAAAATTTGTATCCAAGTGCGCCTGAAGGGGCCCGTAACCTGTCCATCTGGGTTGGAGCCATATGCCTGGTGCTGGGAGTAATGCCGGCATTATTTTGCAAAGAAATTGATCAGACACATTTAACAGATAGGGCCAAACTATCGGCCAAAGAGTTTGTTAACAACATGAAAGCCCTTTTTAAAAGCATGAAGCAAATAGTAACAAACATCTCTTTTTTAAGGTTGTGTGGCGCAACATTTTTGATATTTAACGGATTTCAAATGATCGCTCAATTTGCTTTTTTTATCATTATTTTTTATCTGTTTGCAGGCGACACCAGCGCAGCCGGACAATGGCCCGCGTGGTTCGGCACATTGAGCGCTGTTGCAACAGCATTTCTGGTAATTCCTGTCATTACCTTTATTTCAACAAAAGTGGGGAAGAAAAATGCCTTTATCATTTCCACCGTAATATCCATTGTTGGATATTCGCTGAAATGGTGGGCATTTCAGCCAGGTAATCCATGGTTGATGTTTTTGCCACTCCCTTTAATTTCGTTCGGAATAGGTGGCTTGTTTACATTGATGATGTCGATGACAGCTGATGTATGTGATCTGGATGAATTAAACAACGGAATGCCAAGAAAGGAGGGAACATTTGGCGCAGTATACTGGTGGATGGTTAAACTGGGAACGGCTCTTGCCCTGCTTGGCAGTGGAATAGTATTGAATTTGGTAGGATTTGATCAGAATATTACAGTCCAGACTGTTGACACCATTACAAAGCTCAGAATTGCAGATATTCTTATTCCATCACTAACCGGGCTTCTGGCAATTTTGGTCATGTGGAAATATGACATCACCGAAAAAAAGGCAAACGAAATCCGGAGAATGCTGGTTGAACGAAGAGGGGAATTGTAATCGAAGGAACAATCTTGAAAAAATCCTGCCTTTAACCAATAAATGAATCTCTTTGGACGAAATATGGTAATCTATTAACCCTTAAATATCAATAATATGAAAAAAGTTTTACTGCTATTTGCTCTTTTCTTGTTTACAACAACTATTCTATTCGCGCAGGCAGACAAAGTATCGATTGTTAATAACAATCAAGGAAGTAAGCTATTAGTCAATGGTAAAAATTTCATGATTAATGGCATGAATTGGGATTACTTTCCAGTCGGCACCAATTATACCTATAGTTTGTGGAAGCAATCGGATGATTTTATTAAAGCGGCGCTTGACATAGAAATGCCTTTGTTACAAAATATAGGGGTAAATACTATTCGTGTATATACCGGTATTCAACCAAAGTGGATTAAGTATATATACGAGAAATATGGCATTTACACAATGATTAATCATTCGTTCGGAAGATATGGTTTAACCTTAAATGGTAACTGGGTTGCGAACACTGAATATTCTGACCAACGCGTCCATGATTTGCTGCTGAAAGAAGTAACCAGGATGGTCGAAGAATATAGAAACACGCCAGGGTTACTTGTGTATTTATTAGGTAATGAAAACAATTACGGACTTTTCTGGCGGGGAGCTGAAACCGAAGATATTCCATTTGATCAGAGAAAATCAACCACAGGCGCCAAGGCATTGTATAAACTCTTCAATGAAGCAGTATTGGCAATGAAAACGATCGATAATGCTCATCCGGTGGCGATATGCAACGGTGATTTGCTTTTCCTTGATATAATTGCCGAAGAATGTAAGGATATAGATATTCTTGGCTGCAACATATATCGTGGCGTTTCATTCGGAGATGCTTTTCAGAAAACAAAAGATGTTCTAAAAAAACCAATCATGCTTACCGAATTTGGCGCTGATGCTTTTAATACCAAAACTAATGAAGAAGATCAGAAATCGCAGGCATTATATCTGACAAACAATTGGAAAGAAATTTATGAAAATGCAGCCGGTTTAGGTAAAGCGGAAAATTGTATCGGTGGATTTACTTTTATGTTCAGTGATGGCTGGTGGAAACATAAGCAAACCGAAGATCTTGATGTTCATGATACGCATGCTTCCTGGGAAAACGGTGGTTACAATGATTATGTTCCAGGAGAAAACAACATGAATGAGGAGTGGTTCGGTGTATGCGCCAAAGGTACGACAGATGAAAGAGGGCATTATCAGCTATATCCCCGCGCCGGATATTATGCGCTGCAGCAGGCTCATCAATTAAAACCATACACTAATAATTTAACAGTCGATTCGATAGATAATTATTTTTCAAATATTTCCGCAACAAACGAAGTTTTAAAAGCCAGGGGTGATAAAGCTTCCTGGATTGGTGAACTGGCACAGAGGATACGGATCAGTGGCATCAGGGCAGAAATAACTACGTTCAGTACCGGCGGAAACAAGATTACCACACCGAAGGAAAAAGATGTAAATGCCTTAACGCCAAGTTATCCGGCTTTTCTTGGCTTCGACCATATGGAGTCCTTTTATATAGGAATTGAAGCGAAACCTACCGAAAACATAAAAGCAAATGTTACTTTCAATATTCTCGGACGTGTAGCCGAAAATCCGATTGATGAAATATTCTATGAAAATCGTGGTCGCCCTCAAACAGTAGAAACGAATCAGGGGCCTTACGAAATACCATCAATAAATCGAATACAGGTATATAATTTCGAATTGACCTGGCAGGACAAGTGGTTTAATTTTACAAGTTTTTATCGTACAGGACATTTTCACTGGGGATACGAAGGTGATCTCTTTGGATTATATCCGGAGGCTAATTACGGTGCCAACATTGATATTTATAATGGCGATGCCCCCTTTGGTTTTGTCTTTGAGGGCAAAAAAGCGCTGGAAGGGTTAAAAGTTGCTTTTGGTCCCGAGCTTTGGTGGGGCGCCAATCCGGCAGTATTGGTAAAATACAGCCGAAAATTGGGCATTGTTACTCTAACCGGAATGTATCATGAAGATATAGCCCAGAATACTGCAGCGCAAAGTTCCATTGCCGTTCCTACTCCGAAAAATCGCAGAGCTGCACTCGACGTAAAAACAACTGCCGGAAAATTTATTATCGACCTTGGCGCTTTATGGTCAGGTCAGCCTAGAAATGGCGAATCTTTTCAGTTAGTGGACGGCAGTACTGGAAATTACATTGTTTATCAGGACAAGATAACATCGACGGACAACTGGGGGGGAAGAGCTAAAATATCCTTTTCATCAGGACCAATAAACATTTATGCACAGGGAGCGCTGATGGGGCTGGTTGCCAATGGCGGAGCAGATTATACGAAAACTTTCACCGGATGGCGTCTCAAAGATTCTGGCAGTGGCAACCAATATAATTTTTTAATGGGTTTGACCTATACAATAGGTAAGTTCCAGATTGCTCCAAATTTCTTATGGCAAAAACCTATTGTCGGACCTATATCAAATGCCGTTCCCGCTCCTGCAAGGCCAAGAAATATAGTTGACGATCCTTTTGCCGTCAGGCAAAACCGAGAAACGATGGCAGGAGAACTTTTAATTGCGTTTGATCCTACGCCAGGCACCTGGATGTGGGCCTGGGATAATGATGAGATGGAAGATGCTCCGTTTGCAGTCAGCGCTGATTTTGTATATCGTCATCTGCCTACAACCCAGGATGCTGCAATAGGTATTATGACGAATGGAAGGACGCTTTTTCCTTTCCCTGGCGCCGCACCAGCACATGATTTATGGGAAATAAGTTCACGCATTGTTTCAAAAATAACTCCTGACCTTGGATTTATCCTTAATCTTTATGGGGGCACCGGTCAGGCAAATGGCAGTGATGTAAGATTAATCAGTCGCTTCGGTACTGATATCAGACTGGTTTATAAAAAACTTAAACTGATTTCAGCGGTTAAAGTAAATGACTGGGGGCCATACGATTATCATCGCGATTTCAACTTAACCTACCCGCTGCAGTTAATGGCTGATTTATCATACTCTGTTGTAAAGCGCAAATGGTTTATTCTGCCTGAAACACGATTGGGAATACGCTGTACCTGGCGATCGCTTGACCAATATTCTCCGCGATACAACCCTGCATCAATACTGGATAATTCCGGTGCATGGGTGCCCGATCCTACTGCTGTAGGATATGGAAACGGAGATGAATGGGAGATCAGAACTTATCTTCATTTTAATTTTGGCAAATAACTATAAAAAATGACAGAAATGAAAAAGATAAAATCTATTTATTCAATAGCGGCCCTGCTTACGATTCTGTTAATGGCAGTCGGTTGTGAAAGAAAATTTGATGGCTTGCAATTAGCAACCTATCCTACAACGCCTGAGGTTTTCGTCGATGGATTCAGTTCCGGATTGTATTACGCAGCCTATGGGACCTCAAAAGTAACAGCTTTCAGTGTTGATTACAATGTAAAATACCTGGGAGTAGCTGCAATGAAGTTCGAAGTGCCTGATACAAGCGACCCTAATGGTTCATATGTTGGGGGAGTTTTTGGAACAAATCCAGCTCGTGATCTGTCAGGATACAACGTGCTTACTTTTTGGGCAAAAGCATCTGAACCGGCAAACCTCATCGAAGTGGGCTTCGGTAATGATATGGGAGCTTCAAAATATAAGGTTACGCTCACAAATTTAGCAGTCAACTCAAATTGGATGCAGTATTACATTCCTATTCCAAACCCATCATTGCTTAAGGAGGAAAGAGGTATGTTTTTTTACGCAGCTGCCCCAAAAAATGGCAGAGGTTATACTTTCTGGATTGATGATCTTAAGTTTGAACAATTGGGAACAGTTGCACATTCAACTTTTGGAATATTAAACGGGAATGATTCGATTAAAGACAATGCTGAAACTGGTGACGAATATACAATAGCAGATTTGTATGCTACATTTAATCTGCCAACGGGAATCAATCAAAAAGTTGGTCTGGCCGTTTCGTATTTCACCTTTACATCATCTAATCCATCTGTAGCTACAGTTGATGATTATGGAAATATCGAAATCGCGGACAGTGGTACGGCTGTTATCACTGCGAAAGTGGGAGATGCTGATGCAGAAGGCTCTTTGACAATCCATTCAACAGGCGAATCTGTTGGCCCCAACAACCCGCCTCCAGCTCCGACGATTGATCCCGACAAGGTAATCTCGCTATATAGCGATGCCTACACAAATGTCAAAGTGGATACATGGAATACTCACTGGCTTTATTCGACGGCACAAAATCTGGAAATTCAGATAAGCGGAGAAAATGTCATGCATTACTGGGACCTAAACTTTGTCGGTATTGAGTTTACTTCACAACCAATCGATGCCACCGCCATGACACATTTTCACATAGATATATGGACACCTAATCCTACAACTGATAAAACATTTAAAATCAAGTTAGTTGATTTCGGAGCAAATGGCATGTTGGGAGGTGGCGATGATTCTGAATCGGAGGTTACCATTGCCAGTCCTCCTTTGGCTACCCAACAATGGATCAGCCTGAACATTCCTTTGTCAGCCTTTTCCGGATTATTAAGCAGATCCCATCTGGCTCAATTGATTCTTTCAGGCGATTTACCAAATGTTTATACCGATAATGTATATTTCTCTGATAATGGAACCCAACCCACTGAGCCAACTACGGCGGCTCCTGTTCCAACTTTCAGTTCAGCAGATGTAATCTCGGTGTTTAGTGATCACTATACCAACCTGGCCGGAACTGATTTTTATCCTGACTGGGGGCAGGCTACAATTGTTTCTGAGGTGCTCATCGCCGGAAATAACACCCTTAAATACAAGGGATTGAATTACCAGGGAATTCAGTTAGCAACCAATCAGAATGTATCTGCTATGGGTTATTTACATTTGGATTTCTGGTCTGTCACTTCAGTTTCACTGAACGTTTTCCTGATAAGTCCGGGTCCCGTTGAAAAGGCTTATACGTTAACTGTTCCAACCACAGGGTGGACAAGCGTTGACATTCCGTTGTCCTATTTTTCAACCGTGGATTTAACGAATTTAATGCAATTTAAATTTGAGGGGAATGGAGATATTTTTATGGACAATATCCTATTCCACAAATAAATATTAGAAGTTTGATTCATTCATCAAAAAATAAGGTTATGAAAAAAAATAGCAAAAGAATGGTTTCCGCAGCCATATATTCATTATTGCTTTTTACCCTGTTCGGATGTAATAAAGAGGATGTTCAAAAACTTCCGCAACGAAATTGGCAACTGGTATGGAGCGACGAGTTCGATGGTTCGGCAGGAATGTCGCCCGATTCAACGAAGTGGAAATTTGATATTGGAAACGGCGGTTGGGGCAATGCAGAATTGGAATATTACACTAACCGAACCACCAATGCCTCTCTTGATGGCAACAGTAATTTAGTGATCACGGCCAGACGAGAGTTGTATTCCGGTTCTGCTTTTACTTCTGCCCGGATTAAAACATCAGGTTTGTTTGCACAATCTTACGGACGTTTCGAAGCGCGCATTAAAACGCCCTGGGGGCCAGGTATGTGGCCCGCATTCTGGTTACTTGGCTCCAATATAGATTCAATAGCCTGGCCTCAATGCGGAGAAATTGATATAATGGAACTCAGAGGGCAGAAACCAAACATTATCAATGGCACTGTTCATGGTCCCGGGTATTCAGGAGGCGCAGGCATTTCGAAAAACTTTGCGTTTGAGAGTACCAGATTTGACGTTGACTTCCATTTATTTGCTATTGAATGGGGAACAGATTATATTGATTTTTTCGTTGACAGCACACTCTATCAAGAGATAACTCCCGCTGATTTAACAGGGAACTGGGTTTTTGATCATCCTTTCTTTATAATTCTGAATGTAGCTGTGGGGGGAAATTATGTAGGTTTCCCTACTAACCAAACTCCTTTCCCTCAATCAATGATTGTGGATTATGTCAGGGTTTACAGGGAAGTAAATTAATAACCAAACTTTTCCAAAATATCATTTAAAGTTTGTTTGAAATTGAAGATTTAGGGGTATAAACTTATAGTAAATTATTTCTTATTTGTAAATGACTGAATATGAACTCTTCCCGACTCTCCATGGGGAAGCCGGGGAGAGTTTACTAGAAATCAGGAATTTGATAAAAATTTAAACAGGCTCTTAAAGTTGTCAAAAATGTGGAAATGACTGCGACAAAATTATCAGTAAAAGAAAAAATCGGGTATAGCCTGGGCGATACCGCTTCTCACTTTGTGTGGGACATGGTTGGATTCTGGCTCCTGTTTTTTTATACCGATGTGTATGGGAT
>Ga0247840_10005945_pt1 | contig 17938 bp, 17 predicted proteins | sample LaCruzMarch2015__FD_192404 | JGI IMG/M metagenome (GOLD analysis project Ga0247840, IMG submission 192404) | Freshwater microbial communities from meromictic Lake La Cruz, Castile-La Mancha, Spain - LaCruzMarch2015_17m | ecosystem: Environmental > Aquatic > Freshwater > Lake | place: Spain... | reverse complement strand
TACGTGGCAAAATTTTAACAATATCATTATCTTTATTTCGCTCTACATACATGCCACCCATATGAATTATTAAATGAGAAACCAAATCCATACGATTAACAACCAAGCGCAATGAATCAACTAAAAATGGCATATCATCACATATTACTTCGACTACTGTATGAGTTGTTTGCCAGCCATGTCTTTCAAAATCAGGGTTATAAATTTTTATCTTAATTTCATGGGGTGCTCGATGTTTGATAAGAGCCCAAAAATTTGCAGCCGCGCCATATAAATCTTCAATCTCCCATTCATTGAGATCATCAAGAGCTACAGTTCGATAAAATTGGCGCACAAACTCACTACATAATTTAGCTTGATTTGCTTCCATTTCTTGTTCAATTTTATTAACTACTGCATTAATAATAATGTCTTTACTTTGCTCTAACTTTTTTGACATTCTTAAACCTCAATTTAATACAAATTATTTGTGTAAATTATATATTATACTATGACCGATATTGTTTTAATATTAATAAACTCTAAAATTCCTTCACGAGCTAATTCTCGTCCAAAACCTGAACATTTAATGCCACCAAATGGTAAATTAGGATCAGAAATTACCATACCATTTACATAACAAGTCCCTACTTCCAGATCATTTATTGCGATTCGCTCACCTTTTATAACATCCTGGGTGAAAATTGAAGCGCCAAGACCATAACGACTTTTATTTGCAAGTTTAATCGCATCATCTTCATCTCTTGCATTTATTATGGAGAGCACTGGTCCAAATAACTCATCATCGAATGCAGGCATCCCAGGGACTACATCAGTTAAAATAGTTATTGGGTAGTAAAAACCACGACATTTTGGAATATCCCCGCCTTTTAATAATTTTGCACCTTTAGCAATACTACTTAGAACTTGAAGGTGTAATTTTTTACGTAAGTCATCACGCGCCATAGGACCAATAGTAGTCTTTAAATCAAGTGGATCACCCATATTATAATTATTAGTTAATTCTATAATTTTCTTAGTTAATTTATCTATTACTTCATTTACAGCAATAATTCGCTTTGCAGCGATACAAACTTGGCCACAATTATTTAGCCTGGAGCTAACAATACTTGATGCCGCTTTAGACAAATCAGCATCTTTCAAAATAATATATGGATCATTCCCACCTAATTCTAAAACGGTTTTTTTTAAAAATTTTCCTGCAATTGATGCAACTGTTGCTCCGGTCTGTTCACTACCAGTAAAGGTAACTGCTGAAATTTTTTCATTAGAAATTACATGTGAAGCTAATTCATTATCTAATATAAAATGTTGAAATAAATTTAGTGGAAAACCCGCATCTTTGAATAATTCTGTAATTGCAAGACCACAGCCTGTAGTAATGGGAGCATGTTTTAAAATAACCGCATTTCCAGCCATTAGAGTTGGTGCTGCGGAACGAAATACCTGCCAAAATGGAAAATTCCACGGCATAATTGCAAACACTATACCTAAAGGTTGATAATAAACTTTTGATTTTTTATTTTTTAACTTAATAATTTTAGGTTTTAAAAAAGATTCTGCTTTTGTTGCAAAATATTCACAAACATAAATGCATTTATCAATTTCAGCAAATCCCTCATTTATGGGCTTACCCATTTCTAAAGCCATTAATTTTACGTACTGATTTTTTCTTTCCTTAAGAATTTGCACTAAATTAAGCATTAGAATCTTTCGTGTATTTATACTTTCCTTTCGCCATAAATTATAACTATCATGAGCATTATCTATTAAATTGTTAATTTTTTTAATATCAAAAATGGGATATCTATTAATAATTTCTTCATTTGCTGGATTGATTGTTTCAATTATCATTATAAAATTTCCATTGTAAAATTTATATTTAAGATATCTTGTATTTTCAATCATATTACGAGATCTTTAAATTAACTAGGAACAACTTTACTATGCACAAGGTATTTTATGAATAATAAAAAATTAGATTACAAAATAACCAATTATATTTTAGCATGGGCAGTCCATGCATTTTCTGCGATTGGTGCATTTATTGGCTTATTAACACTAGTTAAAATTCATCAACAAGAATACTTACAGGCATTGTGGTTAATGGGTATTACAATATTTATTGACTCTATTGATGGAACTTTAGCAAGATTAGTACATATTAAATCTGTTTTACCAAAAATTGATGGCGCTCTTCTTGACAATATAATTGATTATTTAAATTATGTAATTACCCCATGCTTCTTTCTACTCATAAAACCTAATATCCTGCCACAGGAGTATGCGATATTTATCGTTATTGCTATAACTATTTCATCGTCATATCAATTTTGCCAAGCAGAAGCTAAGACTGAAGATCATTTTTTTAAAGGTTTTCCTTGTTACTGGAATTTAATTGTTTTTTATATGTATATATTTAATACTTCAATGACATTTAATGCAATAATTTTAACAATCTGCTGTATATTTATCTTTATACCTATAAAGTATTTATATCCATCAAGAATTGACTATTTAACCAACTCTAAAAATTTAAAATTACTTATGAATGTAAGCACATTAACATATGGAATTGTTACAATTTATTTATCCATTGATTATCCAAATAATAATATTTTTTGCTTATGCATTTCTTTTTGTTATATAATAATGTATCTATTTTTAAGTTTATATAGAACATTTTCTCCTTTGAAAATCTTTAAAGCTAACTAATTTATTATAGACATTCCCCAAATTTTGATTAAAATATTGCTTATAAATTTTTATTGGAAATTATTATGTTGTCATTTTTTAAATATTTAATTATTTTAACTTTATTAACAATGAATTCTTTATCTTCTGCAAGTTCTTTCCCACGCGGCTGTCAAGTTTCAGGGTTTGGATATCATGAAAACTATCTAATATTAAATGATAACGAAGAACAAAAATTTTTTCTAATACAAAATCGTTCAAATGCAAGTGTAGAATTAGAACATCATGAAATAAATGAGTCATTTATGAGCCCTAAATTACATAGTAAATTAGACCCATCAAATTGGTCAGCTTTCGCTTCTGACATTTCAAACTTACACTTTAAATGCTACACCCAAGATGGTGAAAATATAACAATATTAAATTGTAATGATGTACTTGATGTTTGCCAATACCCTAGAGTTAAATTTGCTCTTTCTAACATGGGTAATTATTGGATTTCAACCAACAAAGATAAAAGCCAAGTAATCAAAGAAGCTGCAGCTAAAGGGATCTTGCTACGATGGTGATTAATTGAACATGAAAGCTAAAGAGTACTTTATAATAAGTATTGGTGTATTAGGAGCCATTATAATTCTTTTAGGAATATCTGTTAACTCTGATATAGATTATGTATTAGGTTCATCTTTATTATTAATCACAGCCTTTTATTACAAATGTACATTTTTTATAGCTCTAGAAATGATTATAATCGCGGGCCATGGTGCCGCACTACTTGGTCTAGGGCATAGCTCACAGATTATTCTGCCTATTCTTCTTTGTATTCAATTATTGTTTTATTATTTATTAAGTGGAAAACTTAATGATATCTATCTAATAGTTGGAGTGGTTGGAATTGTTTTCTTAACGATGTCTCTTTCTTTAGATAATGTTTTTTATATTTTACTTGGCAGCATTGGCACTGCTGTTTTTTCCATCAGTCAAGTTTTTAAAGGCAAATCAATCGCTTTAATTTGGGCCATTCTTAACATTATGGCTATATTTATAACAATTTATAAACTGATATATTAATGTTTGGAGAATTAATTGGCTAAAACACTTTCATCAATGCTACCTTTAGGTACCAAAGCTCCTGATTTTTCATTAATAGATGTTGTCTCTGGAAAAAATATTAATTTAAATGATGGGCATGAATATTTAGCAACTTTAATAATGTTTATTTGTAATCACTGTCCCTATGTTAAGCATATCAATAATGGTTTGGCTAAGCTTTCAAACGACTATAAAGCTAAAAATATTAGAGTAATTGCAATAAATTCAAATAACATTGAAAGCCACCCGGATGATTCGCCAGATAATATGAAAATAACAGCGAAATCAGAAGGTTATCAATTCCCCTATTTATTCGATGAAACTCAAGAAGTTGCAAAAGCATATCACGCAGCTTGCACCCCGGATTTTTTTATTTTTGATAAATATAATACTTTAAAATATCGCGGCCAATTTGATGACTCAAGACCAGGCAATGGCATTGAGGTAACAGGAAACTCAATTCGCACCGCACTTGATTGCTTAATCACTGGCAAATCAATACCAGAAATTCAAAAACCGAGTATTGGATGTAATATAAAATGGAAATAAAATTCCCAAAATTATTTTTTAATTAAATAAAAATTTAACCTATAAAAAAGCCGCAAAAAAATTGCGGCATTAATATATCTAATTTAAGAAATGATAATTTATTACTTAATGGCTACAACTTCAACTTGTAAATTTGCAATCACGTCACTATGAACATGAATTTCAATAACGTAGTTTCCTATTGAATGGATAGGACCTTCAGGCATCATGATTTCACGCTTAGAAACTTCAATTGATTTAGCAACCAAAGCATCTTCAATTTCATAAACACCAATAGAACCATATAATTTACCTTCATCACTAGCTTGAGCAGAAATTACAATAGAAGTATCATTTATTTTAGCTGCTCGTTGCTCTGCTGCTGCAAGAGTAGTTTTTTCTTTTTTCTCAAGCTCTGCACGACGAAGATTAAACGATTCAATGTTTTTTGCGGTAGCAAAAACTGCTTTATTTTGTGGGATAAGGAAATTTCTTCCGTAACCTGGCTTAACACTAACCTTGTCACCAAGATTACCTAAATTTCTAACTTTTTCTAATAAAATAACGTTCATATTATATTCCCCTTATATTGTTTTACCTGCATCTCTGCCAAGGTACAATCTAAAATTAAATAAACTATCTAGTGATCCAAAGATCACATAAACTGGTAGCATTATAAATGGCAAGAAAAATAGCGTCGCCATTAATAGTATCATGATACGAAAAGGCTTATGTTTTGAAAATACGTTAAAGCTTAAACTAATACCCGTAAGCAAAAAGTAAAACAACAACATTGGCAAAATACTAACAGCAACAATTGATTGCTGATTAGCACCAACTAGCATAACAATTAACAGTAAAAGTCCGAATTTATCACCGCGAAATGACAACATCTCATTTTTAAACTCGCCCGGAAAAAACAGATCAGATTGTATAGAACGCGCCGTCATCAATGGAATAAAAGCTGAAAAAACAACAGCAACTGCTTGAAACCCTAGTAGGTAACTAGCAAGTAACATTTGGTTTAAATTAGATTTATCATTAATGAAAGCCAATACTGAACTTTCCGCATCAAGATCACGTAAAATTGTTAGCAAGTATTGAAACTGTGTCAAAATATACTCTGGCATAAAATAATGTAAAAATGTTACGCAGATTATTGTTTGCAGCAAAAAAATACTTACAACATTACGCCAGCTAGTTGTTAATCTCAAAACACAAGCAGCTAAGTAGCAAGGCACATAATTTAATAAAATATTAGTTAAGGCAACTTTAAAACTATAAGTTGTAAGCGTTAAGATTAAACTAACGGCCATTACTGGTAAAAGCAACCAGCAACCATTCTTCCATCCTTTCCTTAATGTCACCAAAGTAATTATAACTACTGAAAGCCATGATGAAAAAGGTAATAATGCAAAAACAATGGCATAAAACATAGCATGCCATTTATTCTCTAGCATTATTTTTGCTTGCTTACGAAATAAGTCACCTAAAAAAGTCATTTTACCTATGGCCGTCACAATATGGCATCAAGCCTAAAAATCTAGCATGCTTAATTGACTTAGCTAACTGTCGTTGAAACCGTGCTTGAACTCCGGTAATACGACAAGGTACAATTTTACCTGTTTCAGAAATATAATTTTTTAAAGTATTAACATCTTTATAATCAATTTCATTACTACTATCTGCATTGAACTGATTCATTTTTTTACGGCGAAAATATACTGACATTCTTCTTCTCCTTTAAGCTGCTCGTGAATCTTTTTCTTTAGACATCATTACTGATTCAGCAGTAATTGCATGTTTTTGAGAAATAATTAAGTTTCTAATAATTGCATCATTAAATTTAAATGCAGTTTTTAACTCATCAAGAGCTTCTTGGTTGCATTCAATATTTAATAAAATATAATGCGCTTTATGCACGTCATTTATAGGATAAGCTAGTTGTCTACGACCCCAATCTTCTTTGCGGTGTATAATGCCTTCATGCTTACTGATAATGCCTTCATAGCGCTCAACCATAGCTGGCACTTGTTCGCTTTGATCAGGGTGAACAAGAAACACAATTTCATAATGTCTCATAATATCTCCTTGTGGATTAAAAAGCCTTCCCGATATAGATCGAGGTAAGGCAAGGGTTAAAACCGGCCAATAATAACTTATTTAACCATTGAGGGCAATTTTTTTATTATATTTCTATCAGAATTACCAATATAATCAGTGATAATTGCAATATTCTCAAGATTAAGTTATAAAACAAAAAAAAATAATAAGGTTTTATATGAATATCTACACTGTTAGCTTTGAAGATCCTTTAATAATATCGATTAACCAAGAGCTAGTTAAAATAGTAGCGTTTAAAACTCAAGAACATGGTAATATAAAATTTGGTGTAGAGGCCCCTCGATCAATAAATGTACACCGCGAAGAAATTTATAATGCCATAAAAGAAAAACAACAAGCACCAACAATCATTGATTAATCATAATTTATAAATATGTTAGTAAAGCATAATAATAATGTTAATATAATCAAATCCCTTGATAAATAAATTAAATTTAATGTGAATTTAAATGATTAATAAAAAATTAATTGTTCCTTTAATTGATAAAATTTTACCTTTAGTTTTACTTTGTTTAATTATCTCAATTCCTACAAGTTCAACATTTAGATCGATTTTTTTAATTTTATCTATTGTATTAATTATTTTAAATCCAGTTTATCAAACCTTATTATATCAATATAGAAAAGAGCCTTTGATGTTAGCATCTGTTGGAATATTTCTATTAGCATTTATAGGATGTTTTTATGGTGACGCTACAATTAGTGAAAAAATATCTACTCTAGAAAAATATACTAAATTTCTTTTTTTTCCTATTTTAATAGTAGCATTTTACAATAGTCATTTTCGTTTTAAAGCTTTAAATACTTATCTTGCAAGCATGACCATAGTCTTACTAATATCTATTCTTAAATGGACTGGATTATTAAAGTTTGGAAATATTTATTTAGATCATATTTTCTACAACCATATTATTACAGGTCTCATGATGGGATATGCAGCTTATATATCGGCTTCTTTGGCTTGGTCTGAGGATAGAAAGTTAAAACCAATTTATATTTTATTATTAATCTTATTTACATTTCAAATATTCTTCTTAAGTTATGGACGAACTGGTTATATTATATATGTACTATTGATGTTCCTTTTTTTAATTCAGACGCTTACCTTGCGTGCTGCGCTAATTAGTCTGGTTGCCGGTTTATTAATAATTACTTCTATTTATTTTAATAATCCTATAATGCACAATGGAATTAATAATATTTTTAAAGATGTAGCATCATATAAAAGCAATGATAAAGAAACTCCAATAGGTCAACGTCTTCAATTTCATGATTTTTCTAAAAAACTTTTTTTTAGTCATCCAATATTAGGAAATGGAACTTCAGGTTTTGGTCATGCTTTTAAATTAGAAAAACCTGTGTCAAGCTGGGGGCCAAACCTTGCAGAACCTCATAGCCAATACTGGCTTATCTTAGCTGAATTTGGTTTATTTGGTTCAGTCATGTTTTTATTATTTTTATATACATTATTTAGAACAATTTTGAAATTAAAAGATATGCGGATGATAGCAATAGGATTATTTTTTATGTTTTTATTTGGTAACCTTACCGACTCATTGTTTTATTATTCAAGCACAGGAGTATTTTTTCTTACTATGATGGCATTATGTTTAGGTGAGCAATTTGATAACAATAGATGAATTACAAGTATTAATTGACAATACAAAATGGTCATTCTTAGGAAGAGGCCAATATAACAATGTTGTTATATCTAAAGATATACTTAATATTGAAGGTTTTTCAGGAAGGTGGGTAGTAAAAACACCACGTAAAGGTATTCATCTTTTAAGTGAAGCAGATAGAGCAATTAGAAAATGGCGTGAATTAAACCCAACATACCCTGTATTTAGAACAATAAAAGGATGGATGGCACCATATCTTGGAAATACTCCAGCATCAGATGAACAAATAGCAGAAAAAATTATTGATATTTATCGTCACACAAGAAATATTGTTGCGGATGCTGCCGCAAAAGGAAATTTTGTTTTATATAATGGAGATGTAGTCTGTATTGACATGGACCATGCTTTTCGTAGAGGTTCTTTTGCCAGTAATCTTTTTATGAGCATTGATGATAAAGATTATAAATGTTTTTTAAGATCTTGCTCAGAAGATGGAAAACCTATTACTGTTAGTGTAATTAAAACCCTTTATTATTTAGAAGAGCAGCTCGATACAACAATGCTTGATAACAAATATCTATCAATAAAAATTATAGATGTATTGCATGATTATCGTCGTAATAAATTAAGTATTACTATAGATATACTAGATGCAATATTAGATTTAATTAATCTAGATTCTGATGGTAAACTAAATTTATACTTCATCCCCTCTTTTATAGAAATAGTTAAAAATGCACGTAAGCATCAAACAATAATCACAAAAGAACTACTTGAAGATCTTATTTATGATGCGCTAATTGACTATAGCACTCCAAGTCAAATCATAACAGTTGGAAATTTATCTGATATTAAAATATTGATTAATCATGATCGAACACTGCTTAATAAGGTAGATGCTAATGGATTTACCTTATTGCACATTGCGGCGATGCTTGAATACTCTGATATTGTAAGCTATCTTCTGGACGAAGGAGCTGAAATTAACACATTAACTATTATATCAGGGTATAATAGCTTTCCAATTCCAATGACCGCTCTAGATTTAGCTATATATCATGAAAAGCAAATGGTCGCTGATTTGCTTTTTGATAAAGGTGCAAGTTTCACCCTTGCAATAAATGATAAGTTTGAGTTTCTCATATTTGCAGCAAGAAGGGGCTTGATAGAACAGTTAATCTCATTTGTTGAGCGAAATCCTGAGTCAGTTCATCAAGTTGATGAGAGCAATCAAACAGCTTTATTATGGGCGGCTTATTGCGGGCAAAATGAATGTGTAAGGTATCTCATTAGTAAAGGTGCTAATATTAACAGAGCAACAATAACTGATCCGGACAATGAGGATTGTCAACACGAAAATAACCGTTCTCCATTAGACTGGGCAATTGTTGCTGGGCATACATCAACTATTGATCTATTAATAAGTGCCGGTGGCATTGCAAATATTACAACACCTGAAGAAGGGAAAAATGCCATAGTTAAAAAAAGATTAAATCGTTACGCCCTATTCTCATTGATAACCCCAGCTAGTACTGAAAGTGAGGATGAAGACATTGATCGAGCTGTTGAGGAAATTGGATATCTTGCTAGTTTAGCTGGCTCAGGCTTATTTTAATATTAAAAGTAGGTTGAGCACTGAAGTATGGACATCTTTTTAACTGCGTATATTTAATCAATATTGTATATAATTTTTATGTAAGTCGTTCCCGCGCAGGCGGGAACCCATCCATATTTAAGGGGCCGTGCTTTATATATGGATAGATAAACGCCTGAGCAGGGATGACAGACAAATGGTGTCGATGCCTTATTAACTACCTATCCCAATATCTGCCTTAAACCTATCCCCATATTGAGTTTCTAACTGGCTAAAAAGTTCATTTAATTTATCATGGCCGAATTGCTTGGCATAATGCATTGGCCCGCCTCTAAATGGTGCAAAACCTGTTCCAAAGATCATTCCTGCATCAAGCAAATCACCTTCAGCTACAACGTCCTCACGTAAACATGCTGCAGCTTCATTAACCATACGTAAAATCAACCGATTTTGAATTTCATTTAAACTTGTTGAATTAACAACTTTTTCTTTTATAGCCTTACCATTTTTATATCGGTAAAAACCCTCACCTGTCTTACGCCCTAATTTTTGTTCTTTTACCATCTCACGTAACTTTTCAGGAACCTGTCCACCAAAATGACTAGTAAGATTTTCAGCTACTGCTAAACACACATCCATCCCAACTGTATCTGCAAGCTCAACAGGCCCCATCATCATTCCAAATGAAAGGGCTGCATTATCAATAATCTCGGCTTTAAAACCTTCATTTAATAATTGCACACACTCCATTAAATAAGGCATTAAAACACGATTAACTAAAAATCCTGGGCTTGAGCTAACAGGTAATGGCAAGCGCCCTATTTGATTAACAAAAGCACAAGCATTATGGCTGATTTCTTTAGTTGTTTTATTTGAACTTACAACCTCAACCAATTCCATTTTCGCAACTGGATTGAAAAAATGAATGCCGACTAAGCGCTCGGGATTTTTCATAACTAGGCTAATTTCATCAAGAGGAATACTTGAGGTATTTGTTGCAATTAAAGCATTAGGCTTTGCTTTTTCTTCAACCATTTTAAAAATATTTTGCTTAACAGCCAAATTTTCAAAAACAGCTTCGATAATTACATCAGCATGTTGTATGCCATTACCATCTGGATCTGGTATTAATCTATCCATTGCAGCTTGGATTAAGCGAGGATCACGTAATTTTTTCTTATATAAAACTGCAGCTCTACTAATAACAGGAGCTATTTGTGCGTAAGACTTATCCTGTAAAGTAACTCGCAAACCTTTTAAAGCACAAAAAGCAGCTATATCGCCACCCATAACTCCTGCTCCAATTATATGGACATGGTTGGCTTTAAAATCACTACCTTTAGCAAAAGCCTTCATTCGTTCACGTAATAAAAATGCACGAATTAAATTAGTAGACGTTTCAGATTGAGTAACTAATTGCTCGACTGAATCCGCTTCTTTTAAATAAGCCCGATCATCAAATCCGCCCTCTTTTTCCCAAAGATCAATAACTGCGAAAGGTGCAGGATAATGTTCAAGTTTTACTTTTTTAGCTACGTTATAGCGAAGTAATTTAGCAATTAGAACACGACTTAATGAATAATTAGATAATGATTGGATAAAACTTGGTTTATGCTTAGCAGGATTTTTATTAATATAATATACAGCTGCGTGCGCTAACTGTCGAAGAGGAACTACATCATCAACAATTCCTAAAGATTTAGCTTTAGAAGCACTAAGAGCTGCTCCCGTTAATATTACTTGTGATAACGCATTAAATCCACCAATTAATTTTGGTAATCTTACTGTTCCACCCCAACCAGGATGAATGCCAAGCATTATTTCTGGAAGTCCAATACGGGTGGATTTATCATCAGTAGCTATTCGATACTTACATGCTAAAGCAAGCTCCAGCCCACCACCCATACAAAAACCATCAATCATAGCAAGCGTTGGAATGGTTAATGATTCTAAATAGGAAAATACAGCTTGGCCTTTTCTTAAAAAATCTACCGCTTGAGATGGATTTTTAAAATTAGAAAAAGCATTAACATCAGCGCCTGCAATAAACCCCTTGGCTTTAAGTGAATATATTATTAATCCCTTCGCATTAGTAACTTTTGAAACTTCATGTAATAAACCATTTAATTCATCTAATACTTCATCATCGATAGTATTAACTGACGCATCTTTACGATTAAATCCTAACCATATAATTTGTGATGCATCTACTTGCATTTCCCAATGTTTATAGTTACTCATTGCCAGATACCTCAGTTACTCTCTTAATGCACATAGCACCACCTTGGCCACCGCCAATACAAATAGCTGCCATCCCTAAATCCCCACCATTTTGATTTAAATTTTCCAAAACATGCAAAACAATTCTTGCACCACTTGCACCTATTGGATGCCCAAGAGCAATTGCTCCACCTTCTTGGTTTACTGAACTAAGTGAAGGTGCACCAATTGCACCTTTAAGTCCTAATTGAGTTTTACAGTATTCATCATCATCAAAAGCTGCTATACACCCTAGAACTTGAGCGGCAAATGCTTCATTAATTTCCCAACAATCAAAATCTTTTGGTTTTAATTTATGTCTTTCCATTATTGGTACCGATGCATGCACAGGCCCTAACCCCATCTGAGCGGGATCAAGAGCTGCCCATTGTGAATCAACTATTTGTCCTAAAACTTGCAAACCATATTTCTTAACTGCTGTTGCTGACGCTAATAATAGTAATGAAGCACCATCAGTAATTTGTGAACTATTAGCAGCCGTTACTGCTCCATATTTTTTATCAAAGAAAGGTTTTAATTTTGCTAATTTTTCCATAGTAGAATCAAGTCTAAAACCATCATCTTTATCATATGAATTACCTTTACTATCAATAATAGGTACTACTTCAACCATTTTACCTTTGGCATATGCGTCACTTACTCGTCTATGACTCTCACAAGCAAAAGCATCCATTTGTTCACGACTTATATTAAATCTATATGCAACTTTTTCAGCCGTTTGCCCCATATTTAAGCCCACAACTGGATCCGTCAATCCACGAATTAATGCGATAACTGGCGTTAAAAAAGAAGGCCTTAGTTTTGTTAATAATGAAAGGCGTGTGGTTGTTGTTTTAGCAACAAACCAGCTAGCAAGCCAAGCTGTCATTTGTTGATTAAATAATAAAGGGGCACGACTCATAGCATCAGTACCACCGGCAAGAACCAAATCAGAACGACCAGAAGCAATGTTTAATGATGCATTATCAATAGCCTGCATACCTGAGGCACAGTTACGCATTACAGTAAATCCAGGAACTGTATTACCGCAACCTAAGCGAAGGGCTACTACTCGAGCAATATTAGCCTCATCAGGGCTAGGCATTGCTGAGCCAAGAATAACTTCATCTAAATCAGATGGTAAAAAAGGTTGGCGGTTTAGTAATGATCGCCCTGCAGACACAGCTAAATCAGAAGCAGAAAAAGCACCCACTCCTTTAGCTTTTAAAAATGGAGTGCGGCAACCATCAACAACATATACAGCCCTACCGTTTAAGTTTGAATTATAACCCATTTATCCTCCTGAAATTTTCAACAAAAGTAAGATGCACATTTGTAAGAACATAAAGATAACAGGATTTTCTATAGTTTGGAAAGTTAAAATATAATATAAAACTATTTTAAATATATTAATTAAGAGTATTTGACGAACCGCTAATAACTGATATACTTCGTCCGCATTGATTGGAGAGGTGGCCGAGTGGTCGAAGGCGCTCCCCTGCTAAGGGAGTATGGGCCAAAAGTCCATCGAGGGTTCGAATCCCTCCCTCTCCGCCAATCATCAAGTTATGTGCACCCGTAGCTCAGTTGGATAGAGTATCTGGCTACGAACCAGAGGGTCGGAGGTTCGAATCCTTCCGGGTGCACCATTTTTTGTTGTAAATCAAGTATTTACGTTGGTGATTAAATAATTGAAAAAAGGTATGTAGCAAATTTGTACCATTTTTTTCGATTTTTTAAGCTAAGTTGTGACATGGTGTTACATTAATTTGATTTACAAATATTTCGCTAATAAGATTAGCGGCTTTTAAAGCATTAAGTGCGATTTTTAATTTTTCGTTATCAAACAATAAATCCGCTTTTATTGTTAAAGAAAGCAGATTTGCTGAATGTACGTATACCCCTGATTCACTAAGTGAGCGAACAATGGCAGCTTGATTCTCTGATTGATAGAAGAAAATAAGCAAAGTACCAACTGAAATACCAACCTCCAATGTTACTTTTTGAATAGCTAACCCACTTTCGCTTAAATCATTAAATGTTTTTATGGATATTTGCATATTATCTCAACTTTTATATTTATCATTGTCTGATGCCATAAGCCTACATTCACCATGCTATGTACCCTTACAGTTATGAACCCTATTTATTAACGAGGCTTAGCATAACTTATTTGTTCTTCTAACCAAGTTTCAAGATCTTTCCTTTGTTTAGTAATTTCCACCATAGGGCCAATAATCTTCCCCTAATATTTCGGACACCAATTTGTTAAAATACACGAAAACAAAGAGGTGTTAGATGTCTAGGATAAATAGAATTTACAATAAAGAATTTATAAAGGAATCGGTTAATTATGCATTAAATGCGAGTAGTATTTCCTTTGCTTCAAGAGAGTTAGGTATACCTGAGGGAACATTACATGGCTGGATAAAGAAGGCCAAATCCTGTGGTGAAGTTACTGATATATCGGGGGAAGTTATGGATGTTTCTAAAATGGTCAAGGAGTTACAAGAGCTTAGGAAACAGGTTTTTCGTTTGGAGCAGGAGAAAGCCATATTAAAAAAGGCGGCCACATACTTCGCCAAGGAGCTCGGGTGAAGTATGAATTTATTAAAGAGCAAAGCTATAAGTTCTCAATAACACTTATGTGTAAATTATTTTCAGTTAGTCGTAGCGGCTACTATGATTGGCTTAATCATAATCCAACTAATCGAGAACTTGAAAATATTAAAATAGATAAAGAGATATTATTGATTTTTAATGATAATAAATCGCGTTATGGCGCTCCTAGAATAACTAAGGTGCTGGATAAAAAAGGATTTAATTGCAGTAGTAAAAAGGTGGCCAAAAGAATGAGTATATTAAACTTACAGGCTGTGGCTAAAAGGAAGTTTAAAGTTACAACTGATTCAGAACATTCAAAACCAATATTTGATAATATTTTAAATCGTGATTTCAATACTACAAATATTAATCAAAAGTGGGCCGGAGATATAACATATATTCCTACTAAAGAAGGTTGGTTATATTTGGCGGTTATTATTGATTTACATTCTAGGGCGGTTATTGGCTGGGCTATGAGTTCAAAGATAAATAAATTATTAGTTTGTGATGCATTACTTATGGCTTTATTTAACCGTAAATTCCCTAAAAATGTGATAATACATAGTGATCGTGGCAGTCAATATTGCTCCAATAAATATCGTTCGATTATTGCTAATAATAATTTAATAGGCTCTATGAGTAGATTAGGTAATTGTTGGGATAATGCTATTTCAGAAAGCTTCTTTCATACATTAAAAGTTGAATTAGTTCATCAAAATAACTATTTAACTAGAGACGAAGCTAAAAGTAGTATCTTTCAATATATAGAAGCTTATTATAACAAAAAAAGATTACATTCTGCTATTGACTATAAGACTCCTTTTGAGATTGAATGTCTTAGTAAAAATTCGCATAGATTAGTGTCCGTTAAATTGGGGTAAGATTATTAAATGCCTTTTACGAACTCCGCACCATAAAAAAACAAATAGCGTTGGCTAACCAATCATGGTTTGGATCGTTACACTCTTGTTTAAGAAGCCATGATTCAATACCGATCACTCAAATTATCGAAAAACTTTCCGATGAAGTTAGCAACCTACATATTGAGAAAAATGTTTTTTTAGAAATGCCGGTTACGTTGCCAGTTGATCTTGAATTAACTGATGAAATTATTCAAGCTATCGCTAATAAAAGCCAGGATAAACAACCTTTTGGCATGAGTGGAATATTAACGAAACGCTCATTAATTAAGAAAATAGATAGCATCCTTATTTTAAATAAGGCAGCAAAAACTCAAGAAGAGTGGCAACATATTTACCGGTATGTTTTGCTATGTAGTCGAACTAATGAGCTAATTTTACGATGGAATAAAATAGTAGCAGAAACATCAATATTTTCACCAATAGATAGCAGATCTAATAATCAAATTAAGCATGCCAAAGGAGAATTAGCTTTTTATTTCTCAATAAAAAAATGTAATGAGCTTGAAGTTGAAATTAAAAAACATGCTGATTCATTATTGCAGTCCTGGCCTTATTTAAATGAAATATTTGAAATTGATGACCGCATGGATGAATTAGTTGGATTTCTTGAAAAAAATCTTAATTACTATTACTCATCAAAAGCTTGGTCTGATAGAGAAGACATATTAAATGACCTATCAAGCTACAATGGCCGGATTTCTGAATCAATCAAAACGTTTTTTTCGGAGACTATAGGCAATCCATCAATTACTGATACAGAGATACAAAATCAATCGACGCACTTGGTTGACGAATTGAGACGTGTTCATGGACTTAAACCGGCTTTGGATGATGTACAAACGATAACTGATTTGATCCTTCAGTCTGGCGGTATTCAATGGGCGCAAAAGCTTAAAGATATTCCACTGGAAAGCACCGTTGATTATTTATTACCTGATGATTGGCATCAGGCATGGCGTCTTCGTCGTTTAGCAAACTATTTTTATTCAGTGAATCATTTTGATGAGTTCAAAAAATTAACGACCCAACGACATGAATATGAAAAACAATTAGCAAAAAATTATCAAGATGTAGTTGCCAAACGGACTTGGTTAAAATTAGCAAAGAATGCTACACCTGACATTCGAGCAGCATTACAGGCATTTCAATCAGCAATTTCAAGAATTGGCAAAGGAACCGGTAAACGAGCTATTCGATATAGGCAGGATGCAAAAAAGGCCGCGGAACTTACCAACAAAGCAATACCTTGCTGGATTATGCCGCACTATCGAATTTCTGAATCATTACCACCTGAGTTTGGTTGTTTTGATTTGGTTATTATTGATGAGGCATCACAATCCGATTTAAGTGCTCTTCCTGCAATTCTACGCGCCAATAAATTACTGGTAGTTGGTGATGATAAACAAGTTTCACCAGATGGCGTTGGTTTAGAAGAAGAAAAAATAAATAACTTAATGGTTCAATACTTGTCTAACCAAGTTGAAATATATAAACAAGCAATGTCACCAGAACGTTCTATCTATGATTTATGCAAGATTGTGTTTGCCGATTCTCAAGTTATGCTGCGTGAGCATTTTCGCTGCGTTACTCCCATTATTGAGTATTCCAAACGCGAGTTTTATAACCACGAATTAAGACCATTACGATTACCAACAAAATCAGAACGCCTCGATCCTCCATTAATAGACATTATGGTTGAGGATGGTTTTCGCACCAATAAGGAAAATATTGCTGAAGCTAGATTTATCGTTGATGAAATCAATAATATTTGTAATGACCCAACTATGGCAAATCGAACGATTGGCGTAGTTTCATTGCTAGGTAATGAACAGGCAAGAAAGATATGGGAAATGATTCAACAAGATATTACACCGGATAAAATAACAAATCATAAGATTACTTGCGGCGATGCCCTTACATTTCAAGGAAAAGAAAGAGACATTATGTTTTTATCAATGGTGGCTACTCCAGACAATGTAAAAGCAAACTCTAGCGACTCTTCTGCACAACGATTTAACGTTGCAGCCTCAAGAGCACGTGATCGAATGTATTTGGTAAGAAGTGTTGAATTAGAAGATCTAAGCCAAAAAGATCGCTTGCGACGTGGTTTAATTGAGCATTTTAGTTCACCTTTTGCCCAAGATGAAATAAAAGTTAAAAATCTTCGAGAACTCTGTGAGTCAGGTTTTGAGATTGAAGTTTATGATCTATTAACTGAGCGTGGGTACAGGGTTATCCCACAAGTAAAAGTAGGAAATTATCGTCTTGACATGGTTGTAGAAGGCCATAATGATGCACGATTGGCGATTGAATGCGACGGAGATCGTTATCATGATGCATCAAAATGGGAAGATGACATGAACAGGCAAAGGATTCTTGAACGGGCTGGGTGGAAATTCTGGCGGTGCTTTGCCTCTACCTTCGTTATGAATAAAAAACATATCATTCAAGATCTGGTTCGATCATTATCAGAACATGGTATTGAGCCTATTGGAAGT
>Ga0247840_10005939_pt1 | contig 17950 bp, 11 predicted proteins | sample LaCruzMarch2015__FD_192404 | JGI IMG/M metagenome (GOLD analysis project Ga0247840, IMG submission 192404) | Freshwater microbial communities from meromictic Lake La Cruz, Castile-La Mancha, Spain - LaCruzMarch2015_17m | ecosystem: Environmental > Aquatic > Freshwater > Lake | place: Spain... | reverse complement strand
ACTTGCTCCAGTAGCACCGGTTGGTAGTGTCCAAATATATGATGTTGCATTAGCAATTGCAGGAACAGTATATGTTACTGATGACTGCCCCTGACAAACGGTTGTTAATCCTGTTATTGTACCTGCTATGCTTGGTAACGGATTTACTGTTACACTCCTCTTTAAAGCGGAATCTCCACATTCGTTATGTGCAGTAAGGGTAACAGATTGTCCAGTTGTAGTATTCGAAGCTATAACACAACCTGGTGTTAGTTTTGAATTAGGACTTGGAAATATCCCAAATGTTGATGTCCAGTTATACGTTGCAGCTGTCCCATAACAATCCTTCACTATAATATTAAATGGTGTTATACAGGAATCTTTACAAACTGGTGTCGGAACCAAAAAAGAAGGAATCGGTTTCGATTTTACTGTAATTGTATGCTGAACAGTAGAAGTACAAAGAACACCCCCAGGATTGGTTACTGTAAGTTTAATAGTATATATTCCATTTTGGTTAAAGGTTATTTTTGGATCAACTGATGCACTTGTTGTTCCACTACTAAATGAATAACCTCCACAAGATGGAGTACATGTACTAGGAATACAATTATTCATAACTTCCCATAAATAGGTTACAGGTGGACAATTTGTTAATGTATTGGATGTATTAGTAAAAGATACTTCACTTGAATCACATATAGAAGTAGGATTTGTAAACTCAGCAACTGGTGGTGGGTTGATACAAATTGTTTGCTGAAAACCAGTTTGATCAGGACATATAGTTGTATTATTATTTGCAGTTAATAATTTAATTGTATAGTTACCTGCAGTATGAAAAACAACTTGAATATTTGATGACCCATTGTATGCAATACTATTTCCTAACACACTGCCAGTAAATGGAACTAAATCCCAATCAACACCTTGTGTTCCATCAAGTATCTGCCAATAATATTTTATCCCAGGTACTATAGCTCCAAGATAAGTATAGCATCCAGTAGCTGAAGTTGAACTAAACAAAGTCGGATTGTTAATACAATTTGAAGTCGGCCCTGTAAATGAAGATGTTGGTGCTTTATTTAAACGAATTGGACCAATTTTTTTTTCAAAACCTTCCAACTTACAATAGTTTTTAGCCGTAAGGGTAAAGTAGTAAGCATGATTAGTTGGATTTGGAGGATTTGGAGCATTACATGAAGAGTTGTTGAATGTATAAGAGAATATATAAGTATAAAAAAGACCCGAAAGGGTAGCACCTGGAATAGGATTTTTCAAAGGATTTACAGGTATCGTAAAAGACAGATCATTAGAAGTTATAAGATATTCAGTTCCAGGAGAATCATTTACTGAGTAATCTATTTGAAATTGATAAGTATGAGGAGCACAATCTGGAACTACAGGTAGGTTATTAATACTGAGATTTGTGTTTGTAGGGAATGTTCCTATATATACATCGTATGTTTTCGAAGCCCAACAAAGGTTAGATCCTTTAACAGAATCTGTAAAAACATAAGTACCGGGTGGATAAGAATAACTATATGAAGGAAACCCTAATAAGGATCCTGTAATAATAGTAGATGCCCCAGTTCCCCACCAAATATGATACTCAATATTATTTGCAAAAGAAGTAAAATTGTTAGTAATTTTTAGGATATGTGGTGCAATTTCATCACATTTAGCGAAAACAGTTGCATAAAAAGGATCTGAATTCCCAACATTATCAAAATTACTGGAAGTTGGATAATCATAAGACATCATTCGTGCATCAGGAATTTCTTTAACTGTAAAAGTATGGCTTGCTATTGGATTTGACACACATCCATTCCCATCTGTAACGGCAAGCGTAACTGTAAATGGGTGTGACGTTCCGTTTCCAATTGCAGAAGAAAAATCATGAGTCGGGCTTTCTAAATTAGAAGTATTATTGCTCCCACTTGCTCCATCACCAAAGGACCAACTGTATATAAAGGTATTCCCTAAATAGTTACTATGAAAAGTAATCGGAACATTAGCACATTGTCCAGATGTGACAGGAGTAATAATTGGAATTGGTAAAGAATTTACTTTAATATTAAATGTAGTTCCATTACTAATGCAATTATTTGCATTTTTTACAAATAAAGTTCCAGTATATGTTTCAGGATTTGTACCCCCTGGAACTTGGATAGTTATAGTATTTGGACTTGTTGGTAGAGCTGTTGTTGGTACATTGACAAATGTGTTCGCAGGTGTTGCATTCCAAACAATACTATAAGTAGTTGGTGAATTAGTTGTAGCACTGTAAGTCAAGGTCGTGGTTTGAGAATTGCTACTGTAACAAACGGGTGATGCTGATGTTGCGGCTGTAATTGTTGGTAATGGATTTACCGTTAACGTGAAAGGAGACCCGGTACTAACACAACTATTTGCTTCTTTTACAGTTATATTTCCTGTATATGTTCCAGCATTTATACTCGCTGGAACTTGAATAGTTATATTATTTGGACTTGTGGGTAAAGCTGTTGTTGGTACATTGACAAATGTATTTGTAGGTGTTGTATTCCAAACAATACTATAAGTAGTTGGCGAATTAGTTGCAGAACTATAAGTCAAGGTCGAAGTTTGAGAAATGTTACTATAACAAACGCTCGAAGCTACTCCTGTTGTCGTTATCGTTGGCAAAGCATTAATAGTAAAAGCACTACCTGTATCAGATGTTATAGGATTAGAACTTTTTACTCTTATTTTATATATGTTTCCTGTATTTGTTCCAGAAGGAATTGTAGCAGATATTGTACCTGAGGCAGGGCCAGGTATTAGTCCTGTTTTAATTGGTGAGGCAAAACTACCATTAACGTCAGATATTTCATAAGTAAAAATATTACTACCTGCAAATGAACCGCTTATATTGTAATAAATATTTATTGTAGCACCCGCACAATAAGGTGCAGCAGGTGTTATACTATCAATAGTAATGGTTTGTGATTGCGTAATTTTACTTAATAACAAGCAATTAATAATCAAACTAAATAGCAGGTATATTTTCTTCATAATCTCCAACTTAATCAACAATTCAATTTATCCAATTCAATGTAAGATAGTTTTCAATATTCTCATACATGGCAACAAATTTACATAAAAACTAAATACAAATACCATTAAATAATTTTAAATCAATAATAAAAAAAATGTTTTAACAATTATCTTTTTGTTTGATTTGTTGCTTAGTTCTAAACGCCTCAGATAATACAGCTTTTATCATTAATTTTTGTTTAATACTATCTGTTTGGTAAAAATCTCTTGTTATTAAGGTTGTTTTTATTATTGTTACATGTATTTTGTATAACTTTAAAAATACAAAAAAATACAAATTCCCATCTTAAATTGCTTATAAATAAATTTCCCTTTAAAAAATTATTTCTCCAAAAAAAATAATTTTTCAAATTTACAAATAAAACCTTCTTTACTTAAAATATAACAATAAATTAATGTAAAATTAATTAAAGTATTATTGTAACACAAATAACAGCAAACCAAAATACTTATTGTTTCAACAGATATATCTCAACTTTCATTATCTTGATAATGAATGAGAATTGAAAATAAGAGATAATTTTGGAAGCAAATGAGAATAAATATGGTTAATAAATCACTAGTGTCCGACAAAATTATGTAGATTCATCGCTTCGCTCTGAATGACATGTTATTAAGAATATTTTTGTTGGGGTGGGGGTTAGAAAGCGGCTTCGCCGCTTTCTGACCCCCACCCCAAATATAAACAATTAATTGTCATTTCGAACGAAGAGAGAAATCTCAATAATATTACAGTGATAATAGTTTATCGGACAATAGTGATAATAAATAATAAAAGCTATAAATTATCCATAAAAAAGCAAATCCCGAAAAATAGAAATCGGGATTTAATAATGAGATGTTTTTTAGAAAAAACTTTAAGCTATCTTTTCTTCTTACTATTATAAACAGCTATAATCAATAGTGTAGCCGAAACAATCAATGCCAACGAAAACAAACCATATCTTATGTTTTTTAATCCATCACCTGCAATATCAGTATTATCAATAGCATAAATAAAACCATTGATTATAAAAAATAATGCTAACATCACTATTAATATATCTCTAACTACTAGGAGTTTTTTTCTTAGTTTTAATATCTTAGCTTTTTTTCTTTCTTCATCCATGGTATAATGCTTTATAGTAATTAGTTATTATTTTTTATTTATTCAATATTAATTAACGTTAAATACCAGACAAAGGTAATGATTTGACATAAAACATTCCTAAATAAATAATCAATTTTGCAAACAAATTATTGTTAATATAATATTGAGCTATTCTTTTGTTAATATGTTTATTAAAAAAAATCAATAATAATTTGCTTAATCTTGATTATTTAAATACTTTTGGATTTTTAAAATAAATATTTATGTTTGGATTAGATACAGGTTTAACCATTTTATTACTTTGTTGTATTATTGCTACTTTGGCTTTTGAATTTATCAATGGATTTCACGATACTGCTAATGCAGTAGCCACAGTTATTTACACAAATACATTAAAACCAAATGTAGCTGTAGTTTGGTCTGGAATATGGAATTTTATTGGTGTCAATGTTGGCGGTATAGCTGTTGCAATGGGAATTGTAAATCTTTTACCAACCGAAGCATTGATTGACCAAAACATTTATCATGCTGTAGCAATGATTTTGGCTTTGGTATTAACAGCCATAATATGGAATTTAGGAACATGGTATTTTGGCATTCCTTGTTCAAGTTCTCATACGCTAATAGGTTCTATATTTGGTGTAGGAATAGCATATATGTTATTACCAGGAAGCTATGAGATAGCTTTAAATTGGAAAAAGGTTGAAGATGTTGGATTGTCGTTATTGGCTTCACCTATTTTTGGGTTTGGATTAGCATTATTATTGATGTATATTTTACAAAAAGTAGTAAAAAACAAATTAATATTCAGAGAACCCCCAAAGGATAAAAAACCGCCTTTATGGATACGATCAATTTTAGTATTAACCTGCACAAGCGTTAGCTTTTCTCATGGTTCAAATGATGGTCAAAAAGGGGTTGGATTGTTAATGATAATATTAATTGGAATTGTTCCTGCTCACTTTGCATTAGATCATTCAAAATCACCAGAACAATTACTTAAAAACGTACAAAATATAGAATTGGTTTTAAACCAATCTGATTCAGCAAAATTTAGCGTTGAAAATAAAATAGAATTTTCTAAAATTTCTTCACGTATTGATTCTCTTCAAATAATATTGTGTAATGTAAAATCTTTTAACGATTTACAAGACAAAAAACATTTTGAAGTACGCAAAGATATTTTATTGATAGCAAAAAAAACAGAAGCTTTTATAACTAAAAGTGCAACGAAAAGTTTTGATAAAGATAATGTAAAAACAATAAAAGCTGACATTAAGAGTATGAAAGCATATACAGAATATTCTCCATGGTGGGTTATTTTAATGATTTCAATTTCTTTAGGTCTTGGAACTATGGTTGGTTGGAAAAGAATCGTAGTTACAATTGGCGAAAAAATTGGCAAATCGCACTTAACTTATGCTCAAGGAGCTACAGCTGAGTTAATCGCAGCCAGTACTATTGGTGTTTCCACTTGGTTGGGTTTACCTGTAAGTACGACACATGTATTATCTTCAGGCATTGCAGGTTCGATGGTAGCAAGTAAAGGCAAAGGAAACTTACAAATGAAAACAGTTAAAAACATTGCCATTGCATGGTTGGTAACACTTCCTGTAACTATTCTTATGTCGGGTGTATTATTTTTATTATTAAGATTGTTATTAGGATAAAAAATTGTGTACTTTTGCCCGCTTGTTTTTAACACTCTTTTTTTATGATGGACTTTTTGCATTTACTGCTTGATTTTATCCTGCATATTGACAAATACCTGAACGAATGGGTTTCAACCTACCAAACCTGGACCTATTTGATTTTGTTTATTATTATTTTCTGTGAAACAGGACTAGTGGTTACTCCCTTTCTTCCGGGTGATTCATTGTTGTTTGCAGCAGGGACCATTGCTGCTATGGATGGCAATCCATTAAATGTAACAATGCTTATTGTAGTAATTCTTATTGCTGCCTTTGCTGGTGATAATACCAATTTTTTTATTGGTAGATTTTTAGGCAAAAAAGTGTATGAAAAAAACTACAAACTTATCAAAAGAGAGTATATTGATAAAACCCATGCTTTTTACGAAAAACATGGAGGTAAAACCTTAATTATTGCACGTTTTATGCCAATTATCAGAACATTTGCTCCTTTTGTTGCTGGCGTTGGAGAAATGAAATACTTCCGTTTTATTTCATTTAGCGTTATTGGAAATTTTTTGTGGGTCTTTTCTTTTATACTTGCAGGTTATTTCTTTGGTAATATAGATTTTGTAAAGAAAAATTTCACATTGGTAATATTAACCATTATCTTTATTTCGTTGCTTCCACCTGTAGTGGCAATCATAAAACAAAAGTTTTCGAAAAAATAGCATCACACAATGAGAAGATCAAAATCGGCACACGGGCATATTACAAAGCTTAGTGCTGCAGGCTTATTAATTACATTGGGCATTGTTTACGGAGATATTGGAACTTCACCTCTTTACGTACTTAAGGCAATTATTGCTGGGAGTTCAGTTATAGATAAAAATAATATTTTCGGAGCATTATCCTGCGTAATCTGGACATTAACCTTACAATCTACCGTAAAATATATTATTATCACTTTACGTGCAGATAACAAGGGTGAAGGTGGGATTTTTTCTCTCTTTGCATTGATTCGTAAAAGAGCAAAATGGGCTTACATTCTTGCCATAGTCGGAGGTTGTGCTTTGTTAGCTGATGGTATAATAACACCTGCCATTACCGTTACTTCTTCAATTGAAGGATTGCGAATGATTATTCCTAAAGTAAATGTTATCCCTATAGTTGTTGTAATTATTACTTTTCTTTTTGTTATACAACAGTTTGGAACCAATTTTTTAGGTAAATCATTTGGACCTATGATGTTTATTTGGTTTTCAATGCTTTCTATACTTGGCATTTCTCAAATAATAATGTTTCCAACCATTTTTCATGCTTTTAATCCTTATTACGCTTATACGTTTTTGGCTGAAAATCCAAATGGATTTATATTATTGGGTGCAGTTTTCCTTTGCACAACAGGTGCAGAAGCTTTGTATTCCGATTTGGGGCATTGTGGCATTAAGAACATTAGAATGACATGGATCTTTGTGAAAACCTCATTAATTTTAAATTACTTAGGACAAGGTGCATGGATTTTAAGCAACTCTGAAACCATGGTTAGAGCTACAAATCCATTTTTTGCCATTATGCCGTCTTGGTTTTTGATTGTTGGAATTATTATTTCTACCATTGCTGCAATTATTGCCAGTCAGGCATTGATAAGCGGATCATTCACATTGATAAGTGAGGCTATTTCACTAAACTTTTGGCCAAAAGTAAGAATAAATTATCCTACCAATATTAAAGGTCAGATGTATATTTCGAGTATTAATTGGGTACTTTGGGCCGGTTGTTTGTTTGTAATTTTTCATTTCAAAGAGTCTTCCAATATGGAAGCTGCTTATGGCTTAGCAATTACAATTACCATGCTTATGACAACTTTACTACTTGGTGTTTATTTACATTATCTTCATGTACCTAAATATATAATTTCCATTTTTCTTCTTATTTATTTATCTATTGAAGGTTCTTTTTTGGCTGCAAACTTGAATAAATTTATGCATGGAGGATGGGTTTCCTTATTAATTGCAGGTGTTTTGTTTGTAGTAATGTATATTTGGTTTCATGGAAGAAGAATTAAAAATAGTTTTATTGAATTTGTTCATATTCAAAAATATTTGGAAATTCTGAAAAGCTTACATAGCGATGAATCAATTCCAAAAATTTCTACTAATTTGGTTTATATAACAAGAGCAGCTAGAAAATCGGAAATAGAGTCGAAAATAATGTATTCTATTTTCAACAAACAGCCCAAACGTGCAGATGTATATTGGCTTATACATGTAGATATTGTAGATGAGCCTTATGAAATGAGTTATACTGTAAACCAATTAATCCCAAAAATACTATATCGTATTGATTTTAAATTAGGATTCAAGGTACAGCCGAGGGTAAACTTATACTTCCGTCAAGTAATTGAAGAAATGGCAAAAAACAATGAAATTGATGTTTCAAGCCATTACCATTCATTACGTCAGTTTAATATTATGGCTGACTTTAAATTTGTTATTATCGATCGCATTCAAAACTACGACTTTGATTTTGCACCTTTCAAACAATTTTTAATGAATTTGTATTCATTCGTTAAACGGTTTGGAATAACAGAAGTTCGTTCTCTAGGACTTGATACTAGTAACGTAATAATTGAACAAGTTCCGCTTATAATTGATAGCAAAATAAAATCAGAGTTAGTTAGGCACTGATAGTATTAAGGATTTCTTTTAAAATGTTTCATTTCCATAGGAATTATTAAGGATAATTCGGTATATCCCATATATTCGCCGTTTTCGTACCATGGTGTTTGATAAATCATCTTTTTAATTCCATTTTTCTCGATGGTATAAGCATTTGTACTTTCATTAACTAACATTTCAGCTAACATAGTTCTGGATGGCTCTGGATGACAGTTTAGCACATTTTCGCCTATTAATTCTTTTGCTCCGTATTTCTCAAAAGTAGCCGCCGATTTTTTGTTCATATACAAAATTTTACCCTCTTTATCGCAAACTGTCACAGCTATGGGCAGTTCTTCGTACCAATTGGTTTCCATTTATTGTGATATTTAAGTGTTATTTAAAGCTGCAAATATATTGAATTTAGATGGTAAATTCAGGGGAAAAGTAAGAGCCATTTAGATTTTTTAATAAATGCTAACTACAAAATCGATAACCAATACCAGATTCAGTAACGAGAAGTTTAGGTCTGTTAGGTTCATCTTCAATCTTTTTTCGTAACTGAGCAATAAAAACTCTTAAGTATTGACTTTGTGTAATATAACCCATACCCCAAATTTCTTTTAGAATATATTGATGGGTCAGGACTCTGCCCTCATTCTTAGCTAAAAGAGCCAACAATGAAAATTCAGTAGATGTAAGTTTTACTATTTCTTTATTTTTATATGTGATATGATTACTTAAATCAATTGTTAGAGAGCCGAATTCAAGCATTACTTTATCTGTAAAGTCCTGACTTTGACGAATAGCAACCCTTATTCGTGCTAATAATTCGCCAGTTCTAAATGGTTTGCAGAGATAATCATTTGCTCCATTGTCAAGTGCTTTTATAATATCTTCTTCTGAATTACGAACAGAAAGTATGATAATGGGTTTCTGATACCATTCACGAAGTTTTTTTAGTATTTCAATACCGTCGGCATCAGGTAAACCTAAATCAAGAATAATAAGAATCGGATGAGAAGATGCAGCTAATACTAATCCTTCCTTTCCGTTTGAAGCTTCAGACGATTTATAGCCATTTGCTGAAAGAGTAATTTCAAGCAAACGGCGTATTTGTACTTCATCATCAATGATAAGAATATTTTCTTGCATTTATTTTTATAAATTATGTAAATCTTTAAAATACATTATTTTTAATTTTACCTTATTTCTGTTTGCTTTATATTTTCACCATGGATTGCAACAATTACAATAATTAAAAATGATTAAAGAAGTTTTCAAATGGCTAATAAAAAATATTAAAAATCATTACAAATTTAAGGTTATACAAAAATAGTCAAATAATGACAAAATTATTTATATTTCTAAGTTTTATGTGCAACTATGTGGTTTAATTTATCAGAATTTATAATTTCAACGGGAATTTTAATGGTAAAAATAGCACCTCCATTTTTACGATTTTCAGCGATTACCGTACCTTTATGAGCTTCAACAAAACCTTTTACAATTGATAATCCTAAACCTGTACCACCAGCTTTTGCATCTTTTCCTCTGTAAAATTTATTAAATACAGATAATAATTCAGATGTCGGAAAGCCTTTTCCTCTATCCATTACTTGAATTATAAACAAACCATTGTCATAAAAAAGCTTAAGTCGTATTTTACTTCCCTCGGGAGCATTTTGTGTTGCATTGAGCAACAGATTGTGCATTACTTGTTCTATAAGACCGAAGTCAATAAATACCAGAGGCATATCTTGTGGAATAATAATTAATAAATCAAAAGGTTTTATTTCTTGTTGGAGCGTTTCTATGACTTTGTTCACCAAATCATGAACATCGCAACAATTAAAACGTGGAGTTATACGCCCCGATTCGAGGCGAGACATATTCAACAGATTTTCTATAAGACGATTGAGTCGTATAGAAGCAATGCTAATTTCGTTATAAAGTTTATTCCTGATGTCTTCTGAAAAACTTTGAGAAAGCAATGTATCTGAAGCTCCCATAATAGTAGCAACAGGAATTCGCAACTCATGCGATATAGAATTGAAAAGGGTTTTGTAGAGTTTGTCTGATTCATTTAATATGTATGCTTTTTTTGCAGTATTACGCAAGAATTCACGTTCAAACTTTCCCGAAATTTGCGGAATGCAGGCTTCCCAAAATTGTTCTTCACCTTGTGAAAAAATATGAGCGTGTTCTACTGCAATAACTCCCATGTTGTCGTTAATTCCAGTTAAAGGATAAAAGGTGTATTTTCCTGATGGCAACGTATTTGTATATTTTCCTGCTTTAGATGAATGTTTATATACCCATGCTGCAACACTCATATCATTCTCTGATAAACTAATTTTTGTATCATGTATTATTTGCTTGTCAAGTAAGTTTAATCCATTTTTAAGAATAATGGCACATTCTAAATTGAAAAATTTATGAATGTAACTAACTGATATCTTTAACACATCTTCAATTCCTGACACCATTGATAATTCTTTTGTGAGCTGATAAAGTGCATGTGTACGTTCTTCCCTGATTCTAATATTCTTCTCCTGACGACGCACTTTTGATGTTAAAATCCCATTGAGTAATGCAATGATAAAAAACATGACCAACATCATCATATCTTCAGGCTTTTCAATATGCATCGTAAATTGTGGAGGAATAAAGAAATAATCCCAAATAATGGCACTTAAGGTAGCCGCAAGTAATATAGGACCTGTACCATAAAAGATAGCAAATATGGAGACCAAAAACAAAAGTATAAATGATATAACCTGATATCCAAAAAAATCTTTTAATGGATAACAGGCAATTGATGAAGTAATAACAAGTAATGAAATAATCAAATATTGGCGAATATTTGATGTAAATGAAGGAATAGAAACTCTATCTCTGAAACGGTCTTTTGCCAGACTATCTGAACCAAGAATATATACATCAATATTACCACTATACCGTATCAATCTGTTTACAAAATTACCAAGTTGTAACATTGAAAATAAATTGCGAACCCGAGGTTTTCCTACAATAATATGTGTAACGTTTTCTTTCTGTGCAAAATCAACAATAGTTTTTACAATATCATTACTGGTAATAATACGGACTTTAATTCCCAGTTGTTTTGCAAGACTGAAGTTTTTATTGAATTGTTCCTGTTCTTTTGATGTTAAATTATGAGTAGTTTCAACGTAAATTGCCTGTATTTTTGCATCCATTGAATAAGAAAGATTTTTTGCCCATCGCAATAACTTACCCGAATAAGGACTTGTACCCACAGCAACCAGAAGATGTAATCCCGATTTCCAAGGACCTTTTATTCGCTTTTGTTGCATATAATCATGCAATTGCCTGTCAACTCTATCGGCAACAATTCGTAATGCCATTTCTCGCAATGCAGTAATATTTCCTTTGCGGAAAAAATTTTCTACTGCTTCTTTCGATCTTTCCATGGTATATACTTTACCTTCAGATAGTCTTTGAAGCAATTCTAAAGGAGGCAGATCAACCAATTCAACTTCATCCGCATTCTCAAATATTTCATCAGGCACTGTTTCCCGAACAACAATACCAGTTATTTGAGCTACAGTATCGGAACGACTTTCGAGATGTTGTACATTTAGAGTAGTATAAACATTGATTCCTTGTTCAAGTATTTCCAGCACATCATGATAACGCTTTATATGTCTACTATCAGGTGCATTTGTATGAGCCAATTCATCTACCAATACAATCTGTGGTTTGCGAGCAATAATAGCATCCAAATCCATTTCTTCCACCTTTGTGGATTTGTATTCATAGGATTTCCTTGGTATCAGTTCAAATCCTTCTACCAATTCGGCTGTTTCTTTTCGTTTATGAGTTTCAACATACCCTATAATAATATCAATCCCTTTCAATCTTTCTTCATGGGCAGCTTTTAGCATAGAATATGTTTTTCCTACACCCGCACACATACCGAAAAAGATTTTCAATTTACCCCGCTTGTTTTTTTCTTCTTCAGTCTTTAAAGAAGCCAGAAGCTCATCAGGATTAGGCCTGTTATCATCTATATCTTTCATTTTCAAATCTTGAAATGGTTACATCTTCTAATTATTTTATTTTGTCAATCTCCAAATTTAGCAATAATACATTTACTCTTTGCTCTCCAAGACATAAAAATTGTGGTTCCTCCGTAAACTTTTTAATATACTGGAGTAATTTTTGCTTTTGAATATCATTGAAATTTCTGGCTTTTACAATTCTTTTAACCTGCATCATTGTTGCTTTAAGTGAAATATGAGGGTCAAGTCCGCTTGCTGAAGCAAAAAGCATTTCAGAAGGAATTTCAGTTAAACTATCAAGTTGATTAAATGCAATGAATTGTTTTTTGCGTTCCATAACAAGTTCTTGCAATTTTGAGTTTGTTAAACAATAATTTGAACCGCCCGAAGGCAATGGATTGTAAGATATAGCCGATGGTCGAGATGAAAAATAATTTGTACTATCGAAATTCTGACCAATTAATTTACTTCCAACTATTTTATTGTTTTTTACTATCAAACTTCCGTTTGCTTTTTCATGAAATAGGAATTGTGCAATTCCTGTTATAAAAAGTGGGTATATAATACCTGTTAATACTGTGAAAAACAGGAATATTTTTAAAGATATTATTAGTGTTTTCATTTAAAATTTTCTTTTGTTGATTTATGATAATTTAACAAATTCGATAAGCTGTTAATAATATTGTCTAATTCAAGTATTTTTCCAGTTGTTATCAATAATAATTCTTTATCTTTTTCATCTTTATATTCATGAGCTTTAATAAGTTCATTTTGTTTTTGCAAAATAAATTTTGATTTCAAATCAATAATTAAATTTTCCATGTTTTTTAAGATTAAAGATTAATTAAAAAATCAATAAGTTTTATTCCAATAAAAGGGGCAATAAGACCACCTAATCCATAAATCAACAAATTGCGACTTAATGCAACATTTGCAGAAACCGGTTTATAGCGAACGCCTTTTAAAGCCAAAGGTACTAATAGAATAATGATAATTGCATTAAATATTACCGCACTTAATATTGCACTTTGAGGCGACCCCAGGTTCATAATATTTAACGCAGAAAGGGGACCGATTCCATTTTTACCAGCATATAAAGAAATAGCAATGGCCGGAATAATAGCAAAGTATTTTGCCACATCATTGGCAATACTAAAAGTAGTGAGTGCTCCACGGGTCATCAGCAATTGTTTGCCGACTTCAACAACTTCAATTAATTTAGTTGGATTGCTATCCAAATCAACCATATTACCAGCTTCTCGAGCAGCTTGTGTTCCTGTGTTCATGGCAATTCCTATATCGGCTTGTGCAAGAGCGGGAGCATCATTGGTACCATCGCCAATCATACCAACCAAATGACCATTGGCTTGTTCTTCGCGAATACGGCGTAGTTTATCTTCGGGGGTTGCTTCTGCCATAAAATCATCAACACCTGCTTCTGCAGCAATGGCAGTGGCAGTTAAAGTATTATCTCCTGTTATCATTACAGTTTTAATACCCATTTTTCGTAATTCTGCAAATCGTTGTTTAATGCCTCCTTTTACAATATCTTTAAGATAAATCACACCAAGAACTTTATTATCTTCAGCAACAACTAAAGGTGTAGCTCCCTGACGTGCCAGTTCGGAAACTGTATCCTGAATTATTTTCGGATAAAATCCATTATTGATTTCAACAAAGCTACGGATGGCTTCTGCTGATCCTTTGCGGATTTGATGAATCTTATTTTCATCATCTATATAATCTACACCACTCATTCTTGATTGAGCTGTAAAAGGTATAAATGTAGCATTAAGCTGATGAACTTCACGTCCTCGTATATTGAATTTTTCTTTAGCAAGTATTACTATTGATCGACCTTCAGGCGTTTCATCTGATAATGAAGAAAATTGTGCTGCATCGGCAAGTTCTTCTGCTGACACTCCTTCACCCGAAATAAAGTCAGTTGCCATGCGATTGCCTAATGTAATGGTACCTGTTTTATCAAGTAAAAGTACATCTACGTCTCCTGCAGCTTCAATTGCCCTACCACTGGTAGCAATAACGTTGCGTTGAATGAGTCTGTCCATTCCGCTGATACCGATTGCACTTAACAAACCACCTATGGTTGTTGGAATAAGACAAACTAACAAGGCAATTAATACAGGAAGCGTTAAGTTTTGCGACATCGGTAAACCCGAAGCATTTAAGCTGTATCCAAAAAATGCGGGAAGCGTAACTACAGCTAATAGAAATATTATCGACAATCCCGAAAGCAAAATAGAAAGTGCTATTTCATTGGGTGTTTTTTGGCGTTTAGCACCTTCAACCAATGCAATCATTCTATCAATAAATGTATTGCCCTGTTCTGTTGTGATACGGATTAAGATTCTATCACTGATAACTTTAGTTCCACCAGTAACTGCAGATCGGTCGCCACCGCTTTCGCGAATAACGGGTGCAGATTCGCCAGTAATTGCAGATTCATCAACACTTGCTATGCCTTCAATAACTTCACCATCCGATGGAATAACATCACTTGTTTCACAAACAACAATATCTCCTTTTTTTAGTTCTGTTGCTAAAATAGAAACTTCGTTTTTACCAATAAGTTTACGGGCTTTGGTTTGTGTACGGCTATTTCTGAGACTTTCAGCCTGTGCTTTACCTCTGCCTTCTGCTATAGCTTCAGAAAAATTGGCAAATAATACAGTAAACCAAAGCCAAATAGCTATCTGTAGGTTAAAAGTTGAGAAATTACCATTAAAAATACCTGCAATTACGATTATTGTTGTAACAACAGAACCGATGGCAACTATAAAAATAACCGGATTTTTAATCAGTAATGCTGGTTTTAACTTCAACACACTGTCTTTGGCAGCCTCTAATAATATTTTTTTATCAAAAAGGATTTTATTTTGTTTTGTACTCATTTTTCTGTTTTTTTAAAAGATTATTCCACTATTCATTAATAAATGTTCAATAACTGATCCAAGTGACAGGGCTGGGAAATATGTTAATCCGCCCACAATAAGGATAACTCCAATCAGTAAACCTATAAACAGCCAATTATCGGTTCGAAAAGTACCAACAGAAGATGGTGTAATATTCTTCTTTGCCAAGCTTCCGGCAATTGCCAAAACAGGAATAATTACTCCAAAACGTCCGATTAGCATCACCACACCAAGTGAAAGATTATAGAACAATGTATTTGCATTCAATCCGGCAAAAGCACTTCCGTTATTTCCGGCAGCGGATGTAAACGCATAAAGGATTTCGGAAAAGCCATGTGGTCCTGCATTGTTTAAACTCGACAACCCATAACTACTCACTGCAGCCCATGCTGTAAAAACCAGTATCGCAAAACTTGTAGCCAGATTAGCAATTATTGCCATTTGTACTTCGAAAGCCCCTATCTTTTTACCAAGATATTCCGGCGTTCGACCAACCATCAATCCGGCAATGAAAACGGTAAGTATTATAAATACTACCATTCCGTACAAACCTGCACCTACACCGCCGAAAATAATTTCGCCCAGCATCATATTAATAATACAAACCATGCCCGCCAAAGGCGAAAAACTATCGTGCATGGCATTTACAGCTCCACATGAAGCATCGGTAGTAACTACAGAAAACAAAACACTGTTTGCAACACCAAAACGCACTTCTTTTCCTTCCATGTGTGATAAATTCCCTATAACAGCATTGCTCGAATATTCAGCATATAGCGAAATACTTAAACCTGCAATAAACAAAATTAGCATAGCCGTAAAAATGGTACAACCTTGTCGCACCGACCCAAGCATTTTCCCGTAAGTATAAGTTAATGCAGCCGGAATAAGAAAAATAACAAGTATTTGAAGGAAGTTGCTGAATGGTGTCGGGTTTTCAAACGGATGTGCACTATTGGCATTAAAAAAACCTCCTCCGTTTGTACCTATTTGTTTAATGGCAATTTGAGAAGCGGCTGGTCCCATTGGAACTACCTGATCAGCACCTTTTAGTGTGTGAATAGTTTCGTAAGAATTAAAATTTTGCACCACGCCCTGACCAAGCAATACAATGGAAAACAATATTGATAATGGTAGAAGTACATAAATTGTTGAACGCGTTAGATCTGTCCAAAAATTACCAATCTTATCGGTAGATTTACGTGAAATTCCTCGTGTTACTGCTAATATTACAGCAATACCTGTAGCAGCACTTACAAAATTCTGCACTGTGAGTCCAATCATTTGCACAAAATAACTCATCGTAGTTTCACCGGCATATCCTTGCCAGTTGGTATTCGTCATAAAGCTTACAGCTGTATTAAATGCCGAATGCCATGAGATGTTTGAAAGCTGTGCCGGATTCATTGGCAAATATGCCTGAAAAATCTGAATCAGAAACAGAAAAACAAATCCAATCAGATTAAACATCAGCAATCCTATAGCATACTTTTTCCAGTTTGTTTCCTCATCGGGATTTACTTTAATAAATTTATAGCATAGTTTCTCGAGCCATCCTAAAACCGGCAACATAAAGTGTTTATTACCAGCAAAAACTTTATTCATATAATTGCCTAAAATAGGTGTAAGACCTATGATTAAAGCAATAAATAATAGTATTTGAAATACATCTGTCGTAGTCATTGTATGAATTTTTATTGATAAAAATTATTAAGATTTGTTAAGTGCTAATAATTAAAATTTTTCGGGTTTTATGAGCGAGTAAATAAGGTATGCTAATATAAACAGAGCAATAATAGCTCCTAAAACATATCCAGTTGAAGTGTCAAATGCAAAAGCTTTGATAATTGCAATTAAAAAAGTAGTTTTCATGTGTTATTATTTTTAAAACGATGCAAAATTACATTGAAACTTATAAGGTTTTTGTAATGATTGTATTGATTCGTATAAAAATTTTATAAAGAAATACTGAAAATTCAGTTTATCAAAATATTGAATTTACAGGACACATTTTTCCGCAAATTAATTGAAAGCTAATTGATTATCCGGTGTTTTTTATGATTAATACATTTATATTCGCCCCATGACTGCGAAAATCATAACTAATCTATTGTGGTTTTATAGATAAGTACTATTAGCTAAAATCGATAACTTATCCTTAATTTAGTTACAGCTAATTTAAGTTTATACTACTTTATCAATAATGTTATATCCGTGGTTGATAAAATATAAGAAAAAAATAGATTTTATTGAAAAGCTTCATTACCCGATTTGCCAATTAGAGGTATTTAATAAAGCGCAGATTTTGTTTATCCTATCAAAAAGACTTTTTAATACCTGTGAAGTTTCACACCTGCACAAAAGTCGTTAATTGAGCACCTGTGAAGTTTCTCACCTATACAAAAGTCGTTAATTGAGTAGCTGTGAAGTTTCACACCTATACAAAAGACGTTAATTGAGTTGCTGTGTAGTTTCTCACCTATACAAAAGTCGTTAATTGAGCAGCTGTGAAGTTTCACAGCTATACAAAAGTTTT
>Ga0247840_10005936_pt1 | contig 17955 bp, 23 predicted proteins | sample LaCruzMarch2015__FD_192404 | JGI IMG/M metagenome (GOLD analysis project Ga0247840, IMG submission 192404) | Freshwater microbial communities from meromictic Lake La Cruz, Castile-La Mancha, Spain - LaCruzMarch2015_17m | ecosystem: Environmental > Aquatic > Freshwater > Lake | place: Spain... | reverse complement strand
TAACGTTGCCTCGGATGTCGATGTTTGCAACGGATGGGAGAGTTGATGTGACGCCGGTCAGCTGGGAACCGTTGCCAAAGAAGTACGAGGCTGTTACGTTGCCATCTGCAGCAAAGCGGACGTTTGCAATGTTGCCAGCAGTTGCGATGATGTTGGTCACATTGGCGTATGATCCAATAACGTTGCCTCGGATGTCGATGTTTGCAACGGATGGGAGAGTTGATGTGACGCCGGTCAGCTGGGAACCGTTGCCAAAGAAGTACGAGGCTGTTACGTTGCCATCTGCAGCAAAGCGGACATTTGCGATGTTGCCAGCAGTTGCGATGATGTTGGTCACATTGGCGTATGATCCAATAACGTTGCCTCGGATGTCAGATGATGAAACTGCTGGTGGAGTAAAAGTTGCTCCAGTTAGGAAAGCTCCATTTCCTATGAAATATTGTTCTGTAATAATGTTTCCAGAAGCATTTAACTCATCAAAATGACTTGCCCACGGAGTCAGGAAATAACTCATTATACGTTTGTTAAGATTAGATAATATGTTTTTTTTATTTTTTATATACAATTCTCTCTCCGACTTTAGACTGCGTCAACTTCAAAGCATCTGTGAAAGAAGGTTTGCTCCATAGCAAGTGTTTGCTCCAGAACCCTGGTGTGTACTTTCCGGCTCTCGTCCAGTCTTCTCTTTTCTGATGTCTGATTACATATCTCTTCATGCGTGCGGGATCTTTGTGAATTGTGTAATCGCTTGCGCCAAATTGTCCGAAGTAAACCGTTTTCACTTTTTTCTTTGTCTTGTCATCCAAGAACACTGCCTTGAATTTCTTTGGCCCTGATTTCTGTTTAGTGAGTTCTACCACCATGTTTTGTTTAAGTTTACATGATATTTAATTATTCAAGGTCATCAAAATCAGAAATCATGGTTTTCTTATAAATAACGTGTCGATATATCAGTCACTTTCCTCAATGTGGTAGAGATAGTCAAGAAACCCTGCGCTATACTGCAAGGAACGGGCAGGGCTGAGAATGTCCTCTACATACAGACTATCAGATGTTTCGTTTAGCATCACGGTGGAAACTTGCAGAGCAGAACAATAAGCCACTAGTTCGCTCTCTTTTACACGACCGATGATTACGTTGTCAAACCTGACATCCCTGGTGATTGCATAGGGATACTTGAAACTGAGAACCTGACCCCTTGCCAAGTTGGAAAAGGGCTCTACAAGGTCTTCGCAGAAAACATACTCAGCGTTTGTAGTAATGCGATGATCTATTGCCTTTGCAAATTTTGCTGCAAGAGGAAGCTTTCTGAACCCAAAGATGGCGGCTCCGTCAATGTTAGCAATTGCGTGGTTATGAGGAATGCCTGCCATGTTTTTGGTGTTTGTAATTTGGGTGACCACAAAGAGAGAAGCCATAATAACTATATGATACACACATATCAGATTATTTTAAGTTAATTATGTCGATATACTTGTCATTTGACCCAGGTTTGACAAAGTATATATAAAATGCCAACAAATAAGATAAATCACTTACTTAAAATATGAACACTCCTCTCTGCTTCCACTCCATTGACACCATGGTTCCCAATGCGCCAAAGAAGCCATCTGCTCCGCTCACACTTTATCGGTCGGACTCTTATGAAGTTGAAGAATTTCTTGCAGCTGTATCGAATTATCATCCTGCTGATGCAATTATCACGTCTGGCAACAATGATCTAGAAGACACCGCGAGTTCACAACCAAGCATCAAGCGCAAAGTGATTAAGTCTATCATGAAGTGCTTTCGTGCCTAAACATCAAAACCTATGTAAATAATATCAGTTGTCTTATTCTTCAAAACATCGTTCACGGCTTTGATAACAGCATCAAATCGTTCAGCACGAACTCGTTTGGCAGCGACACCCCAAGGGTTCTTGTGTTTTGTGGTGGGATTCACGCGGACCCAACACACATCTGTATGTGGGTATTGTTTGAGAAGTTCAGCGGACACCATATGCATTCGAGACTCATCACAAGCATACCTTTCGTGGCCGTTTTCATCGACCTCAAGACACACGGTGATACCATCGCCAAACACAATGCCATCCAGACGCGCAAATTTCTTGGCCGTCTCATTGGTGTCGTATTTAACGATGAATTCCCTGCGTTTTACATCAATCCTTCCAGCAATGTGCTTGAAGAATGCGTTTTCATACTTCTTGCGCGTTTCGCGCCGAGAGTCATCGGGGTCACATGACAGACAATACTGACATGCTGATGCAAGATGATAATTACCTGGACACTCTACACCATTGTATCCAGGGCATCTCTTGCCGATGACATTTACCATCCCTGGCGTCTTACACTCAGCGCAACAAATCCCCACGGTTTCTCCTGGGAAATTGAAACTTGGTTGCTTTCCACATGAACATTTCTTGCTAGCAACATTTACCATCTCAGGAGTCTTGCACTCAACGCAATAAATTCCCATGGTTTCTCCAGGAAAATTAAAATTTGGTCGCGTTCCGCATGGACATAGCTTGCTCACAACATTTACCATCTCAGACGTCTTGCACTCAGCACAACAAATCCCCACGGTTTCTCCTGGGAGATTGAAACTTGGTTGCGTTCCGCACGGACATAACTTGTCCTTGACATTTACCATCTCAGGAGTCTTGCACTCAACGCAACAAATCCCCACGGTTTCTCCAGGAAGATTGAAACTTGGTATCTTTCCGCACGGACACTTCTTGCTCACTACATTTACCATCTCATCAGTCTTGCACTCCTTGCAACAAATCCCCACGGTTTCTCCTGGGAAATTGAAACTTGGTCGATTTCCGCATGGACATTTCTTGTTGACAACATTTACCATCTCGGACATCTTGCACTCAACGCAACAAATTCCAACAGTTTCTCTAGGAAAATTGAAACTTGGTCGCGTTCCGCACGGACATAACTTGTCCTTGACATTTATCATCTCAGACGTCTTGCATTCCTTGCAACAAATTCCCATGATTTCTCCTGGGAGATTGAAACTTGGTATAGTTCCGCACGGGCACTTCTTGTTCTTGACATTTACCATCTCATCAGTCTTGTGCGCTTTACACCATCTGGGTTTGAGACCTTTGGTGTTGTACAATCCTTGTTTCCTGCACTCTGGGTGTTTGCAAATTGTCATTTGTATATCACATTTTCAGTTCATTTATATATTAAGAGTGTCGATATGAATAAATATATTGGGATAAGATAAATGAAGACGCATCCTGTAAAGACGTCCCCATATAAGATGTCACCAAAATTGGCTGGTGGTCCAGAGAGTCATACTTTGCCAAAGGGACGTCTCAGCCCGAGAGAGAACCTGCCAATTCCTGGCGAGGATTTTGCAAGAAAGACAAAGACAACAAGAGATAATATGACGTTTGTAGTCTCAAAGTACGGAAAACGCATTGGAGGTGGGGTCAATGGCAAGGTGTACGTGGCAAAGGTCACTTTGCCACTCATTGCCAAGTTGAAAGAAGGCATGCAATACGGCGGTGGCAAGGTGTTCTATGAGTTTCCCAAAGTTGGCTCGATAGTCATCATCAAAGAAGTGAGGCAGCAAGGACGGATGAACGACGGGCACTTCATATCCGAAGCAATCCGTGAAAACACAGTTCACAAGAATCTCACCGACACGCCCTCATGTGCCAGAGTCCCTGGTGCTACAAAACCAGCATGCATATCAGATAATGTTCCAAAGTTCTACTTGAGTTATATTATCAAAGGGGGGAAATTAGCACAGCACACTGCGATAACCGTGATGGACCCGGCCGGGACAGTCAGCCTTGCTAAGTTCTTAACCATGTTGCCAAACAAATCATATATGGCAAGACTTTATGTGAATGTGGAGCAAATTGTGTGTTCTCTATGGCTTGCGGGTTATGTACACGGCGATTTGCACCGCGAAAACATTATGATAGATTCTTCTACAGGGAGGGCAAAATTGATTGACTTTGGCTTTGCGATAAGAATGCCAGACAACTTCCCTGCTCAAATTGGCAAGGATGTATCTGACATGGTGTCAGAGGGGTCAAACAGGTCATTTGCTGAGATATGGACGGAGAAACAAATCAATGGCAAGCAAACTCTGGTGGATTATTCTAACAGAATCATCAAGCAGCGTAGTTTCCCCTGGTACAACCCAGATTACAAAGTTCTCCAGACTCTGTGGAATCAGATCCCAGCAGATGACAGAGCAAAGCTGCCACAACTGCGTTCTGACAAGTGGGGCATAGCCATCAAAGATGTAAAAATGAGTCCAACAAATAGCCTTGAGAGTGGAGAAATCAGAGTTACACCAGTGAAGAAGAAAACTCCGTGGAAACCTCGTGATGGTAAATACTGGGCAGATGAAGTAGATGAAGAATCTCCCTCTAGTTATGCAAGTGCCAAATCTGCCAGAAGTCCTACTCCTGTATCTAAAAGATCGCCAGCTCCTGTTTCAAAGAAGGAACGAACCCCAAGTCCAAGTCCATACTCGAAGGCAACTGTGCCAATTTCATTGAAGGAACGCACTCCACCCCCAGCTCCTGTTTCAAAGAAGGAACCTGCTCCAAACGCGACATCCCTTGACAAAGTTAATTCCAAAGGTCGGAAAGTGTTCCGGGACATAATGGGGCGCACGTATGTGGAGCAAAATGGAAAGAAGGTGTATGTAAAGAAACTATTCACGCCAAAGATTGCTGATCAGAAGCATCTTACAAGCCCGATGATCGATACGGGCAAGATAGATGCTAAGAAACGTAAAGTGTTTAAAAACTCCAAGGGGCGTACGTATGTGAAGCAAGCAAATAAGAAAGTGTATGTTAAGAAATTGTTCACTCCACAGGGAGATATTAAGGAAGTTAAGGAAGTTAAAGTTATCAAGGAAGACAAAAAGAGTCCAAAGATAAACACTGGCAAGGTTGATGCCAAAAAGAGGAAAGTATTTAAGAATTCCAAAGGACGCACACATGTGATGAATGGTCCCAAAAAGGTGTATGTTAAAAAACTTTTCACACCCAAGGCTTAAATAAATAACTTAAGGAAAAAAGTGCTTCATTGATATCACTCATACCAATGAACAACGATCTCCTCCAACGCCTGCGCGAAGCTGCCCTTTCTCAAATCCACGTGGGAAATGAGTTCAAGAAAGCAGGACGGGCTTACAATCAGAATGGTTCCAGATATTTTACATATGTTCTCCTCCTCGAAAATGGAGGCAAGAATGACAAGATATACGTTGGCGATACCGATAACATCTACTCCCGACTACTTGCTCATATAGAGCTCAGCCCCAGTTCGGCCGCATGGGTGAAGAAGCACGGTCCCGTCAGACGCATTTTAGAAATAACATATGATGCCCAGCCAGGTGCAGAGAAGGAACGGTTCCTTGAGTATGCAAGCATCTTCGGATTTCCAAATGTCCGAGGCAGTTGGTGGTGCCGTACAGCAGATGCGAGTGCCCCATACTTTCTTGATGAATTTGTACGCGGAAAGGTGCCGCATAATTTCATGAGCAGATCTGAAATCCACCAAATCGAAAAAGATATTAGGAAGATTGCCGCAGAACGCCTGGAAGATTAAATGTCATTTGATCCAGGTAATTCTAAATATATAAATAGGAAGGTTTGTGTCTTTCGTCTATCAAACAATCAAACAACCAAAATGTTCCTCTATAACCGCCCATCAGACACGTCGGCAAATGGCTGCTTCTGCGAGGTGCCAACTATCATTTATGACTCGCAAATGGGCACTGAAATTTGCGCTGCCTGTGGAGTTGTGTTGGAAAGCGTGCTCGACGAGTCGCCAGAGTATGGCTATGATGAGAATGGGACTGACATATCATATGCATCCTCTTTCTCCGGAGTTGTTATCCAGACCGATAACGCGCTCACAAACAAAATTCAGAAAACCATGATGACTTCCGCAGATGTGGAGTCGAGCGAAATGAAGAAAACAATTCACACCATTTGCGACGCTTTCCACATCCCATCCCCTAATACCATCAGGGACACTGCGATTGAGCTGGCTTCGAATCTGCGTGAAAAGGTAAAGATATGTGGAAAGAAGAGGTATGCCTGCTATGCAGTTGCGGTTTACTTTGCCTGCAGCCTCAGCCACGCAAAGCGGGAACTTCGGACATTCCACACGGTGTGCTCAGTTGAAATCAAGAACCTCAACTTTGCAGTCAAGACTTTCCGCCAGTATATTGGTGAGCAGCTCGTTGAAAAGAACAACCCTCATGATGCTCTGATTTCGTCAACTATTGCCAAGTTCAGCATCTCAGAGGAGCACAAGAAGACACTTCGTAAGTTGGTCCTCAACATGGCAGAACAGAACACGGACATCTTCGACTCTGGACGCAAGCCACGGACGATCATTGCTTCGCTCATCATGATTAACGTTTTTCGCAGCGACGTCCCTCTTGACATACGTGAGATTGCTGATGTCATGCAGATCTGCCACTCGTCTATTTCTTCAGGAGCAAAGGACCTGTCTAAAACTTATAATATCGAATTCTGAGGGTTTTAAACAGCGATCGACTTGGTCATATCGTCACATCTTGTAATAACTTAACTAAAAATATCATCTGTGTAAGAAAGAATGCTCACCTTTATCAACACCTCAAACCGTTGCTGGTTCAACGCGGCTATCCAGGCAATCCTGCATGTTCCACAGCTGGCAAACATAATGCGAGAAAGTATTTACCAGCAGATGCTATTCACAAAGAGGAAAAACGCAGCAACATTTGCAGATGAACTGTCAAAGCTTGCTAAGACCTATTGGGATTCCTTTGAGCATGAGGACTCTGCAGATATTTCAGCACTGTTGGAAATATTCACCAAGATAAACCGCAACTTTGCCGGGAAGAAACAATATGACGCCACGGAATGTTTCTTGAAGATAATCGAAACTCTCGAAACGGCTTTTGTTCCTAAACCACCCGCCCCACTGCCAGACACATGTGACACCGAGGAGTGGTTGTCCTACACTGGCGATTTTGCACCCACTTTCATCTCGGATATTTTCCTTGGTCAGGCAAAACAACAGCTCTCCGACGGGTCTACAACATTCAATCATTTCACGGGCATCACGGTGTCAGGCCAACACTCTACTATTTTCAATGGTATTGGCGAGTTTTTGAATGACCCAGACACTGGTATCGTCAGAAATATCACCAAGTTTCCATTAATTCTCCCAGTAATATTTCAGAGGAACGAAGAAAGGAGCTTTGTTGATTACAATACTACCCTCCAACTTGAGTCTGCAAACTATGATCTCTTTTCCATCCTTCTTCACGTGAACAATTCTCATTGGGTGACTCTTGCCAAGGGGCCATCTGGTTGGAATCTGTTTGATGATGAAAAAATTACAAGCATCACAGACATCAATGCACTCATTCAACGAGACGCAATTATGTTACTTTTCAAGAAAAGTAACTGATATATCGACAAAAAATGATTTTTATATGAACTGAAATCACTATATACAAATGACAATTTGCAAGCACCCAGAGTGCAAGAAACAAGCATTATATAACACCAAAGGTTTCAAGGCCAGATGGTGTAAAGTACACAAAACATCAGAGATGATTGATGTTGTTCACAATAAATGCGTGTGTGGAAATCGTCCGAGTTTCAATCTTCCCGAAGAAACTGTGGGGATTTGTTGCAAGGAGTGCAAGACATCATATATGATAGATGTTAATAACAAGAAATGCCCGTGTGGAAAACAGCCAATTTTCAATCTTCCAAAAGAAACCGTGGGGATTTGTTGTGTTGAGTGCAAGATGCCAGGAATGATTGATGTTGTCAACAAGAAATGCCAATGTGGTAATCGTCCGAGTTTCAATCTTCCAGGAGAAACCGTGGGGATTTGTTGCAAAGAGTGCAAGACACCAGATATGATAAATGTCGTGAGCAAACTATGCCTGTGTGGAAAGCAACCGAGTTTCAATCTTCCCGGAGAAACTGTGGGAATTTGTTGCAAAGAGTGCAAGACATCATATATGATAGATGTTGTGAGCAAGAGATGCCCGTGTGGAAAGCAGCCAAGTTTCAATCTTCCGGGAGAAACCATGGGGATTTGTTGCTTGATGTGCAAGACGCCAGAGATGGTAAATGTCGTCGACAAGCGATGCCCTGGATACAATGGTGTAAAGTGTCCAGTAGGATATCTTCTTAACAATGGGTGTGAGTATTGCCTGTCGTGTGACCCGGACAACTCTCGACGGGACAAGTTCAAGAAATATGAAAACGCATTCTTCAAGCACATCCAAGGAAAAATTGATATTAAACGCAGGGAATTCATCGTCAAATATGACCCTCTGGAGACTACCAAAAAATGGGCGCGTCTGGACGGCATCGTGTTTGGTGATGGCATCATTGTGTGTTTGGAAGTTGATGAAAACGGACATGAAAGCTACTCGTGCGACGAGTCTCGAATGTACATGGTGACTGCTGAACTTCTCAAGGAGTATCCGCATACTGATGTGTGCTGGGTCCGCGTGAACCCCACTACCAAGCACAAGAATCCCTGGGGCATTGCTGCAAAGCGGGTCCGCGCCGAGCGATTTGATGCCGTGATTGACAAAGTGAACGATGTTTTAAGTAACAAGACAACTGATATTGTGTTTATCGGGTTTGATTAACTGATATATCGACACTTCTGATGTTTTAAGAAACCCATGTAACCATAACATATACACAATGACTTCGTATTACAAGTGCCACTGTGGGTACAGCACCAAGAACAAGGAATACGCAGGGTTCCACAACCACAAGCTTTGCCAAGCAACTGAATTCAAGTCTGAGTATGAGGGGGCTGGGGGTCTCATTTACTTTTCCAAAAACGGAAAGACCTCTTCGTTTGGCAAGTGGTACGAGTCCGAGGAAAGGCTCCTGGCCACATTTGCAGGTCATGAAGTCAAGTTCCAATATTATTACAACTGTGACATGGAGTTCACTCGGCTCCGGAGCCGTGCTGTGCAGCTTGGTCTTGTATCCAGCGAATGTCCAACAATGATTGTTCGCAATGATTCTGCTGAGAACCTGTTCAATGAGTTTTGATTTCTGATTACATGTAATTACGATTGCACAAATTTAATAATTTCCTCAAACTTGATATTCTCGTCAATGTTGGCACGGGTCTTCTTGAAAGTTAAAAGATCATTAGCCTGCAGCTTGTCTGGCCTGTCGTGCAGAGCATGCCAGTTGCCATTCTCGTACGCGCACTCCACAATCGTTCCGACCAGGAACAGCTTCTTGGACATGTCGATTTTGCCCACGGGGACATTTTTGCCAACTTCAGGGTCGTAGATCCCGATGGTTCCACGGCCATCCAGAATGACAAAGTCCACAGTGTGGGTGCCTTCGGGCTTCAGCTTGTAAAAATGAAAATTCCTGCCATATACCACAGGGTCAGCCACAGGAACCAGTACAACACCGTCACAGTGATATGTAGACTCTGCCTTGGCAAGACGCTTGCAGACGTCGGGAGCATCCAGGGGGATCCACTTCTTGACCATAATTTTAACGGGGTCATTGGGGTGTGCGCGGAAAGACTTCATCGACCGCTGCATCGCAATGATGCGGCCATCCAAAGAAAGCTGAGACACTGTGATGCCAGACACGACAACGGCATCAAAGAAAATAAAGACCGGGGTCCCAGACTTGTCCACTGTAACCTCGCCATCAAAAATGCTCCCCTGGAAAAGCACACGTGGGATACACTGGAGGGGCAGGAGGTAAACACTCATCGCACGGTCGATGATGACACACAACTTGATGTCATACAGGCGCATGCAGCACAGCATAAAGCGAATACCATCAGTCTTCTCGGCCACCACATAACCCGACTTCAACTTGTACATCTCGGAGCGCTCAAGACTGACGGGGTTGGGACCAGGGAGACGGTTCCTCGGGTGGTCGTCCATTGACAAACGCTTCATCTCGGCAATCACATCAACAGATGCCTTGCCGGTGACTTTGTGGAGCTTGATGGTCGTGCCATTGACGACAATGCTGGAGCGTTCAGTGGAGATCATTGTTGTTGGTTGGTTGGTTGGTATGGAAATGCTTTTTTTAAGCTATATAGACTTTTCTTCTCCAGGGTCAAATGACACTTGTGCATGAAATGCAAGATTTGATATTCTATTATCCTGATTTCATGTTATCCTGATTTCATGTTATCCTGATTTCATGTTATCTTGATTTCATGTTATCTTGATTTCATGTTATCCTGTTGATGTATCTTGTGTATTTGATAATTGTTTACATGGGGTGATAATCAAGCATTAAACTTCGGGGGCATTTTCAGAGGCATTGTGCAGGTAGCGTTCCTCAATAAGTTCCTTCTGCAGCGGAGTGTAATTCCAAGTGGTACATTATTACAAAAAATATCTCAAGACATTTTGTAACAGTTGACAGTGACACAGAAGCCAAGAACACACAAAGTTTAGCCTGCCTTGCGCTGGGACCGTAACCTACTCTTGGCAATATTCAAGTTAATTTGCGCATTTTCAGTCTTCAGATTTATCAGTTTTTTCTCCTTTTTCAAAATGTTCATCTTGTTTTTCATACTCAATTTAAGAGTGAGCTTGGTCTCATTGTTAAATCTTTTCTTTATTTCATTTTCAGCCTTCTGAACAGCATTTCTCTCTTTCTTCAAATCTTCCATCTTCTTCTCAATACGCTTCACGCGATCGTGGGACCTGTTGAGAGCATCGAAATACTTCTTGGGAATGTCTTTCTTTTCAGCACGCGGGGAGTGTCTCACAGTCTTTGTCACGGGATGGCCGCGACCCTCACCAGGGATATGTTTTACGGATGTCAAAGGTTTTCCTGCATTGTTTGCCCATGAAACTTTCTTTGCTGGCGCCATATACTAAGAACATAGATTAAATGTCATTGGGAATCCAAGGAAGTTTGGTTGGCTTGGCGCAATCAGGGCACGCTGGAAGCTGAGTCGGTTTGGCACAACTAGGGCACGCTGGAAGCTGAGTCGGTTTTGCACAACTAGGGCACGCTGGAAGCTGGGTTGGCTTGTTGTCTTCAGGGTTGTAGATGGGCTGCATTATCTCAGGAAGTTTGCTTCCGCCATTTTTGAAGAATTTCTTGAATGCCACATAACAGACATACAGAATTACAGCCGCTAGAAGCGCCAACACAACAGGATGCTTGATTGTTTTTACAACGGTCTTCATAGAGGCATTCATTATCTATATAAATATGCAAATATTTTTTAAAGGTGTCATTTGACCCAGGAAAAGAAAAGTCTGTATAAACTAACCAAATTGATTTTACATTAAAATCAGTATGAAGTCTGCAAAGGAAGTTATGCTGGTTGACATCACAAACGGAGTTTATCAAAATGTTAAAAACATTATAGCTTCATTTACTGAAGCAAAAGAAACCGATTCGGAGCTCAGTATCATCGTAGATAATGACTATATCTTTAATATCAATATCAAGATACAAAAAGATGAACTTCTCAAAGACTTTATTAAAACATGTTATTCAAAGGATGAAAAAACTATGACCGTGTTGGAATTCGAACAAGAACTTCAAGAAATCATATCTGAGTCGAGAGTCGTATGTTGCGAACACAAAAGCCTTCAGAAAATTGAAGATGCCAAGTGTTATGAGTTGGCAAACATAGTACGACCAAAAATCAATACTATTGAGATTGGCACCCGTGTCAAAGTTGAAATATTCAAACCACAGACGTTCATAGTTGCGGAAGTCGAGAGGATGAGCATTGAACAACTGTTTTATTCCGCTTCGGTTCATTATATATTTGATGTGATGGGAGATGATGATATGTTGAGTCATGCTTTGAATGAGCGTCCTCCGATATTTGATGAATGCTATCGTACATCATCGGTGGATCGCGTCAATAAATCCTTAAAATTCATGGCCTCAAATTTTGAGAATCATGTAGATATCGACGCTTATATCAGAACGTTCAAGCGTTCGTGTGTGATGAATCTGGAGACAGAGGAGTCAAATGTTTTTCATGATGAAGTCAAGCTCATCATGACAAATGAAGCAATAGAAGATCGGAATAGATATGGAACCATGATCTCAAAGAATTTTCATGAAGAACTTCTCCCCCTTGCGTGGCATCCTTCACGGCACCAAGAGTGGTGTCTTGCTTCTGATGAAATAGAATCTTTATCGTCACAATGGAAAATCTAATTTTAATTGTGTCAATAAATGCTGAACATGTAAAGAAAAATAACTTAAACATACTTAAAAACTGTGTGAGTTATGAGTGAAGGCATTGTATTTTTTGTTGCAGAAACATACAAATCTAACATTGCCAAGATTGGCTACAGCACAGATACTAATATAAAAAAACTATACGACAACACCCAGTCCATGAGACTTCCTTCTATCATTGCTTTCTATTCAATCGATGTCGTGCGTGATGAACTTCTCATTCTAAGAAAGCTGAAGGAAAATGACCTGTTGCTTGCAAACAACATGGTCAAGAATGCAAATGACACAATTGACATTTTCACTGGGTTTTTCAAGGAGAAACTCTCAAACGAACCCCCGCAGGTAATCGACGAGACTACCAAGAGAATGATTGACAAAATGCTGGCCGACTCTGATGATGGCGAATAGAGTGTTCGTGTTTTTATGATATTTAAAATGTCTATTCCTGTAAGATAAAGATGAATATTTGCGCCGTCGATCCCGGAACCAAGAACCTTGCTCTATGTGCTATAACCCCAGAAGGAAAAGTTGTTCATTGGGATGTCATTTCTATCAGTCCGGACCCCAAGGGTATCTACGAAGGCCTGGAAAAGATAAAGTTCTCTGAATGGGTAAAGGAGTCAAGTGACGTCGTAGTAGAACGCCAACCATCAAAGAACCCTCGGGCGGTCAGAATTCAGCATTACATCGAAATGTATGCAGCAAGCAATGATGGACGCATGTATTGCATCGATCCAAAACACAAACTGAGTTACGCCTCTACCACCGAATGGTGGCCGCAGCGAGACATCACAAACTGGAACTACAACGAACGCAAGAAACTGTCTGTGGAAACCGTAAAAGAGTATTTGAAGACCACCGACCAAGACCAAGAGTTCATCGAGCTTTTTGACAAGTCCAAGAAGAAAGATGACTTGGCCGATAGTCTGCTCCATGCTCTGGCGTTCATCCACAACATCAAACCATCTCTCAAAGAAACCAGAACACCAATGGCAGTGCGCAACATCAAACCAAAGAAACCAATGGAGTCGCAAATGAAATCGGGCAAGTTTTCTCAGGCAGGTCTTAAATTCCTGGCAAAGGGACTGCTCACTTCCTTTGACGCTTTCGAAGCCAAGGTCAGTGACATCCATGGTTTCTGTACATCGGCTTCAAAACATTTCGAAACTCTTGACAATGCATACATACAATTAGGCGGTAAGCTTTAAATAATAATATTTATATAAATAAATGCGTCTGACACACATGCAACTAATCCTTGCATCTGCCCTTGCTCTGGTTATAATTTTGATTGTGCTTACAATGCTTCTCAAGAAGCCAAAGAAGGAGAACTTTAGTTTTGGAGACGTCTTCAATAAGGTAAAGGATGTTGGAAAGAAAGTCGGCAATGTCGCCAAGGACGGTTTCAACGCGGCCAAGAACGTTGTAGCACCAAACTCATATCAACCTACGTACACGAACAGAATTTTTTACAAAAATTTGTGGGCATGCCCTCCGGGAACTGTAGACGTTGGGGACGAAGCACGCCAGTGCCTTACCAGTGCGTATGGTCCTCAAATATGGCGCGCGGATGCAGGTGGCACCTGGGGTTGGTCTTGCCCCAACGGAACTTCACTTGTAAACACGGGAGATTGGAACCAAAAATGTGCAAGGGGGTTCAGTCAGCGGAAATTGATCGGAGGCACTTGGAAATGCTACGACACCGAGGTCGACACTGGAAAAACTTGGGAAAATTCTGACTACTACGCTGCTCAGCAGCAATGTGCAACTGGTGACGATGCTTCATTTACAACCAGAATATATGATGGAAAAAACTGGGTATGTCCGTCGGGATCTACAGACACAGGGTTCACGTGGAACGATGGAGCTCTTGGAAGCAAGCAATGTAAGATTTCACCTGGAAATTAATTTAGTGGTTCACGAGACCACTTGAAACCATACGCTGTTTTACGCTTTCCTAGAGCACATTCATTTATCTTAGCAATACCATTTTTCTTGTTCAAACGTCGAGCAGCAATTCCTCCTGAGTCAAAGGATTGAATGAAATTGCCTTGAAGATCATATTGATACACCTTTTTTGAATTATGAGTTTCAGTACCAGTTTTTCCATACATATTATTTTTTTCACCTTTTTTGGAGTCGCTCATTTTTTGTCTACTTTCTTCACTTGCTGTCTTACCAAGATTGGCTTCACGAAGTTTTTGCTTGGTCTCTTCACTTAGAGTCTTACCAAGATTGGCTTCACGAAGTTTTTCTTTTGTTTCTTCTGAACGTGCTTTTCCATACATATTATTTTTTTCACCTTTTTTGGAGTCGCTCATTTTTTGTCTACTTTCTTCACTTGGCCTTCCCGTGGCACCACCACCTTCCCGAAGATTATAACCACCAGGTGACAGAGTTCCTAGCAATGCCACGAGCATCTCCTCATAGAAATTGAGGTCCTCATCCGGAACCTCGTACCATTCCTTTTCCACTTTTTCCCATCCGTACTTTTGGATGGCATTGTATACTGCCACACAGTTGCTGCTTGGCAATCGGTGCCCTTCCAAACGTTTATGTATGTCACGAATAGTTTGTCCAATGTAACTCTTTTTTGATGGGAAAGTGAGCCTGTAAATGAAACCCATTGAAGACTATGATTGCTCTGTAGCATTTACATTGTATTTTGTCGATATACATTAAATGACAACCCAAAAATAACCGTCATAACTAACGCCATCGCGCAGCGCAGCATGAATACAAGAACGCTCAACGGGATCATTCGTGATTGACTTGACGGACGAAAACTTTGTGAAACAAAACTTTGTCTCACAAAATCTGACGATAGTTCCAGCAACTTCAATGGCTTCAAAATTCGTGTCTCGTTGGTTCCGCACTTTTGCCCTGGCAACTACTGTAGCAGGTTTCTTCTTGGCCTTTGAGCGTTCCTTTGCAATACGCGCCATATGTTTCTTGTACGAAAACCACTGATCGTCGTCCATGACGATGCACTTTTCTGTGTCATCATCCATCATTTCAAAAATAGGGTGAGATGTCATCAATGACTTTATGTGATGAACAAGCGCGGATGTATCATCCACCACTGAACCAACGTTGATGTCAGGCTCTGTTTTCATGACAAGGCGAACCATTTTGTCTATAATCACGGTTTGTGATACAAGTAGATTTTGTCGATATATATGTATATCGACGAAAACTGAAACTGACTGGTGTGCTACTTGGTGATAGGTTTCACCTTCTTGAGATACAGATTCTGGTGCTCAATGGACCACCGTTTAAACTTGAGAAAGAGAGAAGGAGGAGGAACTACGTAAATAGTTTTGGCGGTTGGTGTTTTGATGTACGCGAAATTGCGATAGACGTCCCACTGAGTTGCCATTTGACTTATCACACTGATTTATTTATTTTATACCTTTTTAGTGTCCGTGGTCAAATGACACGTATATCGACAAAACCGAGTTTCACTGGTCATAGAGATTTTTTTATGTTTTGTTACAAGTGTTTATTGGTCAAGTTTATTTGATCAAGATATCGAAGTTGTTCTTTTTTGTGATAGAATCCTACATACTTTTTTAGAAGGAATGTTTTTAAGAGTTTGTAATTTGTGTTTGTTCTCCAATTTTGCAATGACATATGAAACATTGCATTTTCTGTTGCATTGCATTTTATGGCAATTTTGAGATGTTGTTCTAACATAGAATATCTATCATATATCCATTTTGATATTCTACGGATAGCGTCAAATTTACCAGAAATCTTCTGACCATGCAAATCTAAATATGCCTGGTAGACATGGAATAATTCATCCATTTGTTTTGATGTAAAGTATATCTGATGGATATGGGTCACTAGATTTTTCAAAGCTGCAAATCCTTTTTTATTATCTTTCAACCATCTGTTCTTTTCTTCACGATATAAAATTTGTTTTTCCTTAGACTCACCTCTTTGTAACTCCATTGGTTTTGTAGAGCAGATAGGGCCATTTTTTATATATATGTCCATGAATGACCCCGGTCTATCCAGTTCTCCTATCCTGTCCAAGATAGACCTAAAATTCCAAACTATTACCGACTCAATTTTTGTAAATTCTTGTGCCATCAAAGTGTCGTGTACTTTCAGTTCTTGTCTATGTAAGTATGGGAGATTATACTTGAGACGCACGTCCAATAATTTCATATTCTTGCTCCTTGGCATGTGTTCTTTGAATAAGATTTTTTTGGTCTTCTGCAACTCATTGATTTTTCTTTTCAAAACAGGTTTTCCGTGCGACAGCTTATTCCTATGACCTGTTTGAAATAATCTTGCTGCTGGGATAATACGTGTTGTGGTATGATGACTACCAGGCGCGTATAGATAACCTATGTTATGTGATACACTTTCTAGATCTTCTTTCAGAGTCATCTTTATTACTCCACTGTATTTTTTCTGTCCAGATAACGCAATATTAACGTATCAAGCTTCATGTATATCGACAAAACTAAGATATTACCATTTCTGAAACTTGAAGCGTAGACACAATGAAGATCACAATCGCCGCCCTCCAGTTTTCAGTAACCAAGAATGTCGAGGACAACCTGCGCACTGCAGAGCGCATGGTGAGGAACGCGGCGGCCAACGGTGCCAATGTCATTGTGCTTCCGGAGCTTTTTTCAACCAGATATTTTTGCCAGGAACAAAATCAGAAATGGTTTGCGCTCGCCGAGCGAATTGATTGCGATATGGTGTTCAGATTCAAAAAACTTGCGCAAGAACTTGGCGTGGTAATCCCAATTTCCTTTTTTGAGCGAGTAGTCAACTCTTATTATAACACGGTTGTTGTAGCGGATGCCGATGGCTCGATTGCCGGAGTGTATCGTAAGACACACATCCCTCAGGGGGACTGCTACAACGAAAAGTATTACTTTACCCCCGATGACAATGAGTACGAGGTTTTCAACACCAAGTTTGGAAATCTAGGTGTCTTGATCTGCTGGGATCAATGGAACCCAGAGGCGGCACGCTGTCTGGCTCTTGGCGGCGCTGACTTCATTGTGTACCCCACTGCCATCGGATCAGAGCCCGCCTTTCCCAATGGCGAATCATATCTGCACTGGTCGCGCGCCATACAAGGACATTCGGCAGCAAGCGGTATTCCTGTGATTGTTGCCAACCGCATTGGGCGCGAAAGGTTTGGTAAGTCAAAGATTGATTTCTATGGTGGTTCCTTCGCAACCAACAACAAGGGCGAGGTGGTTTCTCAGGTAGGCGGGGAGCCACAAAAGAATGGGGGTGTAGATCCAGAACCCGTATACATGAAGGGGCATGTCAAAATTACCATTGACACCGATGAAAATGATATGTTCCGTGCTGGTTGGGGCCTGCTTCGCGACCGCCGCCCGGAACTGTATGGTCGTCTTGTCATTTAGCGCATATCGACATTCATAAAAATATAATGGAATTTTTATTGTAATTAACCATATGGGTTTCATTTATATGCTCACTTTTCCATCAAAAAAGAGTTATATTGGCCAAACAATTCGTGACATACATAAACGTTTGGAAGAACACCAATTGCCAAACAGCAAATGTGTGGCAGTATATAATGCCATCCAAAAGTACGGTTGGGAAAAAGTGAAGATAGACTGGTACGAGGTCCCTGATGAGGACCTGAACAAGCACGAGGAACTTATGGTAGAAGTGCTCGGAACTCTGTCTCCTGGTGGATACAATCTCATGGAAGGCGGCGG
>Ga0247840_10005934_pt1 | contig 17963 bp, 14 predicted proteins | sample LaCruzMarch2015__FD_192404 | JGI IMG/M metagenome (GOLD analysis project Ga0247840, IMG submission 192404) | Freshwater microbial communities from meromictic Lake La Cruz, Castile-La Mancha, Spain - LaCruzMarch2015_17m | ecosystem: Environmental > Aquatic > Freshwater > Lake | place: Spain... | reverse complement strand
GTGCTGCAAGCTGGTCAGGTGTACATCCTACACAGAATTTTGTGGATAAGTTCGAAACCAAATGGGGAGAGCCGCTCAATACAGAGGCCGACCGTGCTGCCGCTGCCGCACTTGGGCATTACAACGAGCAGGATCCGTACAAAGACCGCGAACCGAGGTTTTATATTAATATTCTTTATAATCAGGCACCCATTACGGGGTTTACAGGTGGTAAAGCCGATTTCTCGTATGAAATAAAAGGAGGCACGACAACTTACGGTCAGTTTATCAGTACCGCTTACCTTGGCCGCAGTTATACAGGTTATCATGTGCGCAAAATATGGGGAGAAGCCAGCCAGTTTAATAAAACCACGGTACGTTATAACGACCCGCTGATGCGCCTTGCCGAACTTTATCTGAATTTTGCAGAGGCTGCCAATGAAGCTTATGGACCCAACGGTTTGGTTCCCGGTGCAACCATGACCGCCGTTCAGGCAATCAACAAGGTTCGCACCCGTATTAATCAGGTTGAAGTGCTTCCACAATTTACGGGCAGCAAGGAGATATTCAGAGACAGGATTAAAAACGAACGTAATGTGGAATTAGCTTACGAAGGCCATTACTACTTCGATATCCGCCGCTGGATGGATGCTCCCAAAGCGTATGCCGGGCCAATTATTGGTGTGCAGGTTGAAAAAGTGGCTACAAGCACCCAGTATCCCACCGGATATAAATACACCCGTTATCAGCTCGAAGCGCTTCGTCAGAGTTTGTGGAAAGATGCCATGTATTACCTGCCGTTTAATCCGGAAGATAATTTCAAAATGAAAAACTTTGTTCCCAACGAAGTGTGGTAAACAAACCTAAAAAACTGAATATTATGAAATTAAATTCAATTTTAAGAAAATACAGATTTGCAGGTTTGTTACTTGTTGGCCTGTTTCTTTGCGGAAATATACTGGCCCAGGAAGAAACCACTGCAAAACGCACACTAGTGGATATGACTCTGAATTTAACCGATGAACAGGGCAATCCTGTTCCCGAAGCCGCAGTTGTGGTAGGCGAAGGTTTTATCCATACAATAACTGATAAACAGGGAGCCGTTACTTTTAAAGCTGCTTCCGGAGATTTTATCACTATCACCAAATCAGGTTATGAAAAATCGGTGATAACTGCCAAAGAGTTATTGGAAAACAACAAAATAATTTTAACTCAGGCAAGTGTAATGTTGACATCTGATGATGTTGTTCCGCTTCCTTTTTTGAGTGTTAAAAAGGGATACCTCACCGGAAGTTCAGCCGTAATAAAAGGTAGTTTGCTCGACAAATACCCTTCTTCCGATATCCGTAATGCACTTACCGGACTGGCTAACGGGGTTGAAGTACGCGAGTTTGATGGATCTCCCGGTGTTAGCGCTGAAGAAGGTACTGGTTTTTTTGGTATAGGCGAAAAAGTGGGTATAGGTGCCCGTGGCAGAACAGTTCGTTATATCATCGACGAAATACCGACTGACATTACCGAAATGGCACTCGACCCGAACGAAATTGAGAGCATCACCATTATTAAGGATGTGGTTGAAAAATCGATGTACGGACCTTATGCTGCCGATGGTGTGGTATTTATAAAAACCAAACGTGGTCGCGAAAACGAACGCACGTTAAATGCCAGCGCCGAATACGGCATCAGCATGACTGACAGGATGCCTCAATGGGCTTCGGGTGCCGATTATGCACGTATGAATAACATTGCCCGCCAAAACAGTGGATTGCTTCCGTTGTATGACGACTCCGACATTGCGGCGTATGCCAAGAATGATCCGTACGACATGTATCATCCCAGCGTAAATTATGGAGAGATGATGTTAAATGACAACATGAGTTTTCAGCGGGTCAACCTCTCTTCGTCGGGTGGAAGCGACCGTGTACAATATTTTGCCTACCTGGGTTATACAGGTGAGGGTGATTTGTATGAAATTGGCCCAAAAGCCGATTACAACAGGTTAAATGCACGTTCAAACATCGACATCAAAATCAACGAAGTGTTAAAAGCGCAGTTCGATTTCTATGGCGGACTTTCCTATCGTCGTTCTGCTAATTATGGCTGGGATCCTCAATTTACCTCAGAAGGCGATGACAATCCGGTTCTGGGTATTACAGAGATGCCATCGGTATTGAATCACATTACAACGGTTTCGCCGGTTGCTTTTCCGGTGTATGCCAATAACGATCCTTCGCTCGAAAAACCATGGTATGCAGTAAGTCAGACTTACCCTGAGAATCCGATTGGTAACCTGATGGGCAATGGCTACTACACTGAGTCGGGCCGGAATGGTACTTTTAATGTGGCGCTTGATTATGATATGAAGGACATACTTACAGGATTAAAATCACGGACCTATTTTGGTTTCAGTGCATATAACCTGCTTAGAATTGGTAAAGCTGAAGACTATACTGCCTACACAGTAACTCCATCGCTTACTCCCGCCGGAAACGACACCATTTTACTCAAAAAAGTACACGATGGCGTTGACCAGGCTGACCAGGCAAAACTGCACGACTATTATTTTCAGCGCTGGGCATTTTACGAAAGCCTGAGTTACGACCGCAAGTTTGGGAAAAACCATTTTCAGGGTGTTTTCACCTATTACCTTTCAAAAGTATCGCGCAATGGTATCGAAGAACCACAACGGCAGATGATCTCGGGTTTAACCGGAATGTATTCGTTTGACAATAAATACAATATTCACGGGGTGTTAAACTATACCGGTAGTAGCAGTTTCAGCAAGGATGAACGTTATTTCCTTTCGCCTACAATCGGTGTAAGCTGGGTTGTTTCAGAAGAAAATTTCATGAATGAATCCAAACTTATTGATTATCTGAAAGTGAGAGCCGAATATGGAGTTTTGGGTTACGAAAGTTTCCGGGCTCCGTATGGTTACCGCGACCGTTGGAACACCAACACAACGGGTACTTTGTTTGGCCCGTTCACATCAAACCAGTGGTTTGGAACAAACACCGACAACACGGTTTACCGCACGGTGCAAAGCCGTACCGGGAACCCCGATTTGGCATGGGAAAAACGCAAAGAGTTTAATGCCGGTATTGATTTAATGATGGTCGACCGTAAACTGGAATTGGAACTCAATTATTACAACCAGTTGCGTTCTGATATGATTACAACTGCCAATACTATTCCGTATGTTGCCGGTATTTCGAGCTGGAGACCTGCACTGAATTACAATGAAGTAAAATACACTGGTATTGAAGCAGCGTTGACATGGAACAAGAACAAAGGCGATTTTAAATATTCGCTTACCGGCCGTGCCACCCTGCCTAAAGCGATATACCAGAAATTCGACGAACCCGATTACAGGTATGATTACCAGTATCTCGAAGGTCAGGATATCGGAGCCATTTATGGCCAAACCTACCTGGGCCGTTTTGCCACCGACGCGGAAGCCCTGGAAGTACCACAACTTTTCGATGCAGTATTAACTGCCGGCGACCTGAAATACAAGGACATGAACAACGATGGCGTGGTTGACGACAACGACCGGAGCCAGATTGGTAGTGCAGCTCCAAAATTGTATTATGCTATTGATACCCGTTTTAATTACAAAGATTTTGAATTGACATTGATTGGTACCGGAAGGGCATTTTATGATGTGCTGTTGAGCGGTAATAAATATTTTACCAACGGATCAGGCGATGACAACTATTCGAAGTTTGTAGTCGACAATGTAATGAACAACGGAACCGAATACCCGAAACTTACCTATTACAGGGTAAACAACAACTTCCAGGGTTCTGAATACTGGCTTCGCAAAGGCGGGTTCTTTAAAATTCAGAATGTTGAACTGGCTTACAATATTCCTGTTGCCAAATTTGGATGGTCGGGAATTCGGGGTTTCAAAGTTTTTGCACGTGGTGCAAACCTGTTAACTTTCAGTAATTTGAAAGATGTGGATCCTGAAAGTACTTCGTCAGGTGTGTACAACTATCCGATGTTCCGTACGATTACAGGTGGTGTTAAATTAACTTTTTAAATGACGACGATTATGAAAACAAAAAAACTGATAGTTTCAGGCATAATAGCCGTTCTGTTTTTCTCGTGTACCGACTTTCTGGATCCTTATCCCAATGGCGACCTTGCGAAAGATGATATCTGGGATTACCAGGGTATGGTTCAGGGGCTGGTTGGTCAATGCTACGACAACATAACGCGAAACTACGATAACAACGAAGGTGCTTATTTCGACTGTGTTACTGATGATGCTGTTCAAACCAGCACAACGGGAGCGCTCAGACGCATGGCTGTAGGTTCGCTCACAACCGGGGCCGACCCGTTTCTTACCTACTGGGACCGCGATTACAAATCGATTAATCTGGTAAACATGTTCCTCGATGACAGGATGGGCTACAACACAAAATTCCTTATTGTTCCCCGATTGGATAGTATTGTGCGTAACCGTTTACAGGGCGAGGCTTTTGCATTGCGTGCTTATTTTCAGTGGGACCTGCTCCAGAAATTTGGCGGAAAAGGGCTCAACGGACAAATGTTAGGTTTCCCGATTGTAACCAAACCGGTTGATTTTACGCAGGTTGTAAACCTTTCCAGGAATACGTATGACGAGTGTGTGAAACAAATTCTGGCCGATTGCGATTCGGCATATAAATACCTGCCCATCGCACACCGCGATTTCCTTGTTCCGAATGTGAACGACAGGGCTTATGCCGGCGCCCGTTTCTGGGGACGTATGGATGGAATTACTACCCGCGCAATTAAATCAATGGTTTACCTCACCTGGGCAAGCCCGAGGTTCAATACGGCCAACGATGTTTCGCGCTGGGATTCGGCTGCAGTAAACGCTAAAAAGGTTATCGACTTTAAACTGAAGGTTGATAATGTTACCAACGGTTTCAACCCTGTTAACCAGGTCAACTGGTTTAATCCCAACTTCCCGGGAATTGTGTGGTCATCACGATATAATAATACGAATGATGCGATGGAACGTATGTTCTATCCCGGTGGATTTCAGGGCAATGGTATGATGGGAGCCACGCAGGAACTTGTGAATGCTTTCCCGATGAAAAACGGGTACCCGATTACCGACTCACGCAGTCTTTATAACCCTGCCGATCCTTACAAAGATCGTGACCCGAGGTTTTACAGCGTTATTTTCCATAACGGGGCAAAAGCGATACGTGCCGGAAAAACCGATGTAATGTACACCTTTGATAACTGGACCGGAGGTAAAGACGAGGCGGGTGCTTCATCGAAAAACAGCCGTACCAATTACCACATAAAAAAAATGGTTTGGATGGGATTGAACTGGTCTGATGCCTCTATTAACAGGCAGCCACACTCAAAATTCTTTGTTCGGTGGGCACACATGGTGTTAACATTTGCCGAAGCAGCCAATCAGGTAGTTGGGCCAAACGATGCCGGAAAATACGGTTTGTCGGCTAAAGAGGCCATGAAATACCTGCGCAGCCGGAAAACGTACGACGGCGCCAACGGTTATACCACCGACCCCTATCTTGATGAAGTGGCAGGAAACAAAGACAGTTTTAACGAGTTTGTAAAAAACGAACGTCGTATCGAAACCTGTTTCGAAGGCATGAGGTTTTTCGACCAGCAACGTTGGTCAACCACGCTCACCGAAATGAACAAACCTGTTCATGGTGTTACGGTTACCAAAGGTGGCGACGGAACATTTGTTTACAACTACAACTACGAAGTTGAAACACGCAACCTGAAATCGGCTTACCTTCCAATCCCGTACCAGGAAATGATTCGTATGAGCAATCTGGTGCAGAACGAAGGCTGGGAAGAATGGAAATAAATAACAAAGTAAAAAGAAGATGAATATGAAAAAGATAATTGCTGTATTGATCATGATAGTTGCACTCAGTGCCTGTTATGAAGATTATATACTGGATTATGATTATGATGGAATTTATTTCCCTTACCAGTTGGATGTTCGCACATTTGTGGTTGGCGAGGGAATGAAAATTAATTTTGGCGTTGCTTTGGGTGGTGTGCGCGATAATGACCGCGACCGGGTGGTAAATTACCAGATGGACAACAGCCTGATTTCGGCAAAAACACTGGCTGATATGAAAGGTTCTTCGGCAACCTACATAAAAACTTCGATGGCCCTGGTGAATGAGTTGAAACTGATGCCTGCAAACTATTATTTCTTGTCAGACAATGCCAAAATGGTGATTAAACAAGGTGAATACTCAGGCGTTGTAACAGTAAAACCCGATTCGGTTAAATTTCTTGGTGATGCTTCAACCATTAATGCGGTTTATGCACTTGGCATGCGAATTACTTCTGCTGATGCCGATTCGGTAATCAAACCAAAAGATTATGCTGTTGTGGCTTTCAAATACGAAAGCATGTTGTACGGAAAATACTGGCATGGTGGCGTAACTGTAGAAAAGGATTCAGCAACAGGTGCTGTGGTTACAGAAACAAAGTACTATACAACCGTTCCACAACCTGAAGCCAAAGTCTGGACACTTTCCACTGTGGCACCTTATGCACTAACTGCAAACGGAGTGAGCGATGTTTCAAGTTCTGTAGCTCCTGAGATGAAACTTACTTTAAATGGAGGTAATGTTATTGTTAGTGCAATGACTGGTGCAAAGTATGCAGTTGAACCTAACGGAGCAAGTACCTACAACCAGGCAAAATTGTTGCAGAACCGCAAAATTATTCTGAATTACAAGTACAAAAAGGGTAAAAACTGGTGTTACGCCACCGATACGTTGACTTTCAGAAACCGTCTTCGCGACGGAATCAACGAATGGAGGTCTGAAAATCCGGCGGATTATAATTAGTTTTCATAAATAATTTTAGGTTAATTTAAAAGCGCCATTCGGAAACGGATGGCGCTTTTTTTTAATCAATGATATGGTTTAAACCGATTTTGGAGAAGGAATGCTGAATTCTGCATTTCGCGGATCAGCAAGTAACCGGTTGGCTTCAATTGAATGTTCCCCGACAAAATGTTCTTCCTTGCCATCAAATTCCAGCCATGGCCCAACAATATACTCAGCTTTATCTTCCGGTACTCCCATACCATCGCGGGCAATAGTATGTATTTTCATAAATTCTTCGTAAGCCAGTGCATTGTCTCCAAACCGACCTGCTTTTTCATTAAACGGAACTTTTTGTCCAAGCCTGTACGAAGTATTCATTAAATGACCCAATGCACAACTGTAATGAGCATCGTACATATTACCATTTGCCATTTTAGGGTCGTTGGCGCGGCAGGCAGCAACAAAACTTCCCCAGTTGCCACCGGGAGTTTGCCTTACATCGGTGATTGGCACATTCCTGGGTTGACTTCCATTGTGAGATTCATATTTTCCATCCCGAAGTTTTCCCCCATCTTCGAAATAAAACCGATTGGTAACTTCAGTTTTGTAACCTTCATAATTCACATTACGGACATTGAAAAAAACATATTGCCCGTTTTTAAACTGAGCCACGGCAAACATGGTATTGGGTGTTTCACCCTGATCTTTCCAGACGAATCTCCCTCCAATTGCCATAACACGAACTGGATGAGTGTTTTCAACTTCGGGATCAAGTGCCCAGTATGCTACGTCAAGCTGATGAGTTCCCTGGTTATTTAATTCGCCATTACCAACGGCCCAGTTCCAGTGCCAGTTGTAATGCACCAGGTTTTTGTTATATCTATCAATAATGGCAGGACCTTTCCACAGATTCCAGTCAAGATAATCCGGCGGATTTGAATTGGATTCAAAACCAATTCCTTCTCTTGGTTTACAGGCCAATCCATGCGAAACAAGCATTTTACCATACTTGCCCGAACGAATATCGGAAACCTGTCGTGCCCATTCAGGTTCGCTGCGGCGCTGTGTACCATGCTGAACGACTATTCCGTATTTTTCCGCGGCCGCCAGTGCCACTCGCCCTTCGTAAATATCGTGACTTGCAGGTTTCTCAACATAACAATGTTTTTTCGATTGGGCAGCCCAAATCACCATTTGCGAATGCCAGCTATTGGGAGTTGCCACACTTATCGCATCAATTTCTTTATCGTCGAGTACGCGGCGCACATCTGCAACTCCTTTAACGTTTGAACTTAAGCCGCCTTTACCGCGCAATTCATTTACCCGACTTTCAAGTACATGGCTGTCGGGATCGACAAGACAGGCTATTTCAACATTGTCTTGTCCGCTAAATCCACTGATATGTGCTTTCCCGCGACCATTTAAGCCGCAAACTGCAATTCGAAAACGATCGTTGGCACCAATTACTGAAGCATACGATTTAGCGCTAAATCCCATTCCTCCAATTGTTAAACCTGCCGTGCTTAAAATACTTTTTTTGATAAAATCTCTTCTTTGTGTCATGTTTTTGATTTTATTGGTTTAAATTTTTTTGATTTATTTGTTATTCAGGCCAGGTCAATTGCACAATTTAGCCTGAAGCCAAAATAGTTAAAAAAGAGGGGAAAAACAACTTATCGATTGGCCATTTATAAAGAAATAGTCCGTGCGGTATTATCAGATAAAAAATTATCAGTAGAACAAATGAATCAACTGGGTTGAAAATATAAAATTATAAGTAAATTGGGCACAATAAAAATTTAAACAACATGAATCTAAATCAATCACGAAGAAGTTTTATACAAAAAAGTTTAGTCGCGGGTGCTGGTCTGGCAATCATCAACCCGTTTTCGGTACAGGGCATGATGAAAAAGTCAAAAATGAAGCTTGGCCTTGTAACCTATCAGTGGGGCAAAGACTGGGATTTACCTACTTTGATTTCCAATTGCGAAAAAACCGGTTTGCTTGGTGTTGAGTTACGAACTGAACATGCTCACGGGGTGGAAACAAGTCTCTCTGCAAGTCAGCGTGCCGATGTTAAAAAACGTTTTGCCGACAGCCAGGTAACTTGTTTGGGTTACGGTGCAAATTTTGAGTACCACAGTCCCGATCCTGCTGCCGTCCGGAAAAATATTGAGGGAACCAAAGCATATCTCGATTTATGCAAAGAAATAGGTGCTACCGGAATTAAAGTGAAACCAAATGGTATTCCAAATGAGGTTCCAAGGGAAAAAACCATAGCCCAAATTGCTGCTTCATTAAATGAATGTGGGAAATATGCAAGTAATATCGGGCAGGTAGTTCGGGTTGAAGTTCACGGAAACATAAGTCAGGAAATACCCAATATGAAAGCCATTTTTGAGCAGGTAACCGAAAAAAGTGTAATAATGTGCTGGAACTGCAACGACCAGGATTTGTTACCTCCAGGACTGGAAGCAAATTTCAACTCGGTTAAAAAATGGTTCGGCGATACGGTTCATATTCGCGAATTAAATGTTGGCAACTATCCATATCAGGATTTGATGAATCTTTTTGTAAAAATTAATTATGACGGGTGGATTTTGCTTGAAGCACGTACAGAGCCAACTGACAGAATTGCTGCTATGAAAGAACAACTCGAAGTTTTTAATAAAATGATTGGCAAATCTTAATTTCAATATAAAATGAAAAAATTATCATTAGCTATTCTTTCTGTTTCAATAATTTTGGCGGCCTGTACCGGTGGCGGTCAAAAGTCACAACCAACCGGCGAAACAAAAACCATGTTTACAGGAGCAAAAGGCGAAGTAAAAATTATGACCCTCGATCCGGGGCATTTTCATGCTGCACTTGTGCAAAAATCGATGTATGATCAGGTTGAATCGGTGGTACATGTTTACGCACCTGAAGGTCCCGATGTGGAAGATCATCTGGCACGCATTAATGGATACAACACGCGCGCTGAAGCACCAACTTCATGGGAAGAAGTAGTTTATAAGGGCGGAGATTTTTTTGAAAAAATGTTATCTGAAAAACCTGGTAATGTAATGGTTGTTTCGGGTAATAATGCAAAAAAAACAGAATACATTCTGAAAACCATTGAAGGCGGAATCAATGTTTTGGCCGATAAACCAATGGTGATAACTCCCGAAGATTTTCCAAAACTGGAACAGGCTTTTCAGGTGGCTGCTGAAAAAGGCGTACTCCTGTATGATATTATGACCGAACGCCACGAAATTACCACCATGCTGCAACGTGAACTTTCGAAAAACACTGCTGTTTTTGGCTCACTTCAAACCGGAACTGCCGAAGAACCCGCCATTACAAAAGAGAGTGTTCATCATTTTTCAAAAATGGTTTCGGGCAATCCGCTCAAACGTCCGGCATGGTTTTTCGATACAAAACAGCAAGGCGAAGGCATTGTGGATGTAAACACCCACCTGGTTGACCTCATCCAGTGGGAGGCTTTCCCCGAAGTTATTTTATCAAAAACCGATGTTGAAATTGTTTCGGGCAAGCGCTGGACAACCGACTTGACACCTGAAATGTTTAAAAAAGTTACTGCGCTCGACCAGTATCCTGAATACCTTCAAAAAGATGTGGTTGACGGAACTTTGAAAGTGTACAGCAATGGCGAAATTATTTATAAGCTGAAGGGTATTTATGCAAAAGCATCGGTAATCTGGAATTTTGAAGCACCCGCCGGCGCCGGTGATACACACTACTCAATCATGCGTGGCACCAACTGCAACCTGGTAATAAAACAAGGGGCTGAACAGGGCTACAAACCAACTTTGTATATCGAATCGATTTCAGGTAGTCCCGCAGAACTTGAATCAAATCTGACAAAAGCTGTTGATGTAGATCTGCAAACTGCCTACCCCGGAATTAAACTTGTAAAACAGAGCGATAAACTTTGGATGGTTGAAATTCCTGCCAGCTATAAAGTTGGCCACGAAGCTCATTTTACACAGGTTACCGATAAATACCTGCAATACCTGATTGATGGTAAATTACCTGATTGGGAAGTTCCGAACATGATTGTGAAATATTACACTACCACCGAAGGTTTGAAGGCGGCTTTGAAATAAAAAACGTTTAAAAGAAAAATAAGCAACATCGAATAAGGAATAAGAAATCAGGAAGTTATAGTGAAACACATTCAAATCTCTTATTTCTTATTCGATATTTTAGATTTCCCTTCTTCAATTTCTAATTTCCCATTTTTAATTTTTAATTGATTAATTGATTATCGCCCTACTCTGTTGCGGTATTGCCGTGGCGACATTCCCATTTTCTTTTTAAAATCCTTTGTGAAATAGTAAGGATCAGTAAAACCAAGTGTAAACGAAATTTCCTTTACTTTAATTCGTGTGTAATCAAGAAACTCGCAGGCTTTCACAATTTTAAGATGCGAAAAATAACTCAGCGGCGAATAATTGGTTTCCTTCTTAAAAAGTGTTGTGAAATAGGTTGGTGAATAACCTGCTTCTTTCGAAATTTGGTTTAGAGAAAGTTTTTCACCCAGGTTTTTGTTCATAAAATCGATTGACCTTCGGATTATTGGGTTCGATTCATCGGCCAAATCATCACTGGTTTTATTGGCATATATAAAAGTGGCCAGCAAATGACCAAAACAAAAATTTACATATACAAGATTTTCATCGTGAAACCCTTTTGAAAGGTTATTAAAAATCTCATCGAAAAGCATTTCGCGGTTGGCAACCCGGTTGTTTACCGAAGGAATTATATTTCGAACAACAGAAAACTCCTTTCCTAGCAAATTCGAATTTTTGCCATCAAAATGAACAACCAGTAATTTCGAATTTTCATTAATTAGCGAGTAAAACTTAAATGTATCGCCTTTGGGAATAATAAAAAACTGCTCGCCCGAAACGGGTATTTGCTCACCTGCAAACATTACAATTCCACTTCCCTTCGTGCAAAACACAAGCATATTATTATCCAGTTTTTCATCCAGGTTCCAAATGGTTCCACCCTCAACTTCAATCTCTCCAATCTCGGTAAAATATAAGTCGCGGGTTAGCGGGTTTGCTTTCTGTTCTTCAATCAGCGGAAACGGGATTTTATAATATCGAATCTCTTTCATTATTGTAAAAGTTTACTTTTTAGGTTCTTGTCATGATACTCAAATCTAAAAATCTTTTTTTCTAAAAAGTAATATATTCCATCTATTTCAATGAAAATACTATTTTTTATCAGTTTAAAGAAAGATATTTTTGTAAATCACTTAAAAACTAAATTATACACCATGAGCGAAATCTTAGAAAAATTGGCAGCCTGTATCGAATTTGGGAAAATAAATAAAGCAGCCCCATACCCACCGCAAATGAAAGGTGAAGATGGCGCCGACGAACTCACAAAACAAGCTTTGGAGGAAGGTACGAATGCGCAGGATATTCTTACTTCAGGATTAATGGTTGGGATGGAAAAAGTGGGAATTAAATTCCGCGAGAACAAAGTATTTGTGCCACAGGTGTTAATGTCGGCAAAAGCCATGAGTACGGCGATGATTCATTTGAAACCTTACTTTCTTTCTGGCGAAGTAAAAAGAAAGGGTACATTTATTATCGGTACTGTCGAAGGCGATTTGCACGATATTGGTAAAAACCTGGTTTCGATGATGGTTGAAGGCAACGGCTGGAAAGTGGTTGACCTTGGTACCGATGTAAAAGCTGAGCAGTTTGTTGCCGCTGTAAAAGAACATGAAAATGCTTTTGTTGGTTTATCGGCATTGCTTACCACCACTATGGTAAACATGGAAAAAATTACCAAAGCAGTTAAGGAAGCTGTTCCAAGTGCAAAAGTGGCTGTAGGCGGCGCTCCCGTTACCGACGATTTCAGAAAGAAAATTGGTGCCGATGCTTATTCAGCTGACCCGCAGGGTTTGGTTGAATATCTCAATGCCAACGTTTAAATAAGTACAGAGATTGGGAGATACGAGTAATCAGACAATTACAGGTATCGAAAATCTCAATACGTAAATAAAAAAGCCGTAATTTTTTCGAACTTTATTGTGATTGTGGATCTAAAATTCCCCAAAATGGAAGAAGTACATCTGGTTGTAAACGATCTCAATACTCAATACTAACGACATATAATCCAAATAATGAAAGGTCTTGAATTAATTAAAAAAGCATTTGCACTTCAACCGGTTGAACGTGTTCCGTGGGTGCCGTTTGTTGGTGTTCATGGAGGTTTTTTAACAGGAGTTGATGCCGAAACTTACCTGAAATCGGCTAACGAAGTGGTAAAAGGAGTAAGCAAAGCCATCGAAGAATATAATCCCGATGGTGTTCCCGTGGTTTTCGATTTGCAGATTGAGGCCGAAATTCTGGGTTGCAAGTTACAATGGGCGCTACACAACCCACCGGCAGTAATTTCACACCCGCTGGCCGAGGGAAAATTGTTAAAAGACTTGCAAATTCCAACAAAAACCGATGGCAGGGTTGGAGTAGCACTCGAAGCCACCAGGCAACTTCGGATAAAATATCCTGACATTGCTTTGTACGGATTAATTACCGGGCCATTTACACTTGCCCTGCATTTAATGGGCACCGAAATTTTTGTAAAACTTTTTGAGGCACCTGAGGAAGTGGCAGAAGTGATGGAGTTTTGCACAAAAGTAGGGCTGAAAATGTCGGAATATCTGATGGAAGCCGGTTGCGATATTATTGCGGTGGTTGACCCGATGACCAGCCAAATTGACCCGCTGACCTTTGAATCGTTTGTTACGCCGTATGTTTCTGAGATATTTTCGTATGTGCGCGAAAAACAGAAACTCAGCTCATTCTTTGTTTGCGGCCATGCCCAGCAAAACATCGAAGCCATGTGCGATTGCCGGCCCGATAATGTTTCCATCGACGAAAATATTCCGCTCGATTTTGTAAAGGAAATCGCCCTGAAAAAAGGAATCAGTTTTGGTGGAAACATGAAATTAACCGTGGTTTTATTGATGGGGACCGAAGACGATGTGCGCGAAAATGCCATGGAATGTTTGGATATGGCAGGTAAAACCGGGTTTATTCTTGCTCCCGGTTGCGACTTGCCGATGAATACTCCGCCTAAGAATATTAAAGCTGTTTCCGAACTGGTTCACGACCCCTACAAACAGGATGTGGTGCGTGCTCTGGACAAAAAGGAAAGCACGCTCGAAATTTTTAACATGAAAGATTACGGGCAGGCCGACAAAGTGATTGTCGATATTATTACCCTCGACTCAGAATCGTGCGCACCTTGTCAGTACATGGTTGAAGCCGTAAAAAAAGTAGCGCCCCAGTTCGAAGGTGTGGTTGAATGGCGCGAACATGCCATTAAAAAAATGGACGCGGTAACTTTTATGTCTTCTTTAATGGTGAAAAACATCCCAACCATTTGTATCGATGGAAAAATTGTGTTTGTCTCGAAGATTCCGCCAAAAGGAGAACTGGTTGCAGCCATTCAAAAACGGGTTAATGAAAAACTGAAACTGAAGATAAAATCGAAACGCAGTGAAATTCTGATTCTTTGCGGTGACAAAAATGAATGTAAATCGTTAAATGCTAAAATCAAGCGTGCAACCACCGAACTTGGAAAAGAAGTGGATGTAAAAGTAATTACCGACAAGTCACAAATGGCTGGGTTTGGGGTTGTAAATGGACCTGCGGTTGTTTCGGTTACCTATAAACTAAAATCGGAAGGAACCGATCCTTCGTTGGATGTAGTAAAAGAGTGGATAAAAGAGTTGTAAGATTTTTTTCGTAATTTTGTTTCAACACAGCAATGAAATGGCCGACAAGTATCAAATATTGAACGATTTAAAAGAGATGCTATCCAAAAACCTTGGAAGCAATCTTAAGGAAGTTATCCTGTTTGGTTCTCATGCTTACGGTGGTGCACATGCTGACTCTGACTATGATTTTCTTATCATCTTAAAAGAAATTCCCGATTGGAAATTGAAAAGGAAAATCTCAGATTATTGTTACGACCTGGATTTAAAATACGAAACATTCCTCGACGTTCATATTTTAGGCGAAGAAGAATTAAATACGCTTCGTGGAAAACAGCCGATTTTTCAAACTGCACTCGAAAAAGGAATCAGAGCATGACTTTATCGGATAATGAAAGGAAAGCATTAATAGAATACAGAATCAAACAGGCTTTTGAATCTGCTGAAGTAGCTGAATTTCTTTATAAAAATGAAAAATTGGCAGCCTCAATAAACCGGATTTATTATTCAGTTTTCTACAGCTTGCTCGCTTTAGCCATTCAGTTTGGCTTTAAAACCTCTAAACACCCCCAATTACACGGGTGGTTCAACAAAAATTTTATTGCCACCGGAAAAATCGAAAGGGAATTCGGACGAATATTAAGAGATACTTATGAGTACCGGCTTTCTGCTGATTACGATGTGTATGTGAAATATCCGGAAGAGGATATGGAACTGCTACTCTCCGAAATGAAAGCATTTATTAATCGAATTGAAAAATTTTTAAACGAGGGTGAATAATTTATGGGAAAAATAATCGACGAAATAAAAAAGGGAAAAGTGCTGGTTTCCGATGGAGCATGGGGAACATTTCTGCAACAAAAGGGACTAAAGTTGGGTGAATGCCCCGAAGAATGGAACATCACTCATCCCGATGAAGTTTTTGATATAGCAAAAAGTTACATCGATTCCGGAGCCGATATGATTGAAACCAACAGTTTTGGCGGCACCATTTTTAAAGTGGAAAAATATGGCCTGGCAGATAAAGTTTTTGAACTAAACAAAGCTGCCGCCGAAATCAGCAGAAAAGCTGCCGGTGACAAATATGTGATTGGCTCAGTTGGCCCAACCGGAAAAATACTGATGATGGGCGATGTAACCGAAGAAGAATTGTACGACGCATTTAAAGAACAGGTGAAAGGATTGGAAGCCGGCGGTGTTGATGCAATCATGATTGAAACCATGACCGACCTCGATGAGGCACGGCTGGCTATTCGCGCAGCAAAGGAAAACACAAAATGCGAGGTTTTCTGTACCATGACTTTCGACAAAACCGTGCAGGGTGAATTCCGTACCATGATGGGAATTTCGCCAACCGACATGGTAAACTCGCTGATTGATTCGGGTGCCGATTTAATAGGTGCGAACTGCGGAAACGGAATAGCCGACATGATTGGTATTGTGGAAGAAATTCGCAAAGCCAATTCCGAAATTCCTGTTTTGGTTCATGCCAATGCAGGAATGCCGCACTACCACGACGGACAAACTATTTTCCCGGAAACGCCCGATGAAATGGCTGTGCTTGTACCTAAAATTATTGTTGCCGGAGCCAATGTTATTGGCGGCTGCTGCGGAACAACTCCGGGACATATTTGCCGGGTGCGGGAAATGGTTGACAAGGCAGAGAATGCCTAAAATTCCTTTTCATATTATCTCCGGTTTTTTAGGAAGCGGCAAAACCACTTTTCTGAAGCGGATTATTCACAGGTATTCTTCTGAGTTTAAAATCGGGATTATTCAAAATGAATTTGCCCCGGCAAATATCGATGGTGCCGAACTAAAAAAATCGAACAAGGATTTCCATTTGCTGGAGATTAATAATGGCTCAGTTTTTTGTGTTTGTTTGCTTGGCGATTTTATACGCTCTCTCGAAAAATTTATTGATGAATACAAACCCGAAATTCTTATAATCGAAGCCTCAGGTCTTGCTGATACAACTTCAATTGCAGAGGTGATTTCAGCCGGTTCGCTGGCCGAAAAAATTTACCTGGCATCGAACTGGTGTGTTGTTGATGCACAAAACTTCACCAAAGTCGGGTTAATGAAACAACGCGTTTTTCACCAGCTCCGCATGGCAGATATCGTAGTAATTAACAAAACCGATTTAATTGAAACGGGGATTGATTCGGTTCGGGCTGAAATCAAAAAATCAAATCCGTTTGCTGAAATCAGGGAAACTACCTTTTGTAATATCGATTTTGAATTGGGAAATTCTGCCGTCAATAAATTCTATTTTGGCGAATTAAAATCATTGCCACGCCCTTCGGTAAATTCGATGGTTATAAAAAGCGGACGCAAACTGTCGCGAATTTCACTTGAACTATTCTTAAATGAATGGGCGCCAAAAGCATACAGAATAAAGGGTTTTGTAAATCTGAAAGAAGGAAAAACTGCCGCCATTCAATGTACATTCAATTCAGTGGAAATCATCGAAATTGCAAATGATTTTCATCCAACCGAACTAATTGCAATCAGCGATCAATTTACTTTACGGGAGTGGAATAAGGCATTTAAGGAACTGAATTAAAGTTAATATTGAATTAATAATTTCGTAGAACCAATATAAATTAGCTATTTTAAACACTTTGCAGTTGGGAGTAATCCGCTGTTCATCTACTTTTGTAACTTTAAAATTTCGAATTAATTAAATAAAATAAAACTTCTATGAGTAAATTCTTAATGACATCAATTGGCCGAAAATTCCTGATGAGTATTACAGGGTTGTTTTTGGTAATGTTTATCGGTGTTCATTTAACAATTAACTTGCTGTTAATCGTTGACGACAGTGGTGAACTTTTTAACCTGGGTGCACATTTTATGGCCACAAATCCGTTGATTAAGATTATGGAACCTTTGTTAGGGATGGGTTTTATGATACATATTCTCTGGTCGTTTTTTCTTGAATATCAAAACTGGAAAGCACGTCCGGTAAAATATGCACAACGAAATGTTGGGGAATCGAGTTCATGGGCATCACGTAATATGCTGGTTTTAGGTTTGTTGGTATTGGTTTTTTTAATCATTCATATCATCAACTTTTTTTGGGTGATGAGGTTCAATCCGGATTCAATGGGAACTATAAATATTGGCGGGGTTGAAATGGAAAATTCTTACACACTGGTAGCCGATTTATTTAAGGGAAGTGTTTTGTACTGTGTTTTTTATATTTTGGGTGGAGCTTTACTCGGATTTCATCTTTCTCATGGATTCTGGTCGGGTTTCCAAACATTGGGATTGAGTAACAAAAACTGGTTGAAGCGTTTGCAATTTATCGGGATGATTTATGCGATTATTATTGCAGCAGGATTTTCAGTAATCCCGCTTTATTTCCTCATTAAGTTTTAAAAATTAGAAAAGGAATTGGTTAT